>Ga0172379_10001026_pt1 | contig 60430 bp, 75 predicted proteins | sample GrowelOW334metaG_FD_119756 | JGI IMG/M metagenome (GOLD analysis project Ga0172379, IMG submission 119756) | Groundwater microbial communities from an aquifer near a municipal landfill in Southern Ontario, Canada - Groundwater well OW334 metaG | ecosystem: Environmental > Aquatic > Deep... | reverse complement strand
GCTTATCTACTCCCCTATTATAGATATGATAAATTTCTCCAGAAACTAGATTGTCTTTTCTTATGGACATATTCTATATATTATCATATGATGCAAAATTAAGGAAGTCGGACTTCCTTAGATAAATATTTTATTATTATAAAAACCTTTTCTATAAGAAAATATATACTTTTTTATATCTGCATCAATTATTTTTTGCTCCCTTTTAGAAAATTCACTTCTATCCACATAACAATGAGCCCAAATACCAGAACCCTTCTCAAAATGTATTTCGGCTAGACGATTATTCACAATGGCAAAACACCAACCATTATTAAATTTTGTTTTCTTTTTCATATATTTTATATCCTTTTATAAAGACCTTCTTGTTTGTAAAAAACAAACTATATTTATTAAACTATTTTTTTATTATAACAATCTTATCTTTTACTTTCATGGAGATAAAAGGATTCATGTTCCCTTTTTGAAAAAAATTATCTTCAATAAATTTTTGATTTACAACACGAGGTTGATCACTCATAGAATCTGAAAATACATAATCGTTGTCATCTAATTTAATCAAACTAATATAGTGAAAATCTTTATTGCATATCAACCAATCTGAGTTTTTAATTTTTTCTCCAATTTCTAAATCACGAACAGGGACTGAACCAGAAAACCGATCTCCGGTAATTACAATATTAGATTCGGCCAAAGTTTTTTTAATTAAATTTACTATATGCCCTCCTTCCAAAGCATAATCATTCTTTCCTATTTCTATACTAGAAGCAATCCCAAATGGAGTTTCTCGTAGATTTTGATTTTCTGATAAAAATTTTCTTATTTTCTGTGGTATCTGTGGAAAATTAGAGGGCAAATTAAATTTTTTATTTATTTCTTTTAACGCCAAGCTTCCATTTACGATAGATAATGGACCACAATTTGCCAAAGTTTTTTGTCGCATAAAAGGAATTCTTTTTCCTTTTAAATAAAATATTTTAAATATTTGTTCTTCATGAAATTTCCCTGCACTTTCATCCATATTTTTGGGAACTATATTGAATTTCATTTTTTCGTTTTCCATATTTTAATTCATCCTCTCTTTTATATAATCCACAATATCTTCTTTTTTGATTCTCTCTTGCTTGCCAGTATCACGATCACGGATGGTAACAGAGTCGTCAGCCAAAGTATCAAAGTCAATAACTATACACCAAGGCGTACCTATCTCATCTTGCCTTCTATAACGTTTGCCGATGTTGCCATTGTCATCCCAAACAACCCAACCAAATTCTTTTTTTAATTCTCCGTATACATTCTTGGCATAAGTAATAAGCTCTGGTTTATTCTTTAACAAAGGAGACACGCAAGCTTTGTAAGGAGCAACTGCGGGAGGTAATTTCAAATAAACACGAACATTATCCCCCTCCCCCTCTTCTCTATAACAAGAGCATAATGTCGCCAAGATAGCTCTATCTACACTTACAGTAGGTTCTATAACATGAGGAATAAATTTCTCTCCTGTAGCCTCATCTAATACCCACATTGCTTCACCTGAGAATTCTTGATGCCTTTTCAAATCAAAATCCCCTCTATGAGAAAGACCTGTGAGTTCCTTGATACCAAATGGATATTCAAATTCCAAATCCACTGTCTTCCGACTATAATGAGCCCTAGCTTGTTCTCCATGTTCAAGAGGATGAAGTTTGGAAGTATCAACTCCAATTTTAGAAAGCCATTCTTTTTGTTCCAACAAGAAATTATCAAAATAAGCTTCCCACGGAGAAGATGGATGAATAAAATATTCAAATTCCATTATTTCAAATTCACGCAATCTATAAATGAAATCACGAGGAGTAATCTCATTTCTAAATGCTTTACCTATTTGCGCAATACCAAAAGGGATTTTAGGAGATAAAGATTGTAAAACATTTTTGAAATTTATGAACATACTTTGAGCCTCTTCCGGGCGAAGATATGTGCTAATAGCTGTCTCTTCTGATGCACCCATCTTGGTTTCAAGCATTAAATTAAAATTATTAGGGCTAGTAAGTTTCCCTCCGCAATCTCTGCAAACTTCTTTATCTTCAATTTGATCAGTTCGAAAACTATGTCCACATTTCTTACATTTTGAAACTGGGTCAACGAAATTTGCTACATGTCCAGACGCTTCCCAGACTTTTGGGTGCATCAATATAGGAGTATCTATGAGATATATATTCTCCTTAAATTCCACAAAATATTCTATCCAAGATTTCTCAATATTTCTTTTTAATAGGGAGCCTAATGGCCCGTAGTCAAACGTCCCAGCGAGCCCTCCATATATCTCACTCCCAGGATAAATAAAACCCCTTCTCTTACAAAGTGATACAATCTTTTCCATTAATTTTTCATCTTTTTCCATAATTACTTTATAACACGTTCAAAGCCAGATTGAAAGTTTGGGTCTCCTGAAAGCATCGTATTGATAGATCCACTTCTATTTTGAACAAGTGTGCCAGTGAAAACATCCGTCCCTGAAAGGAACAAATCTTTCATAAGCTGAGGAACGCTTCCGACTTGTGAGAGAGAAGGAGCTAGGGTGATAGTGAAAACTGCTTCACGATTATAATTCCCACCAGTATTAGCACGGACTGATCCTATATTCCAAATAACTTCTCGGGTTCCCTCATTGTAAGTTATATTTTCTCTTTGAGAAACAGGACCCACCCATTTGACATAGATAGGAAGTGCAGCTCGAGCAATAGCGTCTGAGATAGAGTTAGTCCCGTTGGAAATTGTCCAAGTGACATTGTAGCTAGTCTCTGTCTCAGCCTTAGGAGGAAGAGCCCCGGATTTATAAGAAGCAGAAGATGCAATTTGAAAATCTGATAAAATTTTTACTACCTTTTTTGAAAAATTATTTACATCAGCATATGTTGAGCCCAAGGATGGTTGCTTGCCTTTAATACTGACATCAAAAGTTACTTGTGGATCTCTAACAGAACTTTGTGGACCGACTAGAGAGATAGACTTCACACTGAAAGAAACTTCCCCATGCCCTCCTGGCTCAATATCTGCTAATTCGGGGATAGAATTCTTGTCCCAGATAATACGATTATTCAAAGAATCAAAAAATCCTTGAGATGGATTCACCGATGAACGATCAAAAGCATTGCCCCCCATATTCACAATGATTTCTCCATCTGTAATCCTATTCGGTAAATTGTTGGACCAATCAATTTTGACATTTATATCATCTCCAGAACTTGCTGTATCGTTGGCGATGATAGTTGCTTCGATGAAAGGCTTCGTAATAGTAATAGTGTGCAGTAATGAATTGTATACAATATCAAGAGTAGATTTATCGGAAGGTTTAGTAGTCCCAGCGTAGACGTGAAAGACTTGTTGATCTTGGTCTTGCCCTACAATTCTCCCCTTAACTACAACGGAAATAGGATTCGTCAGACTAAGAGCATCGAGACTCCACATAGAATTCCCGAAAGAAGGTGCGGGAACAGCACTCTCATAAATAAAATTATTGGGATATGTGAGTTGCATTACAGTATTGCCTTCTTTGAGTGAAGTATTGAGAATCGCTTTGACAGTGAAAGTCACAGGCTGATCGGAGGTCACAGTATCTGGTGCATCTACCAACAAGGAAAGAGGAGCTGAGCTGATATTGACTACATAGTCTTTGCTCTTCGTAAAGATAGCATTTGAACCTTGGGGATGATATTCCAAATCAATTCTTACACTGCGGTTAGACCTCTCATCACCAAAAAGAGTGACTTTGATATTCTCTGTGATTGTTTCCCCGGGTTTAATTGTGCCAATGGTTATACGTGGTAGACGAATATAATCCGCCAAGTTATCACTCGCTCCATTAGGATATGAGACGACTACATTGGCAAGTTCTAGACTAGCCTTATTGTGATTGGCAATTTCTATTTGAAGTGGTAATTCTTCTCCCCCCTTAGTGAAAGCGTTACCTATTACTGTGATATCTATATTGTCGCTTGAGACAGAAGAATTATTGGTCGAGAATTTATAAAAAGCGAAAACCATAGCGATAATGAAAAAAATAATGGAGAGGATAAAAAACTTTTTGAAAATTGAAGGTCTTGGCTTTTTCATATTATTTATAGGTTCTTCTTCGTGTTTCCATTCTGGCTCGACTTTGTGATTTATAACATGAAGAGTCCCTTCGTGGGTCCGGTGGGTTACATGATCTTCTGGTTCATAAAGACGACGCTTAATATCTTCTATTTTGTTCTCACTTTCTGGCATACTTAATATTATAGCATATTTATTTTAAAGTTGGCTCTCATTTAAGGCTTTATTTATATGCGATATTATAGAACGTTTTTCTTTCAATAAAAGCTCCGTCTTATCCAAATCAATATCTCCTCCTAGATATTCTTTAAGCATATCTAATTCTCCTATATAGCCAAGCTGATCCATTATTCGCAATACAAGATGAAGCTCGAGTGCTTCACGAGAAGAACTCAACACTTCTTCTACATCAAGTAAATATAGACTCTGAATAAAATCATCAAATATTTTTTCATTAGATTCTTCCCCGTCACAAAGTCGCTCAATAAGTTTACTGACGCGAGCAATTATAAGAAGTGAAGGACGTGATGAACGAGCATAAGGGAAAGTAGTAATATTCTTGGCGGAAGTCACACGCCAGATATCTTTCCCCCGAACTAGATCAATATTTGAATATGAAAGATCTTGTAGGGCAAAACGAAGCTTTGATTTATGAAGCCTGATCCCCTGCACCATCGCCCGCACAAGCCCCATCTCACGAGTATATATCGTGAGCATCTTATTCGCTTCGCCTTTATTTGTCGAGCCTAATATAAACCCATTGGTGTGATAAATATGATGCATTACCTCTCTATTTTACCACATTTATAGCAAACTCTAAATTATCAATTTTTATTTTGTCGCCTGAAATATCCTTAATCTGTATGTTCTTAGCCCCAACTGCTTTCAGAAGTTCATTTTGCCATTTATTTATAAATTCTTCACCTTTATCCGAAGCATCAATTTCAAGACTAATTATATCATTTGGGTTTAATCCTTCTTTCTTTCTCATATCTTGAATCGCTCTTACAAGCTCTCTGTAATTCCCTTCTTGTTTAAGTTCTTCTGTAATATTTGTATCGAGTTCTACCTTTTTCTCTTCTCCTTTATTTATTTTAATCTCTTTTACATTCAATTCATCTTTAACTATCTCTTCATATTCTTTTGGTAATTGGTAATTAGTAATTAGTAATTGACAAAGAGGCTGTCTCACAGGAATCCCTGCTTTCTGTCTGGCCTGCAATCCAAGAGTCACCACTTCGCGAACTTCCCCCATCTCTTTGATAATTTCATTATTTATTTTCTGTATTTCAAGATTGGAGAAAAAATCTGTCAGATGAACACTGATTTGGTCTCCATCCAATCTTAATTTCTGCCAAATATCTTCAGCTATGAACGGCATAAATGGAGCAAAGAGACTAAGTGTCATCTTCAAAACATAATACAAAGTTTGTTTTGCTTCTATATCTCCATTCTTTATTCTGTCTCTTGAACGACGTAGATACCAAGTAGAGAGATCTTCAATGAATAATTCATAGGGTTTCGTAGCAAGAGATAAATCGTAAATTTCCATTCCATTTTTAACTTCAAGAGTAAATTGATGCAGACGAGATAATATCCATTGATCTAATACATTTAAATTAGTTTCTGGTTTATAGGTTCTAGTTTCTAGTGAAGAATCACGATATAGTTCATAAAAAGTTACAACGTTGTCAAAACGACTAATTATCTTGCTGGCGACTTCTTGCACTAATTTTTCAGAGAAATTTACATCTTCCCCTTTCATCAAAGTACTAGCCATCAGATAGAACCTGAGAGCATCAACTCCGTATTTATCGAACAAAAGCCAAGGATCTGGGAAATTATTTTTAGACTTTGACATCTTACTTCCATCTTCGGCTAGGACCGTCCCTGTGGTTACTACATTTTCAAATGGAGCCTTCCCAAATAATATAGTAGATATAGTGTGAGTATAGTAGAACCAAGTCCTCGTCTGAGCTATATATTCTGCTACAAATCCTGCTGGGAAATTGTCTTCCTGCCAATCTGGATTCTCAAATGGATAGTGGTCTTGTGCAAAAGGCATTGACCCTGACTCAAACCAACAGTCAATAACTTCTGGAATTCTTTTATATTCCTCGCCCTTTTCATCTACAAGCACAATAGAGTCAATATATGGGCGATGCAAATCGAGTTCATAATTATGATTATGAGGTAATGGTGTGAAATTTATTTCTCTTATTTCAGCATTTTTGGGATAATTACTTTCTAGGAACTCAACAGTCTGTTTTATAGAAAAATTATTAATAATTGAATTTACAGCAACAACCGGATCTCCATGCGTGATAATTAATATATTTTTATTTGTATAATTAGATTCTATTTCACACAAAAAATTCATCATTCGACTTTTCACATTTTCAAAATTTTCAACACCCTCTGGTCTTTCTTTTAATTCCTCTGCCCTGCTTTTGAACATGGACCTATATTGAGATACATTTTTACCTTCAAAATTGCCCATTCCCATTTCTCTAAGTCTATCATCTACAATAATTTTCGCAGATGACTTTGACTCCTCTTTATAAACATTGGTGGTTTCTATGGCACGAATTAATGGTGAAGTAAAAATATAGTCAAATTTTTCTTTATTAAAAACTTCAGCTGTTTTTTTTACTTGTTTTTTACCATTATCTGTTAAATGAAATTCCTTTTTTAAATCAGAATTTAAAACTCGAAGCACATTATTTTCTGCTTCTCCATGTCGCATTATAAAATACTTATTTCCAGACTTTTTTGTTTTTGATTTTAAATCTTCAAGAGAATTTATCACCATTATTTTACCACTTTCTGACTTCCAAATAGGTAAGGGACTAGCCCAATAACGATTGCGTGATATAGTCCAGTCCGGAGCTGATTCCATAGTATTCTTGAAACGTCCTTCTTTTAAGTGCTCAGGAATCCAATTCATATCTTCACCTTTTTTCAATAAATCTTTTTTAACTTTTTGTATATTTATAAACCAAGATGGCAGAGCATAGTAAAGTAGTGGCGTCTCGCAACGATAACAGTGAGGATATGAGTGAATGATTTTCTCTTTTGCAAAGAGAGCCCCAGTGTGTGCCAAATACTTGATGATTAAGACATCTGTAGACTGTGAATCTTCTTTGGGCTTCACTTTTACATTTGGAAAATCAACCACTTCTTTTGAGAAATCTCCATTGGGTTCCACGTGACGAATAAATGGGATATTATACTCCTTTGCCAAGTTCATATCATCCTCTCCGAAAGCTGGTGCTTCGTGAGCAATCCCCGTCCCTTTATCTACTGTCACAAAATCTGCATGCCAAACTTTCCAGATATTAGGATTTCTAGCTACTTCTTCATCTTTATAATATGGGAATACTGGCTCATAAGAAAGACCTACTAAATCTTCTCCTTTTATTTCTTTTATTATTTCTCCATTATTAAATTTGCTCTGTAAATTTTCATACAAATCTTTAGCTACTATATATACCTCTTCACCTTTCTCTGTAATATTTTTTACTAAAACATAAATCAATTCTTTATTGATAGCAATCGCGGTATTCCCTGGTAATGTCCAAGGAGTTGTCGTCCAAGCAAGTAGATAAGTATCTTTGTATTTTTCATCTAAAATTTTAAATTTAACATAAACGGAAATATCAGTAATATCTTTATAACTATTATCCATAGCTATTTCAGAATTGGCTATTGGCGTCTCACATCGTGGACAATAAGCAAGAACTCGTACTCCTTCATAAAGTAATTCCTTTTTATTCATCTCTCCTAATGCCCACCATACACTTTCGATGAAAGTATTATCCATCGTCTTGTATGAGTTATCAAAATCAACCCAGCGACCCATACGATCAACTGTCTTCTTCCATTCATTTACATATGTGAGGACTTTGCTACGAGCATGCTCGGTAAATTTATCAATACCAAGTGCCTCAATAGCTTTCTTACCAGAAATTCCTAAATCCTTCTCTACAATATTTTCAATTGGTAATCCATGACAATCCCAACCCCAACGTCTCGGCACATTGTATCCACTCATAGTCTTATATCTACCTATGACGTCCTTTACTGTACTACCAAGAATATGCCCATAGTGAGGAAGTCCTGATGCAAAAGGTGGTCCATCATAAAATACATACTTTCCCTTCGGTGCATCTTTCTCCACACTCTTTTTGAAAATTTCATTCTCCTTCCAGAATTTTAAAACTTCTTCTTCCCGTAATGCCGATTGTGATTTTTTTATTTCTTCATTCATAAATGTTTAAACAATTTTAATTAATAAAAGTAAAATAAAAACTCGTCCTTATACAACAATTATAATAATTGCTATACAAGGACGAGTTTCTCTTCTCGTGGTACCACCTCGTTTTTTACCCACCGAATTGCGCGGGACTTCTCATTTAAAGGGTTCTACTTCGTCGTGAGGTCTTGCCTCACGATGTTTCTTCCCAATGCTCCGAGGCGATAACCTCTTCACTGCATATATATAAGAATACCTAGAAAATCACAAAATTGCAAGAAAATTTATTTATTTTTAATCCAATACTTTTTTACAATAGGTATTGATTGGGTAGATAGAATAAACCCAAGTACTGGTATTAAGGCACTTAAGTATGGCTTAGATACACCAATACTATATAGAACAAAAATAGCTGCAATATAAGTAATAATACTTATAAATAAAATTCGGACAAAGCTAGTTTCCCAAGCCTTATCTAGTTCTACCCTTTTGTTCCTTTCTTCTATTTTATTTAATCTTTCTTCTACTGTTTCCATATAAATCTAATCTTATCAAAAAGCTTGTATTTTTGCTAGAAATGATTAAGATATAATTGAATTGCACTTTATGCGTCAACGCTAATCGGACGTTACAGCCAAGATTTTTCTAGAAAATCTGAAAGGTTAGTAAAAGGAATCACATGTTGGATAACACAGCCATAACGAGCGATCGGAGAACATTGGTGTGCCAAGGTGGTTAGGTGTCAGACTGAAGAGTCAGGAAATACGTGCAAGCAGACGCGGTTATACGTATGCCTAATTTAGATTCAGCAATTCTAGCTTTGAAAGGGAAACATATAGCGAAAGCTAGACCGAGTGGCCAAGAAGTATCCCAATCAAAGTGAAAAGACCCTGTCTGTTCTAACGAGCAGCAGGGTTCTTTTATTTTTATATTACTTCATTCTGATAACACTTCTCACAATATACTATCTCTGGTCTATCTGGTGCATATGAAGTCTCAAATTTATTAGTACATCCTTCTTTCATACACGTCCTGTGCCAAAGCTTTAAAGGATTTCTTTGTTTTAATCTTTGATAATGTCTACAATTAGGACAGAGATGAGGAATAGGCAAATTCATCCTTTTGTAAAATTGTAATTCGTCTAGAATTATTTTAAAGGCCTCGGTACATTGTTCATTACATCCACCTTGATGTTCACATTCTATGATCTTGCCAATGATAGATTCGTCTACACTTTTAATACTATCTGGTATATCTTTATTCATTATATCTATCTTATACCCTCTTTCTGTTCTATCTTCCCATTTATAACCCTGATTAATAGTTTGATCTTTTGTTAAAGTAAAATATTCTTGTGCGGTAGTTTCATTATATCCAAATGGTGAAAATTCTATAGGGAAAAATTCTCCATATCTATATTCTATTCCCTTACTATCAATATAAGGCACCTTATTCATATGTTCTATAATTTTGGTTAATAATTCTTCGTATTCTTCTTTTGTATATTGCTTATTCAAAATACAATATTTCTTCTTCTTTAATCCAACACAACCAAAACTATATGACAATCCAGGAACTGTAATGCAATAATTTAAATTATTAGAATTGCTCCAAACTCCCCAACCACATTTAATATTAGAAATACCATCCCCAGATTGTAAGCATTCATTTATAAGTTCTATATTGTCACCATAATGAGTAAAATCATAAGTATTTTTTACAGGTCCATTTGAAACAAAAGAACAAAACTTAGAATCTTCTAAATTAGCTGCTCCAAAACATGATTTAGAGTTTTTAGAATGTTCCAAATAATCACCTGTCACATTCAAATTTTGAACACCAAAATAATATTTTTTAGGAAATTTTTTCCAAAATTCTTTTGCTTTATTCTTAATTAAAATAATATTCTCGTATGAATCTAGATTAAAAGATTTTAATTTTTCTTCATATGCCTCCTTGGAATATGGTTCATTCCAAATATGATAACTTTTTTTATGAAGATTCACACAACCAAAACAATTATTACACCCCCTAAGACCATGAGAGAAAGATACTTCTATACAATCTTCACAGTTCTGAGAAAAAATAGTTTTATAACAATTTATAGCTGTTACTAATTCATAGCAAAGCTCTCCTTTTCTAACCATAGTGATATCGAGTGAATCTTTCGAGAAAAAAGCCCCACTTCCATAGAATACATTTTCATCAAAAGTTCCATCATGAAGTAAATAACAATTTTTCATGTCATTAGCCATATTACAGTAAGGAGAATTAACCATTGTAGTTCCAAAAGCAAAAAGATTAGGAGCTGGAACTCTGTGGAAAAGATCAAAAAACTGGGTCAAAAATGGCTTAGATAAATCTATATCTACTCCATAATCTATCGCATCCCATTTATCACTCCACCAACATTTATCACAATAAGGATGAACATTTGAGTCTTTATCATAAATAGAAATTATATTTTTTTTGCATAAACCACATTCATTACTATGAAGACCTCTTTCATTACGCCAAGCTAAACGTCTTTGTAAACGACACTCCGGACAAAAAGTTGGAGCTGGAACTTTCATCTTTTCATAAAACCCAAAATCATCAGATTCTATTGTGAAATCTTTTTTACAATTCTGACACCCCAGTACTAAATTTTTATATTCTTTGTCCATATTTTATCTACTTGTTTTATGTAAATATATTTATATTATTAAATTACTTAATCGAAAAATTAGTATGGGGCAAGTATTTTTATTTTGTTTTTCATTATTAATTCGTAATTATTAATTCTTAATTAATACTACATCCTCTCTGGGATTTCAATCCCCAAGAGCCAGAGGCCGTTCTTCATTGTTTGGGTAAAGGCTTTTATTAAATCTAAATGATATGACATATATTTGTTTTCATCTTTTAATATCTGAGTATTACCATAGAAAGTATTGAATTCACTTGCAAGCTTTGTAAGATATGTAGCTATGTGATGAGGTTGCAAACTCTCGTAAGAATATTCTACGACTTCAGGGAATTGATATAGATATTTTTCCAAATCTGTAACTTCTGCTGGGATAGGTTCTAGTTTAGAGTTTATAGTTTCTAATCTAAAATCTTTTGCTTTATTTAAAATCGAATTCGCACGAACAGCAGTATATTGTAAATATGTACCAGAATCTCCTTTTATATTCAAAATTTCTTCCCAATTGAAAAGTATATCTCTTAAACTATCACGCTTTAAGTCATTAAATTTAAGTGCGCCAATAGCCACCACTTCTTTCGTCTCTTCATTTATATCTCCCGCTCTCTTTTCTGCTTCATTTATAATATCTTCAAGCCAAATAACGTTCCCTTTCCTGGTACTCATTTTCCCCTCTGCAAAACGATAAAGACCGTGGGCGATATGTACCCTGTCCCCCTTTTTAAAATATCCAAGCATAGCCTCTGTTTCAAAAATTTGCCTAAAATATTCCGTCTGCTCTGCTCCTACTTCATTGATTATTTTTATATTATCACCATATTCTTTCTTTCTCCATTTATCTGCAGCTAAATCACGAAGTGCATATAAAGATGACCCATCTTTTTTGAGAAGCAAAAGTGGTGAAAGATTTTTCTCTTCCGCAAATTCCACAATAAATGCACCCTCACTTTCTTTCCCAATATTCTTTTCTTTCACATCATCTATCACAACTGCCATTTTATCTTCAAAGAAACTTTCCCCATACATCGTATCGAAAGGAGTAATCTGCAACTTTTTATAAATCCTATCAAATTCTTTTTTTGATATTTCAATACATCTCTTCCAAATATCTATAGCCTCTTTATCTTTCTTCTCAAGCTTAGCAAAAGCAGCGCGAGCTTCATCTTCAAGAGCTCCATCTTTCTCTGCTTCATCATGAAACTTCACATACAAATCCACCAATAATTTTATTGGGGTCTCACTTTTTTCTATTTCATCTAAATTCCCCCATTTATTTATAGCAATAATAAGTTTCCCAAACTGAGTACCCCAATCACCTAAGTGATTGTCCCTCACTACATCAAATCCAGAAAAAGTTAAAACCCTAGCAATTGAATCCCCTATAATAGTAGAACGCAAATGCCCTACAGTGAAAGGCTTGGCAATGTTCGGAGATGAATACTCTACAATAACTTTTTTATTACCACCATTATCATTCTTCCCCCAATCTTCCCCTTTACTCAAAATACTACCCACACTTTCAGTGAAAAATTCTCTTGATAAATAGAAATTTATAAATCCCGGACCAGCAGTTTCTACTTTTTCTATCAGACCCCCTCCTACCTCCCCCTTCGCAGGGGGAGAAATTAAATTCCTCAATTCAACAACTATTTTTTCAGCCAATTCCCTTGGATTAGTTTTAAGCTGCTTGGCACAAATCATCGCTACGTTTGTAGAATAATCTCCATTCTTAAAATCCTCAGGGTGTTCAATAGAAAAATTCACATCTTCTATATTAAGACTTTTTAAAACTTCTTTTATTATTTTTTCTATTTGTCCTTTCATTATTTCTTTCCTGTTGAACCAAATGCCCCCATTCCTCTAGAGGATTCACTCAATGTATCAGTTTCTTCAATTTCCACAATAGCAACTGGCACTATTACTAATTGAGATACTTTATCCCCCTCTTCTACAGTATAAGACTTATCGGACAGATTCACCAGGTGCGTATTGTATTCCCCTCTATACCCAGCATCAAAAACTCCCCCCATATGAATAAGCCCTGCTTTTGAAATACTAGACTTATCCATTATAATTCCCGCATTCCCTTCGGGGAACTCCATTGCAAAACCATGGAAGAATCTATAATGCTCCATGGGCTTGATAGTCACAGTCTCCATAGCATATAGATCCATCCCGACATCCCCCGGATGAGCATAGCTAGGAAACTTCGCCTCATCTTTTAATTTTTTAATTTTGATTTTCATCCTAATACTTTTTTAACTTCTTTATAAACCATCTCGTGAATATTTTCACGAGACAAAATTTCGTTATTTTTATAACATTCTACTTTAACAAAATTCTTAATATTCTTAGAAAGCCAAATGGCACTTTTTATAGAATTCTCTTGATAGTCTACATCATTTTCGGCAAGATCTTTTTTATTCTTTAAATACTTTCTATGCATTTTACTACTATCACGCTTTTTTATAAGTTCTAAAACTATCTTTATTGGTAAGTTTAAATAAAAAGTTAAATCTGGTCTTGGTATTCCAAAAACTTCATGCTCCATCTGATCAAGCCATTTAATAAAATTATTTCTCTTTCTGGAATCTTTAATTTTCCCACCTTGATGAATCTGATTGGCTGAGACATAGCGGTTTGCAATAATAATATATCCTTTAGCTAACCATTCTTTCATTTCTTTACTCGACTCCCATCTATCAGCAGCATATGCCATAGAAGCAATCTTGGGATGAACGTTGAGCCAATTGTAATATTGCTCTGATAGACAGTGCCCTATAAACTTTCCAAAAAAATTCTTATAATACACAGGGAAATCAACAGTCTTTACTTTATATCCATCCTTTTTTAAATGTGCAACAAGTAAATTAAACTGCGTAGTCTTCCCACTTCCATCCGTCCCATCTATTACTATCAATTTGCCTTTTGTTTTTTGTTTTTTATTCTTTATCATAAAAGTTTTTGCCTGTTATAAATGAATCTACTGTGATTTGTGTTGGACGAAATAATGGTAAGGGTAGATTATCAAGTGAGTACCATTCCCAACCATCACTTTTTTCTAGTTCTAATATTTTAGCTTCACCACTTTCCCAATCAGCAATAAATGAAACTAGAATGTCCTGTCTATTTTCGTTCAATATAAAATTTGCTAATGACATAAATCGTAAATTTTTGATTTTAACACCAGTTTCTTCTAAAACCTCTCTTTTCGTACAATCTTGGAATGATTCATCAAACTCTAAATGTCCTCCAGGAAATGCATACTCCCCTGCGCCATGAGATCCTTTTCTCTTACCAAGAAGAACCTTTCCTTCTTTCCAAATCATCACACCAACACATGGTTTTAATTTTTCTCTTTGTTTTTCAATCATAATTATTTAAAAATACTTTTTATTATTTCAGAAATTTCTTCTTTATTTTTATAAGGGAAAACCTTACAATTTTGATTCCCCATAATCATAAATGATACTAACTTATTTCCTGTATTGTTATAAAGACAGAAAACCTTTTTATTTAATTTTTCTGCGTAAGCAATCTCATAGCCAACCCCAAGTGATGGAGTAGTGACATCTGCTATAAAAATATCTGCTTCTTTAATAAAGTTTGTATCTCTCTCGTAAATATATTGAGGAAGTTTATCTTCTCCTATAATTGATAAGTTCTTATCCCCTATATGCTCTGTAAGAACTTCTCCAAAATTACCTAATTCTTTAATGATTAGTTCATATATGTGGACATCTTCTCTTCCTCCTCTTATAGCTCCTCCAAAATATATTTTCATTTTACTTTCCTCTCAATATCTTATCCATTCTTACTGCTAATTTCACCATATCTGACTCTTTCTTTCCACGAGAAGTTTCTGCACAAGTGCCTAGGCGGATGCCTGAAGGATCCATAGGCCCACGTGGGTCGCCGGGGATTGTATTCATATTCACTATTATACCTGCTTTCTCAAGCTTAGCACTTGCATCCTTGCCAGGTATACCCTTGCCATCCATCCATGTATCCATAAGAATAAGGTGTGAGTCTGTACCACCTGATATGATGTGCCAACCAAGCTTTTGTAATTCTTTGGCCAAGACTCTCGCATTCTTCACAACTTGCTTGGCATACTTTTTAAATGAAGGACTAGAAGCTTCAAGGAAAGCAACGGCAGCCGCAGCAATAGTATTCTCGTGAGGTCCACCGAAGAGTCCTGGGATAATCATCTTGTCTAATTTCTTATCGAACTCACGTGCATCTTTCTTTACAAATAGTATTGCATGTCTTGGACCACGAAGTGACTTGTGCGTAGTAGTCATCACAGAATCAGCATAAGGAAATGGTGAAGGATAAGCTTCCCCCGCTACAAGCCCTGCAAAGTGCGACATATCTACGTGAAGAAGAGCTCCACTTGCATCTGCAATTTCTCTGAACTTTTTGAAATCTACAACGCGTGGATATGCAGTAAAACCACAAACTATAATATTTGGCTTTTCAGCTATTGCTAATTGCTTAAGAGCTTCATAATCTATAACTTCTGTTTTCTTATCAAGTTCAAATTGCACCGACTTCCAAAGCTTGCCCGTCATAGAACCAGGGTACCCGTGAGTAAGATGTCCTCCTGAAGAAAGCTTCATCCCCATTATTTTGCCACCGAGTGGAACGAGCGCAGAGTAAAGTGCAAAGTTCGCAGGACTACCTGAAAGAAGCTGGACGTTCACGTGCCAATTTTCGGGTTTAAGTTTAAAAAGTTTCAAGGCACGAGCAATCGCCAAATTCTCTACTTTATCTATCACTTGATTACCACCATAATATCTCTTCCCTGGGTAACCTTCGGCATATTTATTGGTAAGCTTAGAGCCTAGAGCTTTAAGTACATCATCTGATACAATGTTCTCTGAAGCTATTAAGTTCACAACACTCTTCTGTCTCTTCTCTTCTTCTTTGATAAGTTTTTCTACTTGTTTATCTTTCATATATTATGGTAATAAATTAGATTTGTAATATTCTGATTTTAGCACAATCTGCCAAAAAACAAAAAGCGAGCCCGAAGGCTCGCTTTTTGATAAATAAATTAATCAAATTGATGTCCTATTATATTATTGGGGTTTTTCTCGTTAAAGACAACTTCACTTCCTTCCATTAAATAAACATTACGAATTGGAATTTCAAGCATTTTACCCCAACAGTCTTTACACGCCCACCAATGACCCCATAAATACAAGTCAAACTGATCAGACTTATCAAAACCTTGTTTAATTAATCTCTTAGAAGCCCTATATTCAGCATGATGATCCCCTGCTGCACATCCAGGACATAGCCAATATTTTTTGCCAGACGGAACTCCTAAAATTCTTCTAATGCAATACTTCTTGTGTAAATTAATTAAACTTTCACTAGTTAGAGACGCTTTGTTTGCACCCTGAGAAACAACAATACTATCTCGAACCCGAACGATTACAGCACCCGTAGAAAATCGCTTTTCTGTGGATTCTGTACGCGCTACTTCTTTTGCTTCTTGCATAAACTGATTATCTTTTGGCACATATAATATAGTCCTCCCTTCTGGTAAATAAGGATACTCTATCTTCTTATTCGTCTCATTTTTGTTATTTGTTTCCATATTGCTAATAATATAATATAATACAAACTATGACAACATTTGATAAAGTCTATAAAAGTTTAATAAAGAAAATAATGGAGGAAGGTATTGAAGAATTAAATGAAAGAACAGGCCATAAGATAAAAATTTTACCAGGGCTTACTTTTCAAATTGATATTGAAAAAGATGGATTTCCTGTTTTAACTCTTCGTAAGAATCCTATCAAGTCTCCTATTGCCGAGCAGGTGTGGTTCATCACAGGAGATAACGATACAGAATTCTTAAGAAAATATACAAAGATGTGGGATGAATTTATAGAAGAAGATGGCACGATAACTTCTGCTTATGGTTATAGATGGCGACATCATTTTGGAAGAGATCAGCTTGACCAACTTGTTAAACATTTGCAAGAAGAACCTCACTCACGACAAGGAGTAGTCATTACTTGGGACCCTGCTGATGATGGACTCTACGGGAAAGGACTCAAGGCCACTTATAAGAAGAATGCTCCTTGCCCATTTGCATTTACTGTAAATATTATAGGTGGTAGACTTCATCTTCATAATATAGTCCGTTCCAATGATATGATGCTTGGGTGCCCTTTTGATACTTTTGGATTCTCGTTACTTATGTGTGCCCTTGCTCAGAAGCTTGGAGTGAAACCAGGAATTTATACCCATACTATTTCTAATGCACACATATATGATAATCATTATGAAGGAGCATTGGAGTTAATTAAAAGAGAAAATGATCATCCGAATATTTTCCCTATTTTTCCTGACAACATTTATGACCGTGCTTATAATAAAGATGAGACATTGGTAAATGAAATATATGAATCATTTGCACCGTTTTATAAACCAAATGAGCCGATAACAGGACTCGATATAGTGAAATAATATGATCTTATCTATAATCTCTGCCATTGCAAATAACAATGAAATCGGAAGGAAGAATGAGCTTCTATGGGATTTACCGATAGATATGAAGCATTTCAGAGAAACTACCAGCGGACACCCTGTCATAATGGGCCAGAGAACTTTCGAGTCATTAGGTATTGGACCCAATGGCAAACCCGGTAAGCCACTCCCTAACAGACGCAACATAATACTTACTCTCGATAAAGAATTCAAAAGAGACGATGCAGAAGTTGTATATGGAATGGAAGAATTAGATGAACTTTTGAAAAATACAACAAAAGAAGATGAGGAATTATTTGTAATAGGTGGAGGACAGATATATAAGCTCTTCATAGACAAAGCCGACAAACTTTACATCACCCATGTGAATGCAGAGTTCCCTGATGCTGATACTCTCTTCCCTATGATAGATATGAATAAGTGGCAAATTGTGAAAGAAGATAAGCATACAAAAGACGATAAGAATATATATGATACTAATTTTGTAATCTATGAAAGAAAATAAAGGGAAAATAAAATCTCCGCTAGGCAAGGCCTAGCGGAGATTTTATTTGTTTATGGATCTACTTCTGTTTTAACTCTGATGAATATATCTTTGCCATCTGGAGATTTGGACTTGATGTACTTTCTATTTTTATTTTTCTTTATTTTTTCTATTAATTCTTTCTCTAAATCATAACCAAGGATTTCGCAGATACCTAATAGGAAAATCGCGACATCGGCAAACTCTTCAGCCACACCTTCTTCTCTTTTGCTAAATTTATGAAATGCTTCTGAAAGTTCTTCATGGGCATGACAAAATTCCAAAGCGACATCAGTGATGTTGAAACCGTGATCTATTTTATTTTGCATTACCTCCTTTTGTAATTCTTTTAAATCTACCATTTTTTTATTGTATTATATTTATTAAAAATAAGCTACTACAAACCGGCAGTGGCTTCTTCTAGCTTAATCGTGACTGTCTTCTCTATACCATTTGAAAGAATGCGAAACTTTAAGCTTTCTCCTATTTTCTTATTACGTATAATAGACATAAAATCATTATCTTGATTCAAGACCACGCCACCAATAGAGAGAATAATGTCCCCTTCTTTAATCCCAGCCTTATCTGCAGGAGACCCGGGGACAACAGCCACATCACTTTCATTTGCTCCTTTGGCTACTAGAATCCCATAATCAACTGATAAATTTAATTTAGCTTTTAAATCCCCTGTAACATTTACATACCTGACCCCCACATATGGACGAGAAATCTTGCCCGTCTTCTCCACTTGATCTATTACACTCTTCACACTATTTATCGGAAGAGAAAATCCAATATTGGATGACCCTTGTGCAAGTGCTACATTGATACCTACAACTTCTCCAGAAAGATTAAGCAGTGGCCCACCAGAATTCCCTGGATTGATAGCGGCGTCTGTCTGTATAACTTTATAAAGAAATTCTTGATATCCTCCACTACCTGTAGCAGTGAGACTACGAGAAAGCCCTGAGACAACACCTGAGGAGACAGTATTCTTAAATTCACCGAGAGCATTACCAATAGCAACAACACTTTGCCCCACTTCAAGTTTGTCTGAATCTGCAAGCTCTAAGTAAGGAAGATTTGTCGCTCCGATTTTAATCAAAGCCACATCTAAGACACTATCCCGAGCCAGAACTGTAGCAGAATATTCCTTGCCATTATTTAAGAGAACTGTGTAATCTACGTCCGTCTGCTCTACGACGTGACGATTCGTCACTATCATCCCACTGGACGATATAAGGAAGCCAGACCCGCTACCAAGCTGTTTCTTTTCGGTACCATTTGGAGTATATACAATACCTTCTTCTTTATATGTAACTGTATATTTAGGAACTTGTTTGCTTATAATGATAGAAACGACAGCAGGGCGAGCTTTCTTTACGGCTGTAATGACTGTGCCTTCTACTTTATTTTCTTCTTTCGTTGCAACTGTCGCCGGAGCCTCTGTCACTTTCTCAATCAATACCCTATCTACATTGGAAACTTTCGATTGTAAAACATAATTACTTGCAATGAAGCTAAAAACTCTGGCTCTATAATGCCAAACAACTGCTAATAAGATAAGAGTAGTAATGAGCATCGTCAAGAAACTTATAATAAATATTTTTATAATTGGAGAAACAAAAACACTTTTAATTTTTTTAAAAATATTAAAATATTTCATACTTTATTTGTTCCATAGGTCAGACCTAGGGTCTTATTTAAAAGTTTTTGTCCCTAGGTCTGACCTATGGTCTATCTAATAATAAAGAAACCTAGAACCATAGCAGTGAAATTAAGAATCGTATGGGCAAGAGATATAAGAGGTAAATTCTCATATTGATAGTAAATCCAAGCAAAGCCAACCCCTGCGATGAAAGTCATCGGCAAGACAAAAATAGAATTGAGATAAATAACGTGCAGGAAAGCAAAGACAGAGGCATTCAAGACAATAATGAATATGGGGCTTTTAAAAGCGCGACGAAGCATATTCATCAGAATTCCACGAAATATAACCTCTTGTAAAATACTTATAGGAACAAATAAAAGTAAAAATTTGGCATTATCATCCCATTTCAAAAATGGATCATGGGGTACCACTTGCGCAAGCCATACAAGGAAGAAAACTCCTCCTGCAGTAAAAAGAGCATAGGGAATTATATCCTTCATAAAATCTCGCTTTATACCTAAATCTGAATAAGTCCAATGATCGTGCTTCACAATCCCATAGAGTAAGATAGCAATACCAAAAAGCATTAAGAAGCGAAAATTCCCTGGTAAAATTTTGAAATATAAAAGTAATACCGGAATAATATACAAATATAGTATCTGAACCCAGACTAGCTCTTTTTCCCTTTTTGTATTATCCATAGTTTTATTATACTATATAGATGTGTCTAAACTCAAATACCTATTTATTTTAATAATATTTTTCACCTCTGTGCCATACATAGAGGCTCTTGATATACAATATGGAAGTATCAATGGATACAAAGGAAATGACATCTTGATAGAATATTACAGCATAGGTAAAAAAAGTGATTATATCTGTAATATTTTAAATTATAAATGCTCCTCGACGAAAAAGACCATTTTAGGTAAATCAAATACATTATCATTGAAAAATTCAATCAAGAAAGAAATCGAAGATAAGAAAGCAAATCACGTAACACTTTCAAAAAAGAATAATTGGCTAGCTTATTATATCTCAAAGGAAGACGGAGGGAGCACTAGAACTTATATAATAAAAAATATTAAAAATAATAATAATTACACAATATCAAGTAAGGTAGATTATTGGGATCTAGTAGATGAACAAAAAAAGGTTTTTGAATTTTCTCCTGACGAGAAGACTCTCTTGTATCTTGATGATAAGGATGGGTTTATGTCTTTGTATAAAGTAGATTTAAATTCACTCAATAATAGTAAGATAGAAAGTGTAAAAATAAACACGCTCTCTTATAATATCAATTATTTTATTTATGATAATCCACTCAATATTTATTATATTGGAAACAGTAAAGAGAATCCATACAAATGGTCATTGTATCATTTAGATTTAAAAACAAACAAAGAAGAGATAGTGGAGTCATACGTATCCTATACTGATCCAATAATAAAGATCGGCTCTACTCTTATATTCAATCGTCTACAAGAAAAAGGCTACGGCCCAGAAATTTATAATATCAAAACTAAAAAAGTTGCTCAATTCAAAATACCTAAAATAAATACTAAAATAAATATTCAAAATGAAGAGTATATAAAAGTTGGGAATTCAAATGCTGTCGTGATGACTCCGCTAGCTTACGACGCGAGAAAGACTTACCCTCTTCTCATCTGGCTTCACGGCGGACCCCTCAGACAGACAAGCCTAGGCTATCATCCGTACCATAGCTATGGCATATATGACTCTATACTTAAATTATTACAAAAGAATAATGTGATAATTCTAAAGCTAGACTATCGAGGAAGTTTCGGCAATGGTCGTCTCTATTCAGATGAAATAAAAGGCTCTGTGGGTAGCGGAGATATAGATGATGTAATGGAAGCTCTCAAATATATGAAAAATCAATATCATATAAGTGATGCGTATTTATCTGGTAATAGCTATGGAGGCTATATGTCACTTAGAGCTCTTGTAGAGCATCCAGAATCTTTCAGGGGTATCTTCTCTATAAACGGCGTGACCGACTGGGAAAGTCTATTAGTAAAAATGAAAACATCTATATTCAATACACCATTTGATGGATTACCCAATGCTTCCAATAGGAAATTATATGACCAAGCCTCTATTATAAATAAGATAAATAACTTGGGGAATCAAAGAATAGAAATAATCCAAGGAGAAGCAGATGATACCATCCCCCTTTGGCAAGCCAGCTTACTTTACAATAAATTAAAAGAGGCAGGAAAGAATGTAAACCTAGTAACTTACAAAAAAGAAAATCACGTCTTCAAAGAAAAGAAAAATATCAGCGACCTCTGCCTCCGCCTCTTCGGACTAATCAAAATCCCCGCCGACAAAGAATGCACAAATTAAAAATTACCTAACTTTTCCGACCGAAATAATTAGGTAATTACATTTAAAGAACGGCCGTTTCTTAATTGTAAAAATCGTTAGGTCTTGCCTCACGATGTTCAAAGCTTAATTAGAAAATTTATTTTTTAATTTTAATTTCCAATTTATAACCACTCCCGTGCGAAAGCATCCCTAAATAGGAATTGACACTCTCTTTTTTATTATCATTCCCTTTTAAATTCCTAAACATTCTTTTCTTCGTGGCTGTCCTTAACACTCTATGTTTTGGAAAGTTTATCCAACCCAAGAAATCAATACCAGAAGAAAGAGTCTTAATAAATACTTTATCTGGATGCATTTGTAGTTTTAGTTTATTCCCTAAAAATTCTTCCATCTTTATTAAAATATCTTCTAAATATTCTTTATCTTCTGAAAAAATTACAAAATCATCAGCATATCTCTCATAGTATTTTACTTTCAATTCTCTCTTCACAAACTGATCAAATTCATTCATATAAATATTCACAAGTAGCTGACTGGTTAAATTGCCAAGGGGTAAACCTTTCTCTTTTATGGATACAAACTCTGCCATGGCAGAGTTTGTATCCATATTTGTTTGAAAACTATCAATAATTTGATTTAATAACCATATGATATCTTCATCTTCTATATATTTCGCTAAAATACTTTTTAAAATCTGATGGTCAATATTTGCGAAAAACTTTCTGATATCACATTTTAATATATAGCAAGTTTTTGTATTATTCTTTGAAATTTTATTTCCAAAATATTTGAATCTATCTAAGGCTCTATGAGCCCCTTTTTCTAGTCGACAAGAATATGAATCATATATGAATTTTGTATCAAAATATGGATATAGAACACGATAAATAGCATGATGGAGAAGTCTATCTCTTACACTTGCCTTATGTATGTCTCTTGGTTTGGGGTCATTTATTTTAAATGCTTTGTATTCGCTATGTTTGTATGTTTTATTTTTTAAATCATTGTGCAAGTCTATTATGTTAGTCATCAAATTTTGTTCAAAAACTAAAACATCCTTTCTTTGTTTTTTGCCTTTTAAAAATTCCCGCCATGCAACTAGAATATTTTCAACAGAAATGATATCTTTATATGTATGAATAAACAAAGTCCGAATCATACTATGAATACTACCCCCCCCCCCGACACTTTTACCAGTGCTCCAGAGGCTCAAAACTGTGTATATCTTATGGTATGGCTACTATCAAATAATTCCCAAAGAACATCGCTACTCACTTGGAGTTAGAATTGATACTTTATTCATAGAAATAATGGAAGCTATTTCTTTAGCTGGATTTCTTCCTAAGGGAGAAAAACAGTTATATGTAAGATTATCAATTAGAAAAGTTGATACGCTAAAAATTTTATTAATGATTTTATGGGAAACAAAATCTATTGATAATAAAAAATATATTATTCTTTCTGTTCCCTTAGATGAAGTAGGAAGAATGCTTGGTGGATGGAATGGGCAACTTACAAAACAAAACTCTCCTGCCATATAGACAGAAGAGAAATGAAAAGATTTTCGGAAAGCAAACCAGTCATTGTCATTACCAAAATTGCTCTGCCAATTCAAGTTGGACTTGCGCTTAGCATCGTTCCAGTACACATAGCAAGCGTTCGCATTGCCATTGAACGAAATATATAGAGTGCCATCTATCCCACCACCCCTTGAACTATCTTAGGGTTGTATATTATTTGTGATTATAATCACAAAGCACCCTATACCAAGTATCTTCATTTTTTGAAGTTTCTACATATACCACACTACTTGAAATCTTAATCTCAAATATTCTCAATATATGGATACTGGTTTCGGTAGCGAGAAATCATAATCTCCCGCATATTCACCTAATGCCATATTTAGTCTAACATAAAAAATACCCCCGTATAAATAAATATATGAGGGTGGAGTTTAGACTATCTCCAAAGTTTTATCGTGCGAGAGCAAAAATCAAAGTATTTAAAAAAAATAAATTTCTAAACACAAAGATCTATTTCTTGCGGAAAGCAAACCAGTCATCGTCATTACCAAAAATGCCCTGCCAAGACAAGTCGGACCAGCGCTCAGCATCGTACCAGTACACAAAGCAAGCGCGCGCACTGCCACCGAACGAACATCCTGTCGTTTCAACAACATACATTGGATTAGGTCCAAGTGTATAGTTAAGCTTTGAAAATTGTTCGCCAATTGCAAACGGAACGTGAGGAGTGGTCTTTGAGAGACCATTTGAGATTCCCCACTCAACAGTTTTCTGGTAGTTCCCCCCGCCCTGAGGATAGTTTAATAAAACAATAACTTCCTCAACTACTTTGTTTTCTGATGGTTGATATTTATCTCCCACTTTGAGAACATTATAGCTTGAATCCGTTTGTGGCCCACCTGCCATTGCAGACTCATTGTGTGACTTGGTGTAGTCAACTTTGAGTTTAAGAAGGGATACACGAGCACCGATTTTTTGAGCTTCAACCTGAAGCTTTTCAAACCAGTTGTCGCCGTTTTTCATCTCATCAAAAAACTTAGCAAGTTTTACTGAGTCATTGGTAAACTTTACCCAGTCTTCTCTTGAAACCCCATTTTCATTAGCTCTATGAGCCAACTGCACGCCCTGTCTGTTGGTAACGTGCTTAAAACTTTTTTCAGTTTGCATAACGTTTATTTTAAAATTAAAAAAAACAAAAAAGTCTATTTATTAGGCTAGACCTTTACCTTGTTTATATTATATCACGAATAAGCCTATTCTGTCAATAACAAGAAAATCCTCTTAATTAAGGGGATTTTCTTGTATTTTTATTATTTTACTTTATGCAAAAACTAATGAATCACTTTTTGGAGTTTTTATAAATTGTTTTGTGAGAGTTGGAGCAAGTTGAGATTTTGCATTTAAAAGTTCAACTCCTAAAACATTTGATTTACTATCTAAATCAACTATCAATCTATCATCAAGACGAAGAGTCTTGGCAATTTTACCTTTATTAAAACGCATATATAATGCATCTGCTATTTTATCGTATTTTGTATTCATAAATAATATGCTGTGATTATGATAATAATTTGACCTTTTTGTTCATAAATAATTTCTAATGTTTTCCCATTAATAATCTTCTGAATTTTTATAGTTGGAAAGTATGACCAAAGATGAGATGTGGGTAATTTAACTGCTTTTTTTATATCTGAAACTAGAATTCCCCTTTCTTTTACTCTTTCTTTTGCATGATCAGTAAAGATAATTTTCATACCTATATAAAGGATATCATAATTGAATATAAATTCCAAATACTAATAAATCTTATTAATTAAGGGGGGGGTTCTTATATTCAGTAATTTTTATTTAATTCGTAATTCTTAATTACTTTACTCGTATCGGAGTGCTTCAATTGGATTTAATTTTGAAGCACGTTGTGCTGGATAATAACCGAAAACAATTCCAATAAAAGCCGAAACACCAAACGCTAATAATACTGACGATATAGATACTTGTGCTTCTAGTATCCCAAGTTTCGTTATACCAAACGATACTCCCCACCCCAAGATCACACCTATAACTCCACCAATAAATGTAAGCATCACTGCTTCTACTAAGAATTGTATATTCACATCTCTTCTTTTCGCTCCTATCGCTTTCCTTAAGCCTATCTCACGTGTTCTCTCTGTAACGGAAGTCAGCATCATATTCATAATCCCAATTCCACCAACCAATAGAGAAATCCCAGCAATAGCAGAAAGCAACATTGTAAATGTACCTGTAATAGAAGAAGCCGTGGCTATAATATCTGCTTGATTCATAGTTGAGAAGTCAGCAGAACTTTCATCCTTATTATGACGAGTTAAAAGAATCGAAGTTATCTCCGCTTGGACTGCTGTCGTCATATCAGACCCAGTAGCAGCAACGCTTATAGAATTTACATATTGATCCCCTGAGAAGTAACGCTGTGCCGTAGTAAGTGGTATATAAATCATATCATCCGGATTTTGAAAACCAGTACCACCCTTTGCTTTCGTTACCCCAATTATTTTAAATTGATTATTTTTAATTTTTATTGTCTGTCCTATGACATCCGTGGCTCCATCTCCGAAAAGATCCGTGACAACAGTCGGCCCCACCACGGCAACTTTTGCTCCACTTTGATTATTCTGGTCTGTAATAAAAGTCCCTGTATCCACTTCCAAATTACGAACGAGAGTATAGTCAGGAGTCACTCCATCTACAGTAGTATTGGTATTCATCCCCTTGGCTGTCACTTGTAAACGACTAGATACTTCAGCAGTAACTGCCTTCACTCCATTAATAGATTTTAAAGATTCCACATCTGCTAGTGTTAGAGTCTTGGCTCCGCCACGGCCTTGACTCACCTGTTGCCCTACGCCACGTGGAGCTCCCGGAGAAACAATAATAAGATTGGAACCAATAGATTGTATGGAAGCCGAGATAGAATTCTCTGCCCCTGTACCGATAGCCGTCATTGCGATGACTGAAGCGATACCGATAATAATTCCAAGCATCGTCAATCCTGAGCGAATCTTATTACTTGAAAGTGCCATAAATGTTTCTTCTAAAATATCTTTTGTTTTCATATAATTATAATTTAATTATTTTCTTCGTATGCATTTTATCATCACTAATAATGAGTCCGTCACGAACAGTTATAATACGATCAGCGTGTAAGGCAACATCATGCTCATGAGTAATCAAGATGATTGTACGTCCTTGTTCTTTGTTTAATCTTTGAAAAGTTCCAAGAACTATCTCCCCTGTTCTTGTATCCAAGTTTCCTGTTGGTTCATCAGCAAGAATCAAAGTTGGATTATTCACAAGTGCCCGAGCAATTGCGACACGTTGTATCTGGCCACCTGAGAGCTGATTGGATAAATGCGTAAAGTGAGTTTCTTCAAGACCACTATCTAGAAGTGCTTTCTTGGCGCGTTCTATTCTCTCTACTCCTGCAACTCCTTCATAAATAAGTGGTAAGACGACATTACGAAGAACTGTAGTGCGAGGTAATAAATTGAAAGATTGAAAAACGAAGCCAATTTTATCTTTTCTTATATCAGCTAATTCGTCATCTGATAAAGTAGAGACATCTTTGCCATCTAGTAAATAAGTACCTCCCGTCGGGCTATCTAGGGCTCCTAAGATATGCATAAGAGTAGACTTGCCCGATCCCGATGGGCCCATAATAGCTACAAATTCGCCATCATTGATTGAGAAGCTTACTCCTTTCAAAGCTTCAAAGGGTTCCCCTTCTGTTTGATACGCTTTTTTTATATTTTTTATCTCAATCATAAATTAAAATTTTCTATTTCCTCCAACTGAACCTAAAATACTTGGAGCTGTTGTAGCCTTCGTTGCTGTCGCCGTAATTGTTTTCGTTACTATAATATCTCCGACTTTTAATCCTCCTAGAATTTCTGAGTTTGTATCATCAACTAGTCCAACAGTAACTTCTACTTTATTAGGCAAAGTGGCTGAAGTAGAACCTGAAACCCCTTGGGTAGCAGGTACAAGTGAAATACTAAATACTTCTATATAGCTTACCCCATTTTGAGTCTTGATAGCACTACTTGGTACAATTAATACATCCCCCGCTGTATTAGTTATAATACTTGCAGAGACACTCATACCAGGCTTCACTCGAGCATCATCAACGTCAAGCACAATAGTCACATTGTAAGTAACTACACCCGAAGAAACAGTTCCCACTGAATCTATACCATCCACAGAACCAGTAATAGTAAGTCCTTCTATTGCGTCAAAAGTCAGTGTTGCTTTTTGTCCTAATTTTATTTTTGCTATATCTACTTCATTAAGTGCTATTTTTACTATTTTTTGTTTCGCAATTAAAGTTCCAATACTTCCACTTGCAGTTTGCCCAACTTTTGCAGTAAGAGTCGCAATGATACCATCGAAAGGAGCACGAATAAAACAATCATTCAATGTATTTTGTTTTGTTTCAACATTTAATTCCGCTTGACGGATATCAAGTTCATCTGCAGGAGATAAAGCTTCCTTGAGTGATTGGAGAGTTTCTGCATTTGTATTTAAGCTTGAAATAATACTATTCACATACCCATTCGTCGTATTTGCCCACGCAGTTAAATTCGTCTGGTTACTTGTGACTGTATTTGTGCCACTCTGATCTAAATAATTATAAGTAAAATCAAAACTTGCTTGAGTAAGCTTCACTGTATTTGAGATAACTTTTGCTGTATTTAAAGCTTGATTCATTAATTTATCTATATCTTCATTTGATACTGATCTATCTAAACTTTTATAATAGACTACAGTTGCATCATAACTTTTCTTGGCATTCCAATACGCATTTTCTGAAATATCTAATTTGTCTTTGCCTATATTACCAAGTTGATATCTATTTTGATAACCTAAATATCCATTATTTAAACTTTCAAGTCCTGTAATAACAGTATTCATATCAGAAATAAAAGAAGACATATTATTCCAAGAATCATCATAAATCTTTTTTAAAGAATTTTCTTTTTGAAGAACAGTTAGAGTGTTCGGCTTTTTTAATTTATCCAAAGAGAGTTGTGCTGTTTCAAGAGCAATTCTTGCATCCGTAGAATCAATACTTGCAATTAATGTTCCTTTACTTACAATTTGTCCAACTTTTACAGGAACAGACACGACATCCCCTGTTGTTTTAGCATTTATAGTTACCGTGTCGCTTGATTCTATCTGGCCACTACCCGAAACAGAGACTATTATATTGCCCTTGCTAACTGTGCTCGTCATATACCTTATCTCTGTACTAGCTTTCGCTTTAAATACAAAATAATAAGAAGCATATACAAGAACGATAAGTATAATAATGCTCCAAATTTTATGATTGGAAATAAAAGATTTGATTTTTTGTAGAAATGTTTGATTATTCATAATTATATATTCTTGCTATTAAATCCATTCATATTGAGCTTTATCATTTCTTCTGGATTTGGCATTATTCTTATAAGTTTTGCTTCTATCTGCCCATTTCCATTTGGACTACCTATAACTATAATAAATTGATCAACTTTTAAATTCTCCTTACTGACAATATCTTTCCTTTCTAAAATATTAGTATCATCTTTTATAATCACAACTTTCTCCGTCTGGTCTTTATCTAGTACTGTAATATTTGGAAATTCTACTTTTATTATTTGGCCTATTGCTCCATTGGCATTGGGGATATCTCTCATTCCATCTCTTAGGAAACGAGGAATCTCACGATTAGGGCCAAAGTTCCTTTCATAATTATTACCCCAGTCACGACTAAAAGAAGCTTTCCTAAATCCAACCATCATTCCAGCTTGGAATATAAGGGCAAATATAAAGACAGCCCCTAGTATATAAATTATTTTTATAAAATTCTTAGATTCTACAATTTTATTTAATTTTTCTTTTATTTGATTTATTTTCATATTTATTAATTTATTGATAATTTGTACTTATACTGATGAATAACTTTTTTAAGAGAGATGAGCATAGACACTAATAAGAAAGTGAACGCTCCCAGACTTGCCACTGGAAGTGAATCAGTAAGAGTAAGTAAATACTCCTTCCAATAAGTTGCCAAGAGATTGCCGTCTGAGAAAATCAAAGATACATACTGGAAAAATCCAGAGGTACTAAATTGCTTTTTCAAAGATAACGATACAAAGACAAAACCACCTAAAGACAAAATCCCCACAATACTATATATAAAGGATTCTCTCTTCAAGCTTTTTGTTTGCTTAATTTGGATGGCACGCCAAACATCATCCGGAAGCCCTGTTTTCGGATAATTCTTAGCTTGTTTTAATAATTTTGATAGATTTTCATCCATACATTTATATATACGAAGCTATTGTAACTTTTGGTGCAAAATTTTAAGAGCTCTCTGATGATAGCTTTTCACAGTATTCATAGGCTTACCGAGAACTTCTCCTATTTCTTTGAAGCTCATATCTTCTTGATAATGAAGCATTAGGACCGTCTTGTATTCATCTCTAAGTTCAGAAAGAATTTTATCTAGTAATTCTTTGTCTTGTAATTTTTGTAGTGCTTGATCTGGCAAAATTATTTCGTCTTCTATATTCTCGGCGAAACTTTCCTCTTCATTATCAAGAGAGGAGAAAAGTATAATTTTCCTCTTTCTCAAGTAATCGGTCATTGTATTTCGTGCAATAATAAAAAGCCAAGTTTTAAATTGAGATTTTTCTTTATCAAAACTATCCAGTTTCTTCCAAACTTTAATGAAAACTTCTTGAACTATATCTTCCCTTTCTGTATCTTTCACAAAACGTGAAGTGAAGTTATATACAGAAGAAGTATACTTATCTATAAGCATTTTCAGAGAATTTTCATCGCCGTCTAAGTATCTTTGTATCAGAATCTGATCTTCATCCATCCCTCTAATATACTACGGAATTAAATTAGGCACGAATTCCTCCTCTCCTTACTAAGGAGAGGACCGAGGAGAGGTTCTTAATTAATCAGGAACCTCTCTCCAACTCTCTCCTTGCAAAGGAGAGAGGGTAAATTCAAATTTATTTATTGTATTTCGGATGCTCTTCTTGTATAGAGAGGGCGTGGTTCGCATAGCGAGACATTGCGAAAAGAATAGATGATAAGCGATTGAGATATGCGATAGTGACTTTCCCCATTTTCTTTTCTCCTCCATCTACAACTGCTATGATTCTTCTCTCGCATCTCCTGGCAAGAGTTCGAGTATAATCAAGCTCGGCACTCAACACACTTCCCCCCGAAACAGTAAAGGAAGTAATAGGCGGAAGTAAATCACTAATATATTTTATGATGCCTTCTATATTGTCCAAATCTTTCTTCCCCACTGTCATATCTGAGCCAGCTAATTCAGCTTGAATAATGAAAAGAGTCTGCTGTATACCATCTAAAATATCACTGTATAAAATTCTCTTTCGAGAATTCACTACTAACTTCATCTGCTCTATATTGGCGTAAACTTTAACAATGCCTATATAAGCATTGAGTTCATCGAGACTGCCTAAGGCTTCTATAATATCAGCACTTTTGGAAATCCTCCCTTGGTCGCAATGAAAAAGCGTCGTCGTGCCACTATCCCCTCGGCCAGTATATAGAGTAGGTCTTTGCTTTTTGGTTTTTGCTTTTTGGTTTACTACCATAGGAATATTATATCAATATAGCCTTTTATCCCCAACTATTGACTTTTCCCCCAAAAATGCTTATAATATAAGTGAAAAATAAATGTTTAATTTCTTAATAAAAAGAAAATTATGAAAAAAGAATTAGTGTTGATTATTACAAATTTCGGTTGTGTAGAAAATAATGTTTCTTATGCCACAAAAGAAAATGACCTAAAAGAAAATTTAAGTCTAACTGAGTATCGCGTAAGATTCTTTCATTGCAAATTCCAGAGCAAGATTCTAACTCTTGCCAGAATTCTTAAAGAGGAAAAGGAAGAAAAAATGCATGTAATTTTCCAGAAAGAAATACCAATTATTAAAACTCAGAAAATTATAAATCGTATCTCTGAGAAAATAGAAGCCGAAAAAGTAACATTTTCTACAACACTTGTCTAAAAAAATTGGATTGAGCACGTAAAACGGCTCTTTCTTTTTATCTATTTATGATACGCACCAATAGCTTCACTTATATTTTTATATCCATCTTTTTTGAGAAGTTTAACTAAATCTTTATTTATCTTCCCTATCACGCTCGGACCTTCATATATCATCCCCGTAATCATCTGCACAAGAGTCGCTCCCCTTTTAATCTTTTCATAAGCATCCGCCCCTGTAAATATTCCTCCACAGCCGATAATTATAAATCTATCTTTATACTTTTCATACACAGCACTTATGAGATTATTGGCAAGCTCTTCTGTAGGCTTACCACTAAAGTTACCCTTACCTGCTAGCCTTACTTCTTCTTTATCTAAATTAGGATTTGCTCTATTCTTCACAAGATTAGACATTGTAACCCCAGAGACCCATTTATAATTCTTGGCAATTTCAAGCAAAGCTAATGTTTCCTCTACACTTTTCTCTGCGTGCATTTTTATAAACAATGGCTTATTGATATTCAAGTATGATAATTTATTTAAAAGTATTGAGAAGCCAATATGGTCATCAAACTTCTCTTTTAAATTCTCTACATTTATAAGATTGGGGCAAGAAATGTTCAATTCAAAATAGTCAAAGTAAGAAGTCTCTAGAGCAAGGGCAAAAGAGGCACATACATCATCTGCCATATCTTCTATCTTCTTGTATTGTTGATTAGTAGAACCAATGCTTATGCCAAGAGGAATACCCGCCTCCTCGGCGGGTCGCTCTCGAAGCGACTCACTAATTTTATTTAAAACAGATTCCATTCCCATACTTTTGAAACCTTTATTCACTAATAGCGACTTTGATTTAGGAAGCCTACCAAGCATAGGAGCCGGATTGCCAGCATAAGGTAAGTAAGTAACAGATCCAATAGTGTGAAATCCGAACGAAACTGAAGGGAGTACATTTATAAGATCAGCATCATAATCAAAGCCAGCTGCCAATCCAACAGGATTCTTAAATGAAATTCCACCGAAGCCTTGCTTCGGTAAACTCAAAACTTTCTGCTCTAAACTCGCATTTTCATATACAAAAATAGAACGTAGAAAATTCTTCATGAATTTCTTGCGCCCTAAATAATTTCCAGACTTTAAGAAAAAGTTGTGGACATCATCCGCCGGAAATTTAAACAGTATGGGCTTAATAATTTTTCTATAAATAAGTCCTATCATTTTATTATTCTGTTGTTACTCCTTCAAACTCTGCTTCATTTGCTTCTGCTATAGCTTTAGTCTCGCGTACAATACCATCTTTATGATGAGCAGGACTATAAATAGTATACATTTTAAGTCCTTGGTCTCCTGCTACTACATTGTGATTGGCCCCACTAGGCACGATGACCGCATCGCCATCTTTAACTTCATATTCTGTCTCATTTATTATTACCTTACCCGTACCACTCTCAAATCGGAAAAACTGATCATTGTCTCCATGCACTTCCATACCTATTTCTTCATTTGGTAATAAACTCATAAGCACAAGCTGACAATGTGCTCCTGTATAAAGCACTTTACGGAAATTAGTATTCCCTACTGTTAAACTTTCTATATTCTCTTTGTATCCTTTTTTCATAAATTTATAGTTAACTAATAATCTCACTAATTATACTACCTTTCTTGTAAATGATTAAATCATAGGTTGAAGTAGCCCATGCTTTCTGTAATTCGTCTAATATACGCCACGTCTCTATTACTTCTTCACTAGATGAGAAGAGACTATGATCCCCATTCATTGCATTGAAAAGTACTTGTTCATAAGCTTCGGGTAAAGCTGTATAGTGATCTTTAAAAGAAAAATTCAAAGCGTGCTTGCTTACTTGATGCTCATATCCTGGACGTTTCGCCCAGACGGAGAAAGATATCCCCTCATCTGGCTGAAGACGCAAAAGCAATTCATTGGACTCATGATCGTGTCCCTTTTTATATAAAATTTTAATTTCTGTAAATTTATCTTTGAGGGCCTTACCTGTCGTTAGATTGATCTCTACTCCTTGCCATTTCACGTCACTAGATTCTAGATCAATAGAGGCGAAAGTCTCCACCATACTCATCTGGTTCCCTACCTCTTCTCTATAACCTTTATATTGCCCCCTCTTAGTATTTGAAGACAAAGATCCTCCTTCTTTAATGTGAAGTTTACTTAGTGCTTCATAACGCAATCTAGGTACTTCACCCATTTCTTCTTCTTCAGGTATTTCCATCAAAGTTAAAGCGAGTAATTGAAGAAGATGGCTTTGAATCAAGTCACGTAGGGCTCCTGTCTGTTCATAAAAGTTTGCTCTGCCCTCTATTCCTATTTCTTCGCTAACCGTGACTTCTATCCTACTTATGAAATCTTTATTCCAAGTCCTCTTAAAAAGAGAATTCCCTTCTCTGAAAACTATTATATTCTGAGCTGTCTCCTTCGCCATATAATGGTCAATGCGATAAATTTGATCTACTCTAAAATACTTATCTATATGAGAGCTCAAATCTTTGGCACTTTCTAGATCAGTCCCGAAAGGCTTCTCGAGTAAAAGCTTCGTGCCATCTCTTTTAGAAAGTCCAGATTCTCCTATCAACTTTATAATGGATTTAGATGTTACTGGTGGCACAGAAAGATAAAATAAATATTGAGCTTTTTCTCCGAACTCTTTCTCTATCTCTTTTAATTTATTTTCTAAATTTTTATAATCTTCTACTTCATCTAAATTCATTTGAAATAATTCTGTCTTTTCTTTCAAATATTCTTTATTGGAAGTACTTCCAAGTAAACTTTCTAAGACGATATCACTCTGACGAGTCACTCCCAATATTTTGAACTGCTCGGGTATCATACCAGTCATCGCTATTTGCCCAATAGCCGGAAGAAGCTTCCTTTTCGAAAGGTCACCTGTAATCCCCACTATGATTAAAATGGTTGGTTTACTATTTTTCATCTTAATTATTTATTATTTATTTTATGTCCACCGAAAGCATTACGCATTGATGCCAGTAACTTGGTGGCAAAATTCACAGAGCCATTTTGTGATTCTAATCTGACGTCAAAAGATGCTTGTATAGATGGAGCTTCTATATTGAATTCTTTAGCCACTTCAAGTGCCCAACGTGCTTCTCCTGATTCAGCAACTACTCCTTCTACTCCATTTTGATTTGGATTATCTTTCATTATATCTCTTGTAAGCTCATTAAGCCAAGAAGTTATAACACTCCTCTTTTGCCAGACGACACCGGCTTTGTATAAATCCAAATTTTTGTATGGACCTTCTTTGAGGATTCTATATCCTTCGGCTAAACTTTCCATCATTCCATATTCTATGGCATTATGGACCATCTTCACGAAATGCCCAGCTCCATTTTCCCCAAAATATTCATAATGCCCTGTCGGTTCTTTTAAAGTTTCTAACATGGGTTTGATCATCTCTACTCCATCTTTATCTCCACCTATCATCATAGAAAAGCCATTCTGATAACCCCAAACTCCGCCAGAAGTACCAATATCAATAAGAGTAGAACCAGCTTCTTTTACTTTTTCTGCTCTCTTTTTCGTATCACTCCATTTAGAATTCCCTCCATCTATTAAAATACTTCCCTTAGGTACGAGAGAAAGCCAAGTATCTATTTCAGTATCTACGACATCTGACGGCACCATAATCCAAATGATTACTTGATCACCACCGAACGAAATAACAACCTCTTCATGAGAATAAGCTCCTGTCATACCTAAACTTTTCATCTCATCTACAAGCCCGCTACTTCTATTTGAGGCTATCACGGTATGCCCTCCCTCGTAGAGTTTACGAGCAATCTGACTACCCATTTTACCTAAACCATAAATTGCAATTTTCATATATTTCTTTGTCCACATGTCAGACTTGTGGAATCCACAAGTCTGACATGTGGTCTTATTATACTTTTTTATCTGTAAAGATTGTTAATAAAGGAATACTTTTCAATATTTGAGAAGGATCTTCTTCTAGTGGGAATTCTTTTCCTAATTTTTCAAGTATTGGCCATTTATTTTCTCCCATTGCAAAGACGACTGCTTCATCTAATTCTCTAATTACTTTCGGCGTAATGGTAATTCGATCAAACTGTGGTGTATCATAAGCGCAAACTAATTCCGGAGAATTTACAGCATCAGTATGAGGCAAGATTCCTGCCGTATGCCCATCTATACCTATACCAAAGTTACCTATTTTATAATCTGCTTTAGCTAATTCTTCTTTCAAAACAATCCTGAGTCTTTTAACGGTATCTGCGAAGCTTTCACCTTCAAGAAAATTAATAATCTTTACTTTCTCTATTTCGAAACCTAATTGTTTTAACTGATACCAATTTGAATCTGGATGGTTCTCATCGCCGAATCTTTCATCTGTCAATGTAATGACAAGTCTACCGGGAAAGTTTGTATTTATCTTGGGAGCTATTTGGGATTCTACTTTTATAGAAGAACCGCCGGTCACAAACCATAGAACCCTCTTGCTAAGTTCTAACTGTTTATTTATAGAATTGGCAGTAAATTCTGCCACCTCTTCTAAATCTTTTGTTGTTTTTATATTTAAACTCATATATTTTGTTTGTCCCATAGGTCTGACCTATATTTCTTATGTTTTGTTATTAGTAATATTTGTATTATAACCTTAATACTTAAAATAAAGAAAATTTATCGCAAATTCCCTCTCAAACACCTCCCCAACCATTGACTAAATCTTCTTAATACTGTATAATACTCATATATTAAGAATATTGTATTTTTTAAGGTAAAAATAGGTTATAATATCAAATATAATACTACGGTCGCTTTAAAAACATAAATTATTTAAAAATATGGACGAAAAAACAATGTTAGAAATCGCAGCAAAAATAAAAAACAAAACTGCAACCAAAGAGGAAGTGACAGCTTTCACAAAAGAATTTACAAAACTTCTTGAGGAAATAAAGGAGGATTTAAAGACAGAATAAATTATTAATTAATTTTTTAAAAAATTATGACTGAAAAACTTAGTTTTACAAATGAAAGTACTCCTGCAATAACCCCAGATGCACAAATAGCCACCCCTGAATCTAAAAAACTTCTTGAAATGGCAGAGCAATTGAAAGATATGCTAAAAGGAAATGAGGGAAATCCAGAAATTAAAAAACTTTTAAATCTTGCAGAAAAGGCAGGTCTAAAAATAGAGTAAAAAAATATATGGGATTAGAAAATATATTTAATAAATTCAAACATGATGCCGTTGTAACTACTTCGGTTTTAGCAGGCACAGCAATGGGTGCATTGGCAGACACAAAAGATGCTCCTAATTCCCCTACTTTAGATACAGTCAAACCAACAACAGAAAAAAGTATAAACTATCAGGAAATTTATGTAGATAAAATATACCAAAGGAATGAAAAAATAATAGAATTGAAAAATTCCTTGGATAAAAAGGCAGGAGAAGTCCACAAGATAGCACTCCAGATTAAAAATAAAATAGACAATCCTTTTAATCTTAATGATCAAAAATTAAAAGACCTTATAGTTTTAAAGTTCTACAATATAGATGCAACTAATGAATATTTATCAAAGATTACAGATATAGAAAACAGTGGTTTATTAGAAATTTTTAATGATAACCCAAGTAAAGAATTCCAAAGCCTACGCGAACTCAATAAATTATTGATGGAATACAAAAATATTTTTGATAAAATAAAAGAATTATTCCAAGAAACTCAAAACCTAGCTTCTATGGCTGATTCTAATGCTCCTATATCTCCAGATCAAATTCCGACAACGATAGCTCTCACAAATCTTAATCAAGGAGATGTAAAAAATGTACAATATATTCAACAGAATAAAAATAAAGAGACATTTGGGCCACCACTAAAAAATGAAATACAATTGGACTCTGAGCATAAAAGTAATTTTAAATATCTATTAGAAGGAATCAGTGATGATCTTAGAAAAGTTGCCAAAGGTTTCAAAGAAATTGTTACAGATGACAATGGCTGCCGTCGTTGTGGACCTCAAATATTTCAATAATTAGAAAAGACTTTTTGTGCTATAATTTACCTTATGTCTCATAAAACACAAGGCAATAAGTCTGTGACTGCTGCCCTTATAGGTAATACTTTCGTCACTATTATCAAGAGTATTGTCGCTATCTTTTCTGGCTCGGCCAGTATGTTTGCTGAAAGTGTGCATAGTTTCGCCGATACTTTGAACCAATCTCTCCTTCTAATAGGATTAAAAAGATCCAAGAGACCCGCCGATGATATCCACGGATATGGTTACGGCATTGAAAGGTTCTTCTGGTCTCTCATATCTGCTTGCGGAATTCTATTTATCGGAGCGGGGGTCACCATTTACCACTCTATTGATTCTTTACTTGATACAAGTACAAATTCTCTCAATCATTTTAATTATTTTACTATTGTAGTTTTATGTATTGCTTTTGTAGTTGAAGGCGTCACTTTGTATATTGCAATAAAAGAATTAAAAGGGAAAGAAAAACTTTCTAAAAAAATCTTTACAGATGCAGATCCTGTGACTCTTGCCGTCGTATATGAGGATAGTGCGGCAGTACTCGGGGTCTTGGTCGCCCTCCTTGCACAAGGATTAATGTATATGACAGGTAATAGCACTTATGACTCAATAGGTGGTATTATAGTCGGACTTATCCTTGGATTCTTGGCAATCATTCTCATAATTAAAAATCATAATTATATTATTGGTAAACCTTTAAATGAAGAAATAACAGAGGAAATAATAGAATTATTATTGGAAGATCCTTGTATAGAGAACGTCTCTGAATTCAAATCTGTCGCAATAGATATCAACAAATATAGAATCTACACGACGGTAGAGTGGAACGGCTCCCCTCTTTATGAAGAAATATATGAAGCTGGAGATTTGAAAGAAGAATTTGACGATATTAAGAATAATTTTCAAGAATTCGCCAAGCTAATGTTCAAGACTACCGATAGAATTCCGCGTCTTGTAGGAACACGAATAGATGAAATAGAAAAAAGAATAAAAGATAAATTCCCCGAGATTATGTATGTGGATATAGAAATTAATTAAAAAATAAACTAATAAAAAATGGAGAAAATAAAAACAAAATATAAGCATTACTTTTCAAAAAAAGAATTCATAATCTCTTTTATTTCTTCTATCATTTTTCTTTTTGTAGCTGTACTCATTAATTTTTACGCTGGTACTTATGCTGCAAAAAGTGCTAGCCTCCCAGTAACAGATATTATTCTTAGTAATATTAGACCTTTTGATGTAGATGGCTTTTTCGTTTATGCTCCAATTTTCCTTTTTATTTTTATGTTAATGCTCTGTCTTTCTAACCCTAGGAAAATACCTTTTGTGACAAATAGTTTATCTCTTTTTATAATTATTCGTTCTGTTTTTATTAGTCTGACTCATATTGGACCATTTCCTACTCAAGCTATGATGAATAATAGTAACATCTTCGTTAATAAATTCACTTTCGGTGGAGATTTATTCTTCTCAGGGCATACAGGAATTCCCTTTTTATTGGCTCTAATTTTTTGGCAAAATAGAACCTTAAGATATTTCCTCTTGGCTTATTCAATTTTTATGGGAATAATTGTGCTTTTAGGGCATTATCATTATTCTATTGATGTTCTCTCTGCTTTCTTCATCACTTATACTATCTTCCATATGGCTTTATATCTATTCAAAAAAGATAGAGAAATGTTTGGTGAATAAAATTATTATTTATTAGTGGAAACTCTCAATAAAGAAACTGCAATCTGATGGATTCATACTGTTTACCTTCCCCACTAAGTCGCTACAGGCTTTCTCTTGCCCACAAACGTAAACATCGGAGTTATTGAAATCAAGATCCCCTATAAAATCTTGGATATATCCTTTGGGGAAACGAGAGCCATCACTTGGAAGAGAGACAATATATTTTACAGATACGTTATCGTGACTTTTTGATAAATTATCAAAATAATCTTTATAAATAATTTCATCTTCACTTCTACTGCCCGTATAAATAGTTAGATGTTCTACTTTTTTAATATTGGCAAAATAATCAGTGATTGATTTTACAACACCGACACCAATGCCAAAAGCGAATAGATATACTTTATCGTGATGCATTTTATCTACAGTATTAAGCCCCATTGGCCCCATCAATTCTAGAGTAGAACCTATCATATCTTTACTCCAAAATATCGGCGTGACAGTGCCAGAAGGACTTAATCTAATACTTAAAGTAATATTATTATGATCGTTTATAGAAGATGAGATAGAGTAAGCTCTCCTTACCTTTTCGCCATTAACGTCTATAAAGATGTTCATAAAACTCCCCGATAGAAATTCTATGGACTCATTTAATTTTATAGAAACTTCTTTGGCTGTTTTAGATAAATCTATTATTTGTGTTATTTCTCCTGTAAACTTTTTTATGTTCATATATTTAATATTAATTTTCTTTTATTTTTAAGATAAGCCAAGTATGTCAACAAAGTTATAATGATAAGAGCATATAACAGATAACTATTCCCATATGAGAGATACACATATAATACACTACCATAAAAGTACACATATGAGAGCTGTTGAATCTTTTTCCACCAATCACCAAGTATTTTCTTAGAAAAATTATTGGAAGTTATGATGAGAATAACAGCGGAGATATCAGCGAGATGAGCTAGGACAGCATAATTGACCATAGACCAATATTTGAGAGTGCTGAAGCTAGCTAAATATCCTGATGGATCAATCATCAATTTAGCAAAAATAAAAGAGACTATAATAGAAGCCGAGAAAACGCCTGTGCCCTTTCTTAATATGACTAGAGGTCTTAACCAAATAGTTTTCGTGAAAATATCCGCCAATGGTCTTATAATCATCACAAAAAATAAAAATATGTGTGCAACCAAATAAAGATTCGTTGTAACACCTCCCGAAATCACATCCGGACGAAAAACAATCATTAAGGGTAGGTACATTAGTAGAAAGATAGAAATACCTAACAATGCTTCTTGAGTATATTTAATTACAGTGAAATATGTTTTCATATTATATTCTTTATCACTTCTCCATTATTTTTTATAATTATAAATGAAAGATTATTTTCCCCCAATAATTTAATGGCTTTGTCAGGATCCATAGAAAGGAAAACTTTCGTGTAAGCTTCTGACTCCCCACCATCATTGCAAATGATACTAACTGATATTATATCATTATCGGGATTTTTCCTACCTGTTATATCTAGAATATGATGAATCTTTTCTCCTAAATTGTGCCAGGATCTTTTATAAGTACCGCTGGTTGCCAGACTTTGATTGTAAACGACCACAGTAACATCTTTATCTTTTGAAACAGGATTATAAATATTGAAGATAAATTTATAGCCATTTTTATCTAATCCTTTAGTGTGAATATCTCCACCCAGATTCACAATTACACCTTTAATATCAGGTGAATGTGATCTTATTTTGTCAGCAATTATTTCTGCCAAGTAGCCCTTGAGGAATCCTCCATAATCAAGATTCTGACCATCGTTTAGTATAATCTTGGATTCTTTTTTATCAATAATAACTTCTGAAAAATCAATATCATAAAAACTTTCATCATTTATATTTCTATCATCCTCTAAGTCAACGAAGTTCTTGTTGTACCCCAATCTTGAAACTGAGACCAACGGATTGAATATCCCCCGTGTTTTATTGAAGAGTTGATAAGCTTTTAAGGTCACTTCTAGGAAAATCTCTGAGACAATTTTATTTTTCTCTTTATTCAATATTGAAAGCTCGCTTGTAGTTAAAAATCTAGAAAAACAAGCCTCATATGAGATGATGTCATCCTTGGCAATTTCATATAAACTATCAGCAAGTGCTTCACTACTGCAAACTATCGCTATGGAATAGCTCGTCCCCATCGCCTTGCCATTATACTCAAATTCTTCTATCATATTTATATAGTACAATAATAAGATGAATAAAAGATGAATAAATTATTATATCAATTATGAGAATACTAATAACAGAAGACAATGAAAAATTAGCCAAGTATACCAAGCAAATGCTCGAAGAAGAGGGCTATGCGGTAGATGTGGCTTCCGACGGAGAGACTGGCGAAAGGCAAGCCCGCTCTTTGAATCATGACTTGATAATCCTTGATGTAATGCTACCAAAGAAAGATGGTATCTCTATTTGTAAAAGTTTAAGAGATGATAACGTAAATTTACCGATAATTATGATGACATCTAAGGGAGAGCTAGATGATAAGATTCTAGGTCTTGATAGTGGAGCGGATGATTACTTGGTCAAACCATTTGAGATGAAGGAGCTACTAGCCAGAGTACGAGCTCTACTTCGAAGGCCTCAAGAAAAAGTAATCACACAATTAAAGATTCAAGATATTATACTTGATGATAGTAAACATATTGCGACAAAAAAGGGAGTACTAATATCTTTAACTCTCAAAGAATATGCTATTTTAGAATACTTGATGAGAAACGCTGATAATGTCATCACTAGAGAGCAACTACTTCTACATTGTTGGGATTTCGCATATAGTGCATTTAGTAACATAACAGATGTTTATATAAAACAATTAAGGAAAAAATTAAAAGATACAAATGAAAAATATATTAAAACAATTAGGGGTGTCGGCTACACCTTCAAATCAAAATAATTTTAAAAAGGCCGTTCTACTTTTAACGACGTATTATACATTGGGAGTTTTCGTCGTTTTAACTATTTTCAATATTATGGTCTATGGTCTATTTGTAAATAGCCTCCAAATAAAAGAACATGAAAATAAAGAAGTATCTTTGTCAGAAAATTATCTGAATGAAGAAGAAGAGAATAGGATGCAAGAAATACAAGATAATCTCTTCAATATTCTCCTTATCTCTGATGCGATAATTTTACTCTTAACTTTAATCGTGGCTTATATCTCTTCGAAGAAAACTCTCGCTCCTTTGGAAGAATCTTATAAGAGGCAGACGAGATTCGTAGCTGATGCTGCTCATGAACTTCGGACTCCACTTGCAGTAATGAAAGCTGGAGCAGAAGTCATATTAAGAAATAATAGAACAATCGATGAATATGAGAAATTCGTGAAAGAATGCTTGGAAGAAGTGGAAAGGTTGACCACCCTTTCAAATGACTTGCTTTTCCTTGCTCATAATAATAACAAAAAGATAAATCTAACATCTAAAGTCTCCCTCTCTCTTATATGCAAAAAGCAAATAGAGACTATGCGAATTTATGCAAGCATAAAGAATATTACTATTGAAGATTTCGTAGATGATAGACTAGAAATACTTGGCAATAGAGAAGATTTGGTCCGTCTAGTTATAAACCTTTTGAAAAATGCTATTGATTATAATAAAAAAGGGGGCGAAGTAAAGGTAACTCTTAGAAAAAGAAATAATAAAATTGCCTTATCTATAGAAGATAGCGGTATCGGTATTAAAAAGGAAGATTTAGCTCAAATATTTGAGAGATTCTACAAGGCAGATAATTCCCGAACTCAAAATTCTTCAAGTGCAGGACTCGGACTCTCCATAGTGAAAGAAATTGCTGATGAACATAAAGGAACAATAGAAGTCTATAGCAATGTAAATAAAGGTACTACTTTTATCGTTATATTCCCTTCTCTATAATACTTTTCTTCTTCATCTAATTTTCATAATCTTACTATATAGTATAATAGTAAGGATTATTAATAATAAATAAATTAAAATTATGGCACAATACGTTTGTTTAGAATGTGGATGGATATATGATGAAGCTAAGGGAGATCCCACAAGAGGATATCCTCCAGGTACCAAATGGGAAAGTCTTCCTATGGATTTCAAGTGCGCCGAATGTAGCGTCAGAAAAAGTGACGTTCATATGTGGCAGAAAATAGGTTAAAAATTGGTAAATAATTTTGCTAAATATTATGATGGAAGATTTAAAAACAGTAGTTATAACTTTTGGATTAGTCGCCCTTGTCTTCTTGCAAGGATCTTTGATGTACCAAAAGAAAATTCATAATGAATATATCTTAGCAGTTAAACAAGAACAAGCTCAAAAAACTAAGGTATCAAAAGTACAAAACAGCGTACAAACACAATTAAAAAAACCGCAACCAGTCCAAGCATTAGCTCAAGTAAAAGCTCCAATCCAAGTACAAACTCAAACACCGGTCCAGCAGATTCAAACGCCAACCCCAGTAATTACCACTCCTCCTAGTCGCCAATCAAGAGCAAGTTAACATATGAAATATTTTATTTACGTTATTTTAATATCTGGCTTTATTGGATTCGTAACTTACGCCACAATAGAAACCAATAAAACTATAAGTCAAAATCCAGATCCAAATACATCTGCTATTTCAGATGCAAGTACGGCAAGTGATATCAATACTACTCCTAGTGTAGATGCACCAACAATAATTCTTCCCAATGATGTAACTCCATCAAACAATATAATTCAACAATCTCCAACCAAAATAAAATATGAAGATAATGAGAGAGAAGATGATTAGAAAATAGTAATTCCTATTGATTATTATCTTTCTCTTTATTATTTTTACTTTCAAATTTTAAATCTTTCTCATTAAAAGTATGATTTTCTTTATTTTTTGATCTATCACTAATATGTTCAGCATTTATTTTAGCATTTTTGGATATTTGATTCTCTTCATTATTATTATCTTTTTTATTTTTAATAATATTTAAAACTTCTGCATGTACGTTCATTTCGGAACTAAAATCTTTAATAATCTCATCTGTTTGCTCTTTTGGTTCTGTTTTTTTAACTACATCAAGAGCTTTATCTAAAGATTTCGTATGACTTTCCAGAAGATCATTTAACCTCTTTTCGTTGGTTTTCGTTAATTTACCTTGGCTAGCTAAAGTTTCAGCTTCAATTAAGCGTTCTGTTGCTAGATTGACTTCATATTTAGCTTTATTCTTATGAGAAAAAGTAAGAGCCCCCCGGATAGGTTCCACAATATTTACCTTCAATGGATATAAAATACTATCTGGCAAACTATCAACTGATGCGAAAACTACTCCCCCACTAGAAAGAATTATAAGGAGAGGAATAATAATATAATAAACTAATTGTTTTCTTTTGAGCATCATTATAAAAGAGAAACTAAGCCAAGGACTTTTTATTGGTTTTATTATTTTAGAGGAAGATTTTAAGATATTTGAAAATATTAATTCCTTTTCTGAATTAGTCATCTTGATATTCCTTATCTCGTTTATTCCTTTTTGTAATTTATTATTTTTCATATCCTGATATTTTTCTTAACTCTTCTAATCCACGATTAATCCTCACCGATGTAGCATTAACTGAAATTCCCAAGATTTTACTTATTTCAGAAGGTGACAAATCTTCAACAAAACGTAAATATAAAGGTTCCCTATATGATTCTGTAAGCTCATTTATTTTCTCTATGAGATATCTACCTTCAGCTCCAAGCTCTAACTCAGCTCCTGTGGTACTTTCATCTAATACATCAAACCCTTCTTCATTCTCTCCAATCCCATTAAATGACATTTGATCTAAAGATGAACTCTTCTTCTTACGATAGTAGTCTATGATAAGGTGCCTGGCCATTGTAAACAGTAATGCCCTCTCGTTTAGAATATCTTCATCTTTTTGCATTTGTTGCCATAAACGCAAAAAGGTTTCTTGGGTTATGTCTAAAGCTTGCTCTCTATTAGATACACGAAGCAAGCAGAATCGGAATATGACATCCGATTCTTTTTTATATATTGCTTCAAAGGTACTTTGTATATCTTTCATATATTATGACGTATAAACTGCTCGTTTCTTACATAGCTTATACATACTTAAAAGTACAACAAATAACAAACTTTGTCTATGTAAGAAAACTACTCTTAAGCTCGTCTACCCTATTGTGAGGTCGTATGATCAAGTATATACAAACTACTTAGTCATATATTATTAATTATTAATTAAATTAATTATGAAAAAATATAAATCGTTAATTACAAGTTCTCTTTTATTAGCTCTTATCATCGCTACCCCTGTTATAAGTTTCGCAGATAATAACAAGAATAAAAACGGTAATGAAAATAAAATAGAACAATTAAATAAAGTAAAAGAAAATAAAGATAAAAAAGAAAAGTCTTGGTTTGGGTCAAGTTGGTTCAATAGTCACAATGCTAAAGACACAACTGCACCTGTTATAAGTAACCCAATTACCACATTATCAAACAATATAAAAAAGGCCAAGATAAGTTGGACAACCGACGTCAAAGCAAATAGTATAGTTTGGTATAGTACAACAACGCCCGTTGATACTTCAGTAGAAGGTATAACAACAATGAAGCGTAACAACAGAACTTTAAATCATAAAATTGAATTAAAGAAATTATTACCTAATACAAAGTATTATGTAGTTGTAGGATCTGCAAATAATATTGGCATAACAAAATCAGCTGAAATATCATTTACAACTCCTGCAATAATAATAACACCAGTAGTTACTCCTCCAGTTGTAGATACAACTGCTCCTGTAATAAGTAACATAGAAACAACGGTGAGTGGATCAAATGTAGCAATATCATGGAAAACAAATGAAGCTACATCCTCTACTATTTTCTACTCTAAAACTACTCCTGTTGATACAACAACAGCCAGTCTAACAAAAGCAGTAGATAATACTCTTACAAAAGAGCATTCATTAAGTATCCCAAATTTAACATCAAACACTCTCTATCACTTTATATTAAAGTCTGTTGATGCTTCAAACAATGTAAGTACTTCTAGTGAACTTTCATTTAGAACAAACTAGATTATTAGCAAAAAGTAAACGAGCCAGACAAAGCCAATACAATAAAGAGCCGCCCTACGGGCGGCTCTTTATCTGTTATTCTAAAATACTTTCCCTGTCATGACCCAATTCTTTTAAACGAGAGACTCCTTTGCCTAATAAATATATCCAATGATCATAATCCTTATTGTGATTCCTAGATTTCCAATGAGATAAAATTTCTGATGGAGTAGTCCATACTAATTCTATCTTTTCATGTTCTTCAAGCTTAGGTAACTGTGAATTTGTGCTTTTTAATATAACCAAAAAACAAGTAGCAAGAGCTACCCTATTAATTTTTTTATTACTATTAAAATAGTGTGTTTTTATTTTTTCAATTCTTTCAACATATAAAAAATCAATTAATCCACTTTCTTCAATTAATTCTCTAATCACTCCATCTTGTTCATTTTCTCCTTCATTAAAGCCTCCACCAAAAAGACCCATTAGTCCATTTTTTAAATCACGAAATACAGCATATCTCTGCGTCTCCGGATGAAAAACAATGGCACATCCGCCATCCCGCCTTTCCTCCCCTTCTCTCTTAATTCCAAATTCTAATATTTCTTCTAAGTTATTCATAAAAATTATTCTATTCTTTTCCCCCATTGCCATCTTGGCTTCTCACCTTTTTTATAGCAAATAAAAATTAAGAGAGCTACAGATACAATCGCAAAGAAGATATTCTTCAATCCTTCGTGATCCATTTTAGACATTATAGAGATAAAAATTACTGCCCAGACAAATACAACAGCCCACCCTTCCCAAGTAGTAGGCGTCCATCCCCATCCATATAACTTTCTTCTAAACCAAAGTTTATTATTTTTCATACAATTAATCTTTAATATATCTAGTTACATCTGATAAAATTTCTCCATCTCTAAAATATTTATCTATGGAGTTTGGCAATATGTGAATATCCCCATCTCTCTTTATCCAACATATATCCTCCAATTCATGTGCATGAGTCCTCTCTACTTTATCCAAATTTAGATAATCTTTGCCATTAGTAATTTCAAAAATGAATTCAAGGGATTGATTCTTATTTTTCTCTATAAAAGTATTCGAAAATAAAAGCCGGCCTATCTCTGGCTTAATTCCAAGTTCTTCAATAATTTCTCTTTCTAAACACTCTTTTATATCTTCTCCATAGTCAAGCTTACCCCCAGGTAAACAATAGAAATTATTATGAGGCATTTTAACGATGAGCATTTTATCATCATTCAAAATAATCCCACGAATTCGTATTACTACTCTTTTACTGTGTTTCCGAGCTAATGGGTACCACCCTAGATCATATAATTTTTTTCTAAGCCAAATTTTATTATTTTTCATAAAAATTATTGTAATTATTTATTCAAAGGTTTAAATAATTCTTTTAATTCCTTTTTCTTCTTTTTATCAAATTTAGCCTCGAGGAATTTAAAAACTATTTCTTTCTCTTCAAACTTTTTATCCAGAGATATATCTATTAGTTTATCAAGCGTTACTTTAATCAATTTAATTTTCTCGCCAGCATCAAGATTAAGTGGGGCAACTTTTTTCAATCCCTTTGCGACAAATGTATATACCACCCAATCAACCTTACCTACCGGATGCCTCGCATCCCAGAGGATAAATTCCTCGGCTTCATATCCACTCTCTTCTAGAAGCTCTCGTTTGGCTGCTTCAAGTATATCCTCTCCTTCATCTACTCTACCACCAGTCGCTCCGATAAAAGGCTTCTTGCCTGGCTGTTCCTGTTTCGTTAAAATTATTCTTCCGTCATTTAAAACCGGAAAGACGACAACTGTATCAGGACGCTTTAATTTCTCAAATGTTGCTTTGGTGCCATCAAACATTTCTTGCTCCCATTGGTATACATCAAAAAGTGCACCCTTAAATACCTTCTTGGCATGGTCGGGAATCGGCTGTTTAGATTTTGGACGTTGTAACTTCATAATTATTATTTTCTACCATATATCTTTTCAGTTTCATCAAGAGAAAGCTCTTTCCCTGACCAACGACCAAAACGAGCTTTGCAATCTTGACAGTCTATCTCAGATATCCCATCATAATGATCCGGATGCATTCCATCATATTCAACCATTATAATATTCTCACTTCCACATTTTTTACATTTTTCTTTTTCCATAATTATTTTATTTAAACTATTAATTTTTCTTGTTTAAAGATGGTGGGACAAAACCATTTTTTTCAAGAACATAAAAAACACCTCTTAGAAGATAATTATTCGCAAAACCAATGGTATATACTCTACTTTTTTCTGGAATTGGACGGAGCATTTCTTTATCTTTCAATCTTTTAAGAATCCTTGAACGTTGCACTGAAGATTCTTTCCCAATAATTGCTTCTAAATCAGATGATTTTATTGTCATATCTTTACTTTTTACAACTATACTCAAAATCTCGTATTCACGTTTAGTTATATGTTCTCTTTCAAGAGAATAAGATAATGCTGGGAGTAAAAAAGTATTTGTCATATATTTTAAATCGAGTAAACGATCGATTTTTTCTATTTCATTTTTTAATCCTGAAAGAACATACTCACACCATATAAGTACTTTTTCTTCTTCACCAGTATCAGCAAGACCAAGCATATCGTAATATTTATTACGATCCATACAAAAAATTGCTGTTGGATTTAAAATCCTACCTGTCTTAACTTGGAAACCTTGTTTAATTAAAAGTGCATAAGTAAACATACGAATCAAACGTCCATTGCCATTATCAAAAGGGTGAATCCAAGCCATTCTATGATGTGAAAGTGCAGTAATTAAAAGATCATTGTGAAGATCAACTGGAGAATTTATAAATTCTATAAGTTTTTCAAAATATTCTGGAACTTTAATTTTTTCAGGTGGAATATGTAATGATTCTTGAATACTAACATTGATTGGTCTTAATTCACCTGGATAACGAGAACCCTCACCACTAGGTGGTGGAGTTAATCCATCAACAATAATTTTATGTATCTCAGAAATATGAGCTCTAGTAATTCTTGATCCTTCTGTAATATTTTCTTCAATAAAAGAAATAGCACGATCAATATTAAAAATTTCTCTATCTTTTTCTTCTTTTGTATTTTTGGGAACTTTTTCAATAATCTTTTCAACCAATTCCATAAGTGTAGTATGATTGCCTTCAATTCTTGCTGACCCTAGACTTTCCATTATTTGAAATATATTTTTTAATTGAAAAAAAATATATGGTGGGACTGGTCCACCAAGACGCTTTTCTCGTAACCTTTCAAGTTCTACAATAGTTTTTGCTAAACTAGAATCCCACTTTGGCTGATATAGCTTTAAAGGAATATTTTTAAATATTTGATTATTTACATTGTCTTTACTCATGATTTAACATTATATACATAAAACGGTTATTTTACAATGATTTATCCACAGTGGTAAATTATACGAATTAACATTTAATATAAAGCTGATTTAACACTTTCTTTAATACATCAACACCTCTTTGGCTATTTCTTCAAATGATTCAGGGTCATCAATCAATTCATCAGGTACCAGCCAGTAATTCATAGAAACGACTTTATCATCTGACTTTTTATAATTAAATTTAGTCCAGCCGAGAGAGGCAAGCTTCGTAGCCATTTCTCCTTTAGCTTTTAAGTACAGCTGATTGCCAATGATTGCGACAAAAGGCACTTTGTCTGAATAAATGCACCAGCCACTCATCATAGGTCTGGAAGAAATATTGAAAAGTCTATTCATAAGATCATAGATAATATAATCGTGAAATGAGGTATCTTTTTTCATAGATACATTATTGGTTTTCTAAAATAGATATTGAATCTAATACCCATTCATCTCTGAGTTTGTCCTTTATTTGTTTTATTTCATCAAATGTAAACCATTTGGCATCTAAAAATTTCTCTTCTGGAAAATTCAAATCTCCTCCTATAATTTTCGCTTCGAAAGAATGCTTCACATCTTCAGTAGATTCCTTTTGGAAAATATCTATTTTTCTTATCAATTCAACATCATATCCGCATTCTTCTTTTGTCTCTCGAATAGCAGCTTGCTCTATTGATTCACCTACATCTACTTTCCCTGCTGGGAAATTCCAAAGACCATAAAATTTAGGCTTTTTATCTTGAACTAAAAGATACTTGTTACCGTCTTTAATAGCAACACCTGCTACAACTATTACTCTTACATTTTCGTTTTCCATAAGCTTATTATACTACTATTTTTTAATTAAATTAAATATCTTTTTATGATATATAGAAAAGATTATTATTATATTCATTGTTATTAAATAAGCACTAAAAGAATAAATAGAGAATGACCAATTTTTAACAACTAAAAGAGCTAAAATGTTGCTGATTATTCCAGCCATATAAGTTATAGCTGATTCAGATTCTGGGAATTGCCAAGATTTCCTCACTGTCGGGATAGCAGCTAATCCATCACTTAATATTGCAAAGATTATAGATATCCCAAGCTTGCTAGTCATTACATAAATAATTAAAGCCAATAAGGCCAATATTCCACAAACAATATCAAGTTTAGTTACTTTCCAAAATCCTTTTTTATATACTAATGCAACAATAACTACAAGTAGCGGACCAAAGCCAGACATAAAAGAAGAAACAAACGAAAGACCTGCCCCAGCTTTTATCTGTAAGAAGACAGCGACAAGAGGTGCTAATGCCCAAATAGACCAAGAAATCAGATTCGGTCTCGTCTTGCCATATAGAATGGTCCTTATATAGAAAAAAGTTAGTGTAAGACTTATCAGAACTCCGATATATACTATTTGTTCAGGAAGCATAAAGTAATCTTATCATTTTATGAAGAAAGTTGAAACTTTTCTTTCTAAAACAAATGCTTATATTTTGGATAATTATCTTTTATTATTCTTTTCCATTCATCTGTTTCCTTGTTTTTGCTAGACAAATCTGTCTTGCCATATACCAACAACATAGACACGAATCTATCTTTGGTATGCCAAGCTACTATACATCTGTTCCCAGAGGATTTTGCTGATTCCTTAGATCTAGCTATTCTAAACTTAGTTTTTAATATTTTTATATCAACACTATCACATATAATTTCTGCTCTATCCGTTTTTAGGAAATTATCTACACGTTCAAGCTCAAATATTATAGACTTTAAGGTAACACTCCATTGAGAGTTATATTTCTTCTCGAAACTTTTTATGAAGTGCCTCTTGGCATATTCTTCAATCTGTACAGAATAATTACTCTCCATAAAATATTAATATACTAAATCAGGGTCTTCTTGAGTAATAAGTTCATAGGGTATTAGCTCATTTTCTCGACAGAGAGTATATGGCAGTTGATTATGAGTGAAGTTCACTATATCTTGAGTCTTTTTATTTTTCCATTTATTCGCTATGTCTTTCATTAGTTTATTTTCTTTCATAGAGATAGTATTGATCTTTTCATTCTTATTGCTATCTGACTCACTAATGAGAAACATATCTTTACCATCATCACATTTAGAATCAATGACAATCTTGCCATCTTCTACAAGCTCATCTAATGCACGGAAAAAAGTATCCGGCACAGGACCATAAGTAATCTTCCTGTATTGCATACCACTCATACTTTCAAAATTATCATAGAACCACGCAAAGTCTGCTAAGTAAAGCATCTTCGCAAGCTTGGTCTTGGGAATTTTCCCATCCTTTGAAATATTCATACGGAGAAATGAAAGTATCATATGTTTATACTTTGGCATATTAGAAATATTTCCAGAAGATAGCTCATCCACCCCTATACCAAAGAGTGCTGAAAGCTTCTTGGCTTCTTCTAAGCTAAGTTCTTGCTTGCCAGACTCAATCGCTCCATAAGTCGGGCGAGAGACCCCTATAGCCTTAGCAATTTGTTCTTGGCTTAAATTCTTTTCTATTCTGAGACTTTTAACTTTTTCTATATAATTAATCATATTTTAATTATATAGAAACTTTATAAAAAAAGCAAGCAATACTAGTCAGATAATTGACATACCTAGCAAGAACGGTTCTTGCTAGGTCGGTTCTTGCTAAGCTTATTGTTTCTTTAAAATTTCTAGAATTTTATCAAGTTTTTCTATTTCAATATTCTTCAAGCGAATTTGAAGTTCTTCTATCTCTTTCTTGGCTTCTACGTTCGTCCTGAAATCCTCTAATGCTTGAATGCGGTCTCTATCATTCTGTCTATTTTGTGCCATCATAATTATCGGAGCAGCATACGCAGCTTGAGTAGAGAATAATAAGTTGAGCAATATGAATGGGTATGGATCCCAATGAGAGATGATCCCTATAATATTTAGAATCATCCACACTACAACTATAATCGTCTGAATAATAATGAATCTCCAAGAACCCATCCCCGTAGCTACCTTGTCAGCAATCTTTTGACCAATAGTAAGACTCGCCTTATGCTTCTCATGCCATGTCCCCTTTTTATTTGTATCTATATTTTCCATAGTTGCATTATACTACTATTTTTTTAATTCAATTCATCCTCTCCTGTTCGCATTTTACTTACCCTTATCACTTCTATTATTTGATCTACATCATCAGTGACAATGAATCTTTCTAGGTCAGAAGCGGAAATAGTCTTATATTTTTCTACGAATTGTTCTTCAAGTAATTTCTTGACTGGGGTCCAGAATTCTACCCCAAATAAAATTATAGGTATGGGGCCTATCTTGCCAGTTTGCAAATGAGTAAGCATTTCAAAGAATTCATACATCGTCCCAGTACCTCCTGCACAGTAGACGCAGGCTTCGGTCGTGTACTGCATTGAGACTTGGCGAGCAAAGAAGAAATGAAAAGGAATATCTTTGGTCACATAGGGATTGGTGGCTTGTTCGTGAGGAAGCCTTATCGTCATACCTATGGCTTCTACACCGGCATCTTTCGCTCCTTTGCTTACAGCCTCCATTATTCCTGCTCCTCCACCTGAAATTATTACGTAGCCTAATTCTTTGGCAATTCTATTGGCTAAGTTATAAGCCTTGATGTACTCAGGATGATCTGGCTTCAATCTTGCTGAGCCATAGAAAGTGACAGAAGGGCCCAGATCTTTCACGGCATCTAGACCTTCGCGGAATTCTTCTTGAATCATGCACAACTTTTTCTCTTCTCCATCCCCCGTCAAAGTTAGACACCCATTTTTAAGATCCTCTACTGTTATATGCTTCGGCTCATATTTTATTTCTGTATTCATCCCGTACAAAGTAAAAGAGTATTTTTTATTTTTACTTTAATTAAACTAATAATGTAAAATTTTTTCCCGTATTTAAGCATAACTTAAACTTCGTACGGGATTCATATCCTTATGATACCCTAAAACTCTCTCCTTTCCAACCCTGTATTTTTTAGCATTTTGTGGTAATATGTGGAAGTCAGAGATTGCCGAATGGGTAGCGGCGGCAATGAAAAGTGAACTGCTTCACTTTTCATCCGGTTCTTTAAGAAATTGTCGTTATCCTTGTTTGCAAAGCTGCCAGATCGTCTAATGGTAGGACACCTCCCTCTGGAGGAGGTTATCTTGGTTCGAGTCCAGGTCTGGCAGCTTTGAAAATAAGGATAGACAATAGGCCCTCTGGAGGAAACATTCGGTAGTCGAGAAAAGTGTACTCACGTTCCCTGTTCGGCAACCAAGTCGTGATAGTATGAGAAATATGAAATTATTATTTAAAATAAAACAATGAATAATATTGAAACAATCATAATAGTTATTGTAAGTGTATTAATAGGTGGAGTTACAACATATTATTTTTCTAAAAAAACAGAAGATTATAAATTCTTACAAGCACAAAAACAAAAAGCGGAAGCTGTTGCTAAATTGTTTTCTAGGTGGATAAAGTATAGGGGGAAAGAAAGGGATTATTTAAATCAAGATGAACTTATAGATTATTATGAAGGATTAAATCAAATGTCCTTTGAAGTATCGTTTTGTATAAAAGATTATAAATTATTAAGTGATATTATGCTTCTATTACAAAATGCTCCTGATGCTAAAAATTTTAGGGTTATTATAGGAGAAATGAGGAAATTAATATTATGTATTCAAAAAGATAATTTTGATCCCCAAAATATAACAATATGGCCCAATGAAGAAATAGCATCTAATTTATTTAATAAAACTAAAAAATAATTGGTGTAGCAAGAACGGTTCTTGCTATACATTTGAAAAAAATTATGACAAAATTTATTTTACATGGAGGGTTTGATAAAAATATAGAATATATAAGAGATGAGTTTTTTCAAGAAACACTTAAAGATACATCAGCGGATGTAAAAATATTTTTAGTCTTCTTTGCAGAATTTGAAGAATATTTAGAACTTAGAATTGAACAATGTAAAGGACAGTTTAATAAAAATAAAGGCTCAAAAAATTTAGAATTCAAAATAGCTTCCGAGGAAAACTTTCTGGAAGGCTGTGAGTGGGCTGATGTTATATTCCTAAGTGGAGGCCGAACTGTAAACCTTTTAGAGAGTTTAAAAAAGTTTCAAAATCTAAGTCAGATATTTAAAGATAAAATAATAGCCGGTGACTCCGCTGGAGCAAATGCACTGGGTCATTCTTTTTATAGTAGAAAAACAAAAGAAATCAACCAAGGACTTGGCATTTTACCCTTTAAAATCATTGTACATTATACAGAAGATATGGGTAATCCATTAGAAGAGGTAGAGCCCAATTTAGAGACTATATTATTGCATGAATATGAAACAAAAGTTTTTTCATATTAATCCCTATTATCTATCAAATAGCCTCTCAACATCACCCCAATCCCCCACCTAGGGTTTTTGGCTATTATTTTGGTATAATAAAATTGTGATAAATAAAACCAAAATTCATTCACCCATTTCTTATTTTGAAGACAAGATTAGAAATAATGTAAAAATAAAACCAAATTTACCTGTTATATTTCTTGCTGGTCCAATTCGTAATGCTCCTAAATGGCAAGATAAGGCAATAAAAATTTTTATTGAAGAAAACAAAGAACTCTTTATTGCTTCTCCAAGAAGAGAAATAAATCCGGACCTAATTAAATTTATCGAACAAGATAACCCCTCAAATTATCAAACCTTTGAAAGGCAAAGAGCTTGGGAACAATATTATTTGTATTTTGCCTCTAAAAATGGATGTATAATCTTTTATCTCCCAAAAGAAGCAGAAAAAGAAGACTCTAATAAAGTATATGGACATATCACTATGATGGAATTAGGAGAATGGATAGCTAGACGTAAAGCAAATCCTAACATAAATCTTGTTATTGGAACTGATGGAGAATTCCCAGAATGGTCAACGATTAAATTTGAAATTGAAACTGAAATACCAGAAGTTCCTATTTGTTATTCATTAGAAGAGACAATTAAAACTGCTCTTGATTTGTTTTAGTAATTTTTACTAGTTACTATAAACAGCCAAAATTTTGATAAAACATACAACTATGAGATAATTTAAAAATGTGGTTTTATGCTGCGCTTTCAATGGCATTTATTTCTGGGATTTATACTATCCTTAGTAAACATGCTCTTAAAAAAATCGACCCTATAGTCTTTTATTGGGCTGCGATACTTTTTTCTACTCCATTTATATTACCTTTAGTCATAAAAGAAGGAATTCCAGCATTAAATTATAAATTTTTCATTGGAGTAATTGCTTCAGTAATTTTTTATACAGTTTCAAAAATTATTTTTAATAAAATCATTCAAAAAAATAGCCTCTCCGATGTTTATCCTATCATTAGCCTTAGTCCTGTTTTTGCTTTAATCTTCTCTATGTTTATTTTATCTGAAAGATATTCTTTAGGAGAATTCTTGGCTATGACTATTACATTACTCGGAGCATATGTTTTAAATATCAGTTCTGTAAAAAAGGGATTACTTGAACCATTTAAACTACTTTTCAAAAATAAAATTTCGTTTTGGATGATTATTTCAGTAGCATTGATCGGAATTGTTAGTGTATTTGATAAATTAGCAATTAATAATACATTTCCGCAAAGTGAATCATTCGCAATCCTTACTGAAAATATTATTATTATCATATGTTTCCTTCCTTGGGTAATTGCAAAAAAGAAAATGGTGCTACCACAGATAATATCTAATACAAAGACATTTATCTTAGTTGGATTTTTAATGGCGGCATCCACTTTTTTGGCTTTTTGGGCTTTGGGAAACGGAGAGGCAGGGCTAGTAACTTCTGTATTCCGTACTCAAGTATTCTTTGTCCTTTTGTTTAGCTATATCTTCTTCAAAGATCGACCTAAAACAGAAACCATAATAGGAAGTATCATTATGTTCGCTGGGCTTGTATTGTTAAAATATTTAGCAGGATAAAAAGTAAGTTATTTCTATTACATAATCCTTATTATCTATCAAATAGCAGTTCAATATTACCCTAATCCCCCACTTAGGATTTTTAACAATAATTAAAAAGTAGCAAATATGCGTTGGGCGAAGCCCAACGCATATTTGCTATTGTTTTGGTTTTTATTTTAGTAATTTTTACTAATTACTAATCACTAGAAACTATTTACTAGAAGCTAATTTCACACACGCCTTTATGAATGCGGTGAAAAGTGGGTGTGGGGAAAGGGGGCGGGCTTTGAATTCTGGGTGGAATTGGGTGCCGAGGAAGAATGGGTGCGAGCTCGTAGGGAGCTCGGCAATCTCGCAAAGCGTGCCGTCGGGAGATACCCCCGAGAACACGAGCCCAGCGTGCTCCAAGGCCTCTCTGTAAGCGTTATTGACCTCGTAGCGGTGTCTATGACGTTCTACTATTTGAGATGTTTTAGTCGCCTTCGTCTTAGACTTCGGCGAGCCGAAAGCCTCCTTCGTCTTAGACTTCGGCGAGCCGAAGTATGCCTTTTCTGCGACTGTCCCCTTCTTAAGTACTGCCGGATAAGCCCCTAAGCGCATACTGCCCCCCATCTTTTTATTCGCTATTTTTTCTTTCTGATCCTCCATCACGTCAATAACTAGATTCTGGGAATCTGGATTAATCTCACGAGTGTTGGCATCTTTAAGCCCTAAAACATTGCGAGCATACTCTATGACCATAAGTTGCATTCCATAACATAATCCAAAATATGGAATATTGTGAGTTCTCGCATAATTAATCGCCAAAATTATTCCTTCAATTCCACTCTCTCCGAAGCCACCAGGGACAAGAATCCCATCATACTTCTTCAACATTGATACTGGAATCTTCTTGGATTCAAAATCCTTAGAATTAACGCAAGCAATCTCAATCCCTACACCTGACTCATATGATGAGAACTTCAATGCTTCGAGAATTGAGATATATACATCTGAAAGGACAAAGTCACCTGAATCAAAATACTTACCCACCACGGCAATCTTTATCTTCTCTTTGCCATTCTTGGTCTTTGAGACAAAATTTTTCCATTTAGCTAGATCAGCAGTACGCTTCGGCAAGCTAAGGACTCGCTCTAATGTTTCGCCCATTTTATCTTTCTCAAAGTTTAGTGGGATATCATAAATACTTTTCACATCTGGTGCAGAGATAACGTTCTCTTCAGGGACATTACAGAATAGGGCAATCTTCTCTTTGCGTTTCTGATCGAGAGCTTGGACTCCACGAGCAATTATAATATCGGCTTGGACTCCGGCAGAGTTCAGAGTTCTCGAAGCATATTGAGTGGGCTTCGTCTTCATCTCACCTAGGTTGGAAGGTACAGGTAAGTAAGAAACCAAGACGAAAGCAACATCGGCTGGGTGCTTGGACTTGAGCATACGTGCTGCTTCAAGGAAGAGGACATTCTGATACTCTCCGACAGTCCCTCCGATCTCAATAATAGTAATATCTGAATCAGTTACCTTGGTAGCTTCTTTGATTCGGCGGATAATTTCAAAAGGAACATCAGGGACGACTTCTACATTCTTGCCTTTGTATTCTAGGTTGCGTTCTTTACGGATAACTTCTTGGTAGACGCGCCCCGTCGTCATATAATTGGTACGACTCAAATCTACTCCCAAGAAACGCTCATAGTTGCCCATATCCTGATCGCATTCATCTCCATCATCTAAGACGAAGACTTCTCCATGCTCTGTCGGATTCATCGTCCCCGCGTCAATATTTATATATGGATCAATCTTTATAGAAGTCACCTTGTGACCACGAGATTGCATCAGAAGACCCATAGATGAAGCTGCGACTCCCTTCCCCACTCCTGAAATAACTCCACCAACTACAAAGATATACTTGGAGTTAGATGATTGATTTTCTAGCTTTTCAATTTCTTTTCCCATAATATTTTATTTTCTTAAATAGCGATTAATGGCAAAGAAACTAGAAATACTTCCAAGGATTACTCCCGAGAGAAGCATTATCACAAATAATTGCAAGAAATTGGATTTGTAGTATTGATATAAGTTGATGCCAATAAAGTCCGTCATATGATTCCCCAGCCAAATAGAAATCGGGATGAAAATAATAATAGATAGAAGTGCAGAACAAATACCTACCAAAATACCAGAGACAATAAATGGACCCTTCACGTATTTACTCCCCGCTCCGACTAACTTCATCACACTAATCTCGTCGCGAGACATATAAATGATAAGACGGATAGTATTGAAAGTAATAATAATAGAAATGATAATAAGAACGAATGAGATGATGAAACCTAGACTCTTGGCTCCATTTATAATGGAAGTCAGTCTATCTATAATTAATTTATTCTGGTGATAATCTATCTTGTCTACGATAGTCAGAGCTCCTTTGGATATAGAGTTGTCACTTTCGAAATACTTCGCAATGCTTTCGTATTGAGAAGGGTCGTTGGCTTTGACATTAAGTGAGGCTCCGAGCGGATTACTAGAAAGCTCATCTAGGGCCTGAAGAGTCAGATAATCATTCCCATGCTTATCTTTGAAATTTGAAAGTGCTTCCTCGGCTGTCGTATAAGTAATACTCTTAACTTCTGGTAATTTAGATAATGAATCTTCAACTTTCTTAATAGAAGCTTCTTCTGCTCCGGGAATAAAGTAAACGGTGACATCTACTTTGTTTTTAATATCAGTAAGTGAAGCATTAAGTGCAGCTTGAACAAAGATAAGAGAAGTAATCACAAAAAGAGTGATAGTCATAATGAGAATACTGGCAATGGAAGTAAAGCCACTACGTATGAAGCTATTCCAACCTGACCTTACAATTCTTTTGAAATGGATTATCATATAATTTGATTATAACATATACTTACCCTCTTTATCATCCCTTATGACACGCCCATTCTCAAGAGTGATAACTCGCTTCTTGATACCATCCACTAATCCTTTATTGTGAGTGGTCAGAATGACCGTCGTGCCCAAGTCATTAATCTTTTTCAAAATATTTATAACTTCAATAGCATTCATAGGGTCTAGATTCCCAGTCGGCTCGTCGGCAATGATTAAATCGGGCTGAGTAATAATAGCCCGAGCGATAGCTAGACGTTGCTTCTCTCCACCTGAGAGCTGATGAGGGAAGTGGAAAGCTCTATTGGTAAGATCCACAAGCTCAAGGACGTGAGGAACATCTTCCATAATATCTTCATCACTCTTACCCGTCGCTTCCATCGCAAATGCTATATTCTCATAAGCCGTACGCCCCGGTAAAAGACGAAAATCTTGGAAGACAATACCTACCTTGCGACGGAAATTCATCAGGTCTTTCTTAGAAAGCTTGTGAATATCTGTAGACTCAAAGAAGACAGCACCAGAAGTCGGAGCTTCCTCAGCGAGGATGAGCTTGGTCAAGGTCGTCTTGCCTGCGCCTGAATGCCCAACGATAGAAACGAACTCGCCGGCAGCGATAGAAAGAGTCACTTCTTCTAGAGAAGAATTATTTTTGTATTTTTTTGTAACGTTATCAAAGTAAATCATCAATGTTTTAATTTTATCACAAATCACGCTCCGCTTCAATAAATTCATCTACCATGCCACTTTCGAGCACGGCGTCAATGTTACTTGATTCTACT
>Ga0172379_10001025_pt1 | contig 60434 bp, 50 predicted proteins | sample GrowelOW334metaG_FD_119756 | JGI IMG/M metagenome (GOLD analysis project Ga0172379, IMG submission 119756) | Groundwater microbial communities from an aquifer near a municipal landfill in Southern Ontario, Canada - Groundwater well OW334 metaG | ecosystem: Environmental > Aquatic > Deep... | reverse complement strand
TTTTAACCATAAGTCCGTCTCAGTTCTTTTTTTAGGTCGTCTTGGATTCCAAAAATTCTAGAAGGGGATGTCGTCCTTCTCCTTGCTTGCAGCCGGCGCTTCCGGCGTGATGTCTTCTGCTGGCGCCTCCGCGGGCGCGCGCTCGGCACGCTCCGGCGCAGGGCCGCCCTCGCGGAACTCCTGCCCACCGGCGCGCTGGCCGCTGCCAAGGAACTGCACGCGCTCGGCTACGACGCTGATCTTGCTGCGCTTCTCACCCTTGTCGTTCTGCCACGACTCATACTTCAGCCGGCCCTCAATGAGCACCGGCCGGCCTTTGCTCAAATATTGCGCCGCCGCCTCCGCCTGCTTGCCCCAGACCACGATGTCGAAGAAATTCGCCTCTTCCCGTTTCTCGCCAGATTCGGTGGTATAGACGTGGTTGACGGCCATGCCGAACTTCGTCAACGCCATTCCCTTCGGCGTGTAACTGCGTTCGGGATCGCGCGTCAGATTGCCCACGAGAAAGACTTTGTTCAACGACGCCATAAAAACTCCTATCAGGCCGCGGCCGGCTCTTTCGTTTCGGCTTTCTTCTCGACTGCTTCCAGGAACATGACGCGAAACACCGTTTCGTTCAGCGTCAGCTTCGCGCGCAACGGTGCAATGGCCGCCGGTGGCGCGTCGAAGACGAAATTGACGTAATAGCCGGCGGACTGTTTCTTCGTCGCCCGCGCAAACGTCCGCTTATCCATCTTCTGGATGGCCTTCACCTTGGCGCCGGCCGTTTCCAGTTCCTTCTTCAGCGCCTCGATCAGGTCGGGCGCCGCGTCGTCCTTGCCGCCCGTATTGATCACAAACAATGCTTCGTAATGGTTCACTTGACTCTTCCTTTCACATCCGGTCGCCGCGTTCTCATTCGCGCGGCGATCAACCGTTAAATTCATTCATCGCGGCTGCCATGCCGCGCTCGATGGCGCACGCCACCGCTTCCGCTGCGCGCGCGACGGCTTCGTCCACCGCCGCCAGTTCCTCTTTACGGAACCTGCTCAGCACAAAATCCACCAGCTCGTTTTCCGGCGCGCCTTCGCTCCGCCGCATCGGACGGCCGATGCCGATCCGCACTCGCGGAAACTGCTCGGTGCCAACCAACTCGCCGATGCTCTTCAGTCCGTTGTGGCCGCCACTGCTGCCTTTCAACCGCAACCGCAACCGGCCCACGTCCAGGTCCGCATCGTCCGTCACCACCAGCATCTGGTCCGGCCCAAACTTGTTCCAGTTGACCAGCGCACCGCACGTTCGACCGCTCAGATTCATGAAGGTCGTCGGCTTGGCAAGAACAATCTTCCTGCCTGCCAGATCCGCCTCTGCAATCTCGGCCTCAAACTTCGCGGCCCGCTGCCATCGCGCGCCGGCGTCGGCCGCCAGCTTCTCCACGACGCGATAACCGACGTTGTGCCGCGTCTCACCGTATTCGCGGCCCGGGTTGCCAAGTCCAACCACCAACCGGATGTCGCCCATGGCCAATCCAGCGCCCGTTGCGCCGCTTTACTTCTTCTTCGCTTCGGGCTTGGCCGCTTTCGCATCGGGCTTGGCTTCGCCCTTGCCGGCTTCGGCTTTGCCAGCCTCGGCCTTGCCCTTCGGTTTCTCGCCTTTGCCTTCCTCGGCAGCGCCTTCTTCGCCTTCGACCTTCTTCGCCGTAATGACTTCCGGCTCGGTCGCTGCGCCCTCGGCCGGCGCGGCAACTTCTTCTTCAACCTGCGGCGCGACGACAATGAACACCGGCAAATCCTTGCGCTCGATCGTCTCGACGCCCGCGGGCAACGCCACCTCGCCGACGTGGATCGTCTGGCCGATCTCCAGTTTCGTGACATCCACGCTGATCTGCTCCGGCAAATCCTTCGGCAGGCAACGCAGGTGCATGTAGCGCATCGCGAATTCAAGCACGCCGCCGCTGTTCTTCACACCCGATGGCTCGCCCACCGCGTGGACCGGCACCCGTGCGGTGAACTTCTCGTCGCTCTTCAGCTCGTGGAAGTCCACGTGCAACACCGTGCCCGTGAGGTGATCATGCTGCACGTCCTGGACCATCGCCAGCCGCTTGTCTGCGGCGGCGCCGCCCGCGAGATCCAATTCCACCAGCACGTTCTCGCTGGTGGAGCTGTGCAACACCTTCCCCAACTCCTTGCCGGAAACCTCCACGCTGACCGGCTTCGTGTGGGCGCCATAGACCACTCCCGGCACAACACCGGTGGCGCGCAGTTTCTTGACCTCGCCCCGACGGGTGGTCTTCCGATAGTTTGCTTTCAATGCGACTTGCTGCATCCGTGGACTCCCTTACAATTTTTCCGCGTTGTTGATTTCAAAAAGTGAACTCACCGACTCGGCGTTGTGGACGCGCAAAATGCCTTCGCCCAACAAACCCGCGACGTTCAGCGCCGTCAGCTTGAAGTTTGGCACCTCACGCGGCGGCACCGAGTTCGTCGTGATCAATTCGTCTATATCCGACTTCTGTAACCGCTCCACGGCCTTCTCGTTCAGGATCGTGTGCGATACACCAGCCAGAATCCGTTTGGCACCCTGCTTTTTAAGGATTCGAGCCGCCGCCGTCAACGTCCCAGCCGTCTCCGTCATGTCGTCCACCAGCAGCACGGTCTTGCCGTCCACCTCGCCGACAACATACAGCGCCTCCACTTCCTCGCCCGATACGCGCCGCTTGGCCACGATCGCCAGGTCCGCATGGAGCATCTGCGCGTAGGAATACGCCATCTTCATCCCGCCCACATCTGGCGACACCACCACCAGGTCCGGCAGGTTCATCTCCTTCAGATGCTTGTAAAGCACCGGCGCCGCGTAGAGGTGATCCACCGGCACATCGAAAAATCCCTGAATCTGCTGCGCGTGCAGGTCCATCGTCAGCACGCGGTCCGCGCCGGCCGTGGTCAACACGTTCGCAATCAGCTTCGCCGTGATCGGCACCCGCGGCTGATCCTTGCGGTCCTGTCGCGCATAGCCGAAAAATGGAATCACCGCCGTGATCCGCGTCGCGCTCGCCCGCCGCGCCGCGTCAATCAGGATCAGCAGCTCCATGATGTGCTGGTTCGTCGGCGGACAGGTGCTCTGAACGATATAAACATCCCGGCCGCGGATGTTCTCGTTGATCTTCACCATCGTTTCCCCGTCGGGAAAAGAACTCACGGTGGCATCACCGAGCGGCAGGCCGCAATACTCGGCGATGGCCTGTGCGAGCGGCCTATTTGAATTTCCGCTAAAAACCTTCATTTCCGATAAATCGTTCACCACAAAACCTTCAAAAAAAGAAAGAAGCGCGTCATGACCTCGCGCTTCTGATCAACCGTGAGTCACTTCAACGCCATCTTGGACCTGCCAACAGCGCGGCGAAGGATACTGAAAGACCTAGGGGAAGCAAGCGGTTTTTTCCATTCCGTCGCACTCCTCCACCTCATTCCACCGCGCCCGGATGATTTCCAGCCTTGTGACCCCAAAAGGTAGCGTGTAGCATTTGCGCCCGCTTGGAGAGGATGACGAACAAGGAACAACCTATTCGCGTTGGCGTGATCGGCTGCGGGCACTGGGGGCCGAATCACGTCCGTAATTTTTCCACGCTCGCCGGCTCGACGGTGGCGGCGTGTGCGGACACGAATGCGGAACGGTTGAGGGCGATGAAGCGGATCTTCCCCACGTTGACGACGACGGGCGATTACCGGCAACTGCTCGCCAACCCGCATGTGGACGCGGTTGTCGTGGCAACGCCGACGGTGACGCATCACGCCATCGCCTCCGAGGCATTGCGGTGCGGCAAGCATGTGCTCGTGGAGAAACCTCTGGCGCTGACGGCGGCGCATTGCCGGGAATTGCGCCGCCTCACCCGTGCGCGCCGGCGTGTGCTCATGGTCGGCCACACTTTCCTGTTCAACACCGGCATCCGCAAACTCAAGGACTGCATTGCTTCGGGCGAGATCGGCAAAGTCTATTACATGGACTCCACACGCACGAACCTCGGCCCCATCCGTCGCGACGCCGGCGTGGTCTGGGACCTTGCGTCGCACGACGTGGCGATTTTCAATTTCCTGCTTGGCGCCCAACCGCTGGAGGTCAGCGCGCGCGCGGAACGGTTCTTTCGCAAAGGCATCGAGGACGTGGCGTTCATCTCACTGAGCTATCCGGGCCGCGTGATTGCGAACATCCACGTGAGCTGGCTCGATCCGAAGAAGGTGCGGCAGATCGTCATCAGCGGCTCGAAAAAGATGCTGAGCTGGGACGACCTCGCCGCGACCGGCCCGGTGATGATCTACGACAAAGGCGTTTTCGCAGACGACCACGGCAAATTCCGCGAGCCGTATTACGCGAGCTACGGCGATTTCCAACTACTGCCCCGCGAAGGCGACGTCGTCATCCCGCATTTGAAGCTGCAAGAGCCGTTGCAAGCCGAGGCGCGACATTTCCTGGAGTGCATCCGCGGTGGCGCGAACAAAATCAGCGGTCCTGACACTGGTGTCGCTGTCGTCAACGCGCTCGTCGCCATCCAGAAATCCATCGCCGGCAACGGACGCCCTGTAAAGGTGAGCCGCACATGAAACGCCGGATCTCCATAGCGGCGGAGAACGCGGATCAGGTCTTCATCCATCCGCTGGCCATCGTCGAGAGCGACCGGATCGGTGACGGCACGCGTATCTGGGCGTTTGCGCACGTCTTGAAGGACGCCGTCATCGGCCGCAACTGCAACGTAGCTGACGGCACGTTCATTGAGGGCGGCGCGCAGATTGGCGACAACGTCACCATCAAGAACCAATGCCTCATCTGGGAAGGCGTCACCATCGGCGACAACGCGTTCATCGGCCCTAACGTCGTCTTTACCAACGATCTGCACCCTCGCTCACCACGGCTGGAGCTGGCGCGCGGACGTTACGCGTCGAAGAAATGGCTCGTGCCGACCGTCGTTGGCGAAGGCGCGTCACTCGGCGCGAGCGTCACCGTTCTCGCGGGCGTCACCATTGGCGAATACGCCACCATCGGCATCGGCTCGGTGGTCACTCGCGATATCCCGCCCCACGCGCTGGCGCACGGCTCGCCGGCTCATGTGCGCGGCCACGTCTGCCGCTGCGGGCAAAAGATCGAATTTATCCGTGGCAAGGCCAAATGCGCAGCCTGCGGCAGTTGTTTCCAAGAGCGAAACCGTGTGGTGAAGTGGTTAACCCCGAAAACAAAATGAGCAACACAAAAAAAATCCCGTTCGTTGACCTTGCAAGCCAGTATCGCAGTATCGCCGACGAGGTGCGCGCCGCCATCGAGCCGGTAATGGCCACCACGCGTTTCATCCTCGGCCTGGAAGTGAAGCAGTTCGAGCAAGAGTTTGCGGCGTATTGCGGCGCGCAACACTGCGTGGGCGTTGCCAACGGCACCGATGCGCTCTATTTGAGCTTGTGCGCGCTCGGCATCGGCGCAGGCGATGAGGTCATCACCCAAACCAACACATTCATCGCCACACCGCTCTCCATCTCCTACACCGGCGCGCAGCCGGTGCTGGTGGATTGCGATCCCCTCACCTACCAGATTGACACCAAACAAGTCGAAGCTGCCATCACGCCGCGCACCAAGGCGATCATTCCCGTCCATCTCTACGGCCAGCCAGCCGACATGGACGCGATCCTCGCCATCGCCACGCGCCACAACCTGCGCGTCATCGAGGACGCCTGCCAGGCACACGGCGCGGAGTATCGCGGCAAGCGCGTCGGCACATTCGGCGACGCAGCAGCGTTCAGCTTCTATCCTGGAAAGAATCTTGGCGCCTACGGCGACGGCGGCGCGATCACGACCAACAACGAGGCGCTAGCCGTGAAGCTGCGCGCGATGCGCGAATACGGCCAAGCCGCCAAGTATCACCACGACTTCCGTGGCTTCAACAGCCGTCTCGACACCATCCAAGCCGCGATCCTGCGCGTGAAGCTGAAGTATCTCCCCGACTGGACCGCTGCCCGCCAGCGCGCAGCCGCCGCCTATGCCGTCGCCCTCAAGCGCATCGGCGTTGAGCCACCGCGTCAGGTCAACTACGGCACACACGTCTGGCACCTCTACATCATTCAGGTCGCCAATCGCGCCAAGGTCCAGGAGCAACTCAGCGCCGCCGGCGTCGCCACGGGCATTCATTATCCCATCTCGATCCACCTCCAGAAAGCCTACGCCGATCTCGGCTACAAGCGCGGCGCGTTCCCGGTCGCCGAAGCCGCTGCCGACCGCATCCTCTCGCTGCCGATGTTTCCGGAACTGACGCAGGAGCAGGTGGACTACGTCGCGGAGAACTTGAAGCGTTGTCTCTGAGCCACGAGGTGGATTTCAGCGGCTCTGCGTTTCGCTCCGCTGCCGGGCTTCTTCACTCGCGCTGGCCAGCGACTCGAACCGCGCCAAGCAGATCGCCTTCGCCGTCCAGAGCAGCGCCGCCGTCACGCACACTGGCGCCAAGCCCATTGCGATCAGCCACGGCCAGCAACTGCCCAACAACGCATCCGCTGCCGCCCCCACGTCCAATCCCTCCCGCCTCACAATCATCCACGTCCCCACGCCGCACGCGCCCACTGCGAACGACAGCGTCGAGTAGCAAAACAACTCGCTTCCCCGCGCCAGCACCGCCAGCAGCCTGGCACTGTAAGACTCCGCTAGCAAGAACGTCAGCCGGTTCGCGTTGCAGACGAACACGGCGCTGCTCAGGTTAAAGAAGGCGAAGTTAAACGTGAGATAGTCCACCGACGGCGCGCTGTGCCAGAGATAGGCGAACGGCGACAAAAAACAAACGCACATCGCCGACCAGAAACAGCGCCTCGCGGCGACCCTCCAAGCCCCGCCGGGCGTCGTCACGCGCCGCAGTGTTGCCGCGCCGAACCACAGCAACGCGCCCGCCAGCGGCAGGCCCAGCAGATGCCGTCCCAGCAGCGCCGACAGCGACGAAATCTGGTTCAGCGCCACGCACGCGACCCCGACCACCAGCCCCGCAAGCACGAACGCCAGCCCGCGCACGAGCCAGATCATCTCACGGCTTGAACATTTCGGCGATTCGATCACGATGCCGCGACACTACAACGGGCCGATTCGGAAATGGAGAGGAAAAGCCGCCGTCTCCATCAGTCCGCCCAACTTGACAGCGACCCGTCGCGGTCTATACTTCGGAAAACAAAGCCCATTGGCCAAAGGCAGCGGGCGTTTATTTTATGGAATCCGAGGAATCTTCATTGTGCGACGAGCCGCCATCGGCGGAGGCGTTACTGAAGGAGTTCATTTCGCCCGGCAAAGGCCACTGGCGCGACGTCAACGATGACGATTGGAACAACTACCGCTGGCAGCTCCAGCACCGGCTGACCAACCTCAACCAGATCAGCGCGCTGCTCCGCCTCACGCCCGAAGAGGAAGCCGGCTTCAAGCTCTCCGGACACAAACTCGCCACGGCCATCACGCCTTACTTCTTCAACCTCGTCGAAGCCGACGATCCCGGCGGGCCGATCCGCCGCCAAGTCATCCCGCGCATCGAGGAAACACATGCCGCGCGATGGGAGATGACCGACCCGTGCGGCGAGGACAGCCACTCACCCGTGCCCGGTCTAGTCCATCGTTATCCCGACCGCGTGCTGCTGCTCGTCACGGACCGTTGTGCCTCCTACTGCCGCTACTGCACGCGCTCGCGGCTCGTCAGCGGCGCTAGCGATTATGATTTCCATCCCAAGATCGAACAGGCGCTCGCCTACATCCGCGAGCACAAGGAAGTGCGCGACGTGCTTGTCAGTGGCGGCGATCCGCTGCTGCTCAGCGACGAGAAGCTCGACTGGCTGCTCGGCCGGCTCCGCGCCATCCCTCACGTGGAGCTTGTGCGCATCGGCTCGCGCATCCCGATTTTCCTGCCACAACGCATCACGCTGGAACTTTGCGCCACGCTACGCCGGCATCAGCCGCTCTGGATGAGCATCCACACCAACCATCCGCGCGAATGCACGCTGGAGATGAAGTCCGCCTGCGAGCGCCTCTCCGACGCCGGCATCCCGCTCGGCAACCAGAGCGTCCTGCTCCGCGGCGTCAACGACGACCCCGTCACCATGAAAGCGCTCCTCCAGAAGCTGCTCATGATGCGCGTGCGCCCCTACTACATCTACCAATGCGACCTCATCACCGGCTCCGCACACCTGCGCAGCAGCGTCGGTCGCGGGCTGGAGATCATGGAATCGCTCCGCGGCCACACCACCGGCTACGCGGTGCCGTCCTACGTCATTGACGCTCCCGGTGGTGGTGGCAAAGTGCCCGTCAGTCCCGAATACGTCGTTTATCGCGACGAAGAGCGCGTCATCTTCCGCAACTACGAGGGCAAGGTCTTCGAGTATCCCGAAACCCTGCCCGACGCCGCGCCCCAACCCGCCAAGCGGCGTCAGGTCGAAGCGGTGTAGGCCGAACGATGCGGTTGGAGTATTCGCCGCGCGCGCCGGAACCGGTCACGCCTGCGAACATGAGGGGGACGACCTCCGGGCGCGATGGCGACTGCGACGGAAAAGATGTCGTGCTTCAAGAAAGGGAATCTCAAAACAAACGCCATGTTCTATCTCCACAATCACTATCGCGTCCGGAGGTCTATCCACCTGGCTCAACACTGCCGTCCAGTTAGTGTGCCGGCTTCAACCGTTTTGAGATAGAGCAAGGACTACCTAAAGCGGGACACCAACGACTGGACACTGCCGATCGCACTCTTTTTCATTGTGGAAGGTTCCGCGCGTGGCTAGAGATACTCGCAATGACGCGCGAATACGTTTTGAAACCGGTCGAACATCATCGCCCGTTGCAGATTGACTACGCCGCGCAACTCAATCCGCAACAGTTGGCGGCGGTGCGCGCTGCACCCGGCCCGGTGCTGGTCATCGCCGGCGCGGGCAGCGGCAAGACGCGCACCCTCACCTACCGCGTCGCGTGGCTCATCGAGCAGGGTGTGCCACCGGATCGCATCCTGCTGATGACGTTCACCAACAAAGCCGCGCGCGAGATGCTCCACCGCGTGGAAGCGCTGCTCGGCGGCGACGTCGGCGGCCTCTGGGGCGGGACGTTTCATCACGTCGGCAACCGCGTGTTGCGCCGGCACGCCAGCCTGCTTGGCTACCGCAACGATTTCACCATCCTCGACCGCGAGGATGCCGGCGACCTCGCCGGCGCGTGCGTTTCAGACGCGAAAATTGACACGACGAAGGAGCGGTTCCCGAAAGGCGACTTGTTGGTGGAGATGTTCAGCATGGCCGTCAACACCGAGCGCACGCTCGGCGACGTGCTGGCGGAACAATACCCGTATTTCGAGCAGTTCAAGGAAACCATCGCCTCGCTCCAGGAGCGCTACCATGAGCGGAAGCTGAAAACCAACGCGATGGACTACGACGATCTGCTGTTGAACTGGCTGCGCCTGATGCGCGAGTATCCTGATGTGCGCGATTTGTATCAGCAACGGTTCCAGCACGTGCTCGTGGACGAATATCAGGACACGAACACGATCCAGGCGGAGTTGATTGACCAGCTCGCCCACGCGCATCGCAACGTGATGGTGGTCGGCGATGACAGCCAGAGCATTTTCTCGTGGCGCGGCGCGAACTTCCGCAACATCATCTCATTTCCCGACCGCTACCCCGGCACGCAGGTCTATAAGATCGAGACAAACTACCGCAGCGTGCCGCAAATCCTCCGCGTCGCCAACGAGGTCATCCGCGCCAACACCCAGCAGTTCCCGAAGGCGTTGCAAGCCGTGCGCCGCAGCGGCGCCCGGCCGTGGCTGGTCGTGGCTGGCGACGACAACCAGCAGGCGCAATACATCGGTCAACGGATCCTGGAGCTGCGCGACGAAGGCTACCGGCTCAACGACATCGCCGTGCTTTACCGCAGCCACTTCCACTGCATGGAGGTGCAGATGGAACTGAAGCGTCGCAACATTCCGTTCCTTGTCACGAGCGGCCTGCGATTCTTTGAGCAGGCGCACATCAAGGATGTCGCCGCCTACATGCGCTTCGCCGTCAATCCCGGCGACGAGGTCGCGTTCAAGCGGCTGACGCAACTGTTACCCGGCATCGGCGGCAAGACCGCGGAGAAACTGTGGAACGCCTTGCTCGGCGGCAGACCGCTGGCCGCGCTGACCGCCACCGTGCCAGCCAAGGCGAAGGGCGCGTGGGAGCAGACTGCTGCGACGATCGCGGAGTTGCGCGACGAATCCGTCCGCAACCGCCCCGCAGAGATGATCCGGCTCGTCATCGAGTGCGGCTACGATGATTACCTGAAGGCGCACCACACCAACTGCGCTGCCCGGCTGGAAGACCTCGCGCAACTCCAGCTTTACGCACAGCCGTTTCCATCCACCGAACAGTTCCTCAGCGACCTCTCATTGATGACGAACCTCGAAGTCGAAGACGAGACCGCACCCGCACAGGAGGACGGGGAGTATCTGCGGCTCAGCACGGTTCACCAAGCGAAAGGCCAGGAATGGGGCGCGGTGTTTGTCATCTCTCTTGCCGACGGCATGTTTCCATCCGGCAAGGCGCTCGACAACATCGAAGGCGAGGAGGAAGAACGGCGGTTATTCTACGTCGCCGTCACGCACGCAAAGGACGAACTCTATCTGAGCTACCCACTGCTCCGCCGCACCAGTGGCGGCCAGGACGCGCTTCAGAAACCCTCGCGCTTCCTTGGCGAAATCCCCGCCGGCCTGATGGAGACGCTCAGGCTGCGCGACAGCTTCGGGAGTTTCTGATGCGCTGGAGCGACCTCGATTCCACGACCAAGTCCGCGCTGGCGCTCGGCGGCGCGCTCATCGGCCTCGGCGCGACGGCGGCGTGGCTGTCGTTTCAGCTCCAGGAGCGATGGCCGCTGCTGGTGTTCCTGCTGGCGTTTTTTGGGGTCGCCCTCTTCCTCGGCAGCGTCAGCGCGTGGCAGCATTTTAACGAACCGAAGGAGACAAATCTGGAGACTTTCAAGCAGCGCGCGATCTTCGGACTCCAGAGCGGCCGGCGGCGCGGCGTTCACAGCGGCTGGACGACGGCTCGCGACATCTGCTTGCTCGCTCTGATCGCCGTTTCGGCGGCATTCGTGCTGCACAGCCTGTTCATCGGCGGCGACGCCTTCCGTGGTTACGTGGAGCATCAACGATACTTTGTCCGCCTCACTGGCGTGACAGAAGTCTCCGCCAACCAATGGCGGATGAACTGGTGGCTGGAGGCGGCGGTCTTCACGTTGCTACCGCTATCTCTGCTCATCACCGCCGTCGCCGTCTTTCGGGAACGCCACGACCGGTTCCGGTATGACGACATGGATCGGTGAGGCGCAGAGCGTGAAACGTAATGCGTAATACGTAAGAGAAACAACCGCTTCCCAAAAGCTGCTTCGCCTCTTCTTACTTCACCACCGGCCGGCCGCCCGGCCGAACAGGCACTGTTTCGCGCACCACACCCGGCGGCAATGCCACGCCCGGCTGCGCGGCTCCGCCACCCAACGCCATCGGCAACGGTCCACCCGCAGGTTTGCCCATATAGGGAGCCGCGGCGTTGTAGAGCGCGACCAACGCGCCTTGCGCGCGGTTCCACTTGTCCATCACCGGCGGCGGCGCTTGAAGTTGGGGGAAAGTCACGTCCACGTTGATCCACGCGTCGAGGAGAGTCTCGCTGCAATACCGCAGCCAGTCCGGCCTCGGCCAGCGTGACGACACCGTCGCGTCGGCATACTTCTTTGCCGCGTCGCGTAGCGTGCGGATTGCCGCTAGCGCCTGCCCCTGCTGCGAATCGCGGATCGAAACGCGCTTGGCGTCGCTCAGAAAGAACTCGCAGTTCCGCGCCGCTTCCATGGCGACCCCGCGCAACCCCGCGAGCACCTGCGGTGGCACCGGCGGTGGTTGAGGAACTTGAGCCGTCACACCCATGGCAAATCCTGCGACAACAATCATTGAGGTGAAGAAACGAGAAGCATTCATGGTCAATCCTTGTTGGTTATTTCTACTACCGTGCGAAAACATAACGCGCCCGCTCCGGGAAGCAACATTCAAAGTCACCTCATTCCTCAAGCGGCAAAGGAGCGGAGCCGGGCGACAATCCCCGGCATTATGTTCAACACCGCATCCACGTCGGCTTCGGTGGTGCCGGCGCCGAGCGAGAAGCGGACGGCGGCGTTGGCCATCTCCGTGCCGAGGCCCATCGCGAGCAGCACCGGCGACGGCTTGAGCGAGCCAACGGCGCACGCAGAGCCGCTGGAGACGGCGATGCCTTCGAGGTCGAGCGACATCAGCAACGCGTCACTCTTGCAGCCCGCAAAGCTCACGTTGAGCGTGTTCGCAACGCGCCGGTCCGCGGGACCATTACGGCGAATCCGTTCAATGCGCGTGCTCAATCCCTGCCACAACCGCTCGGTCAGCGCGCGCAGCCGGGCGTCTTCACTTTCAGTCCTCGTCGTGGTGATCTCGGCCGCGCGAACGAAGCCAACGATGCCAACGACGTTTTCCGTGCCAGCGCGACGGTCGTTTTCGTGACTGCCGCCGTGAAGCAGCGGCTCGATCTTCACCCTCGGCCGAATCCACAACGCGCCGACACCTTTCGGGCCATAGACCTTGTGGCCGCTGATGCTCAGCAGGTCCACCGGGACATCATTGACATTCACGGGAACCTTGCCGAACGCTTGCACGGCGTCGGTGTGGAACAGCACGCCGCGCTCGCGGCAGATCGCGCCGATCTCGCGCACTGGCTGGAGCGCGCCGGTTTCGTTGTTCGCCCACATCACGCTGACCAGCGCCGTGTCGTTGCGGATGGCGCTGCGCACGGCGTCCGGACTCACCACGCCATCGCCATCCACGGGCAGCACCATGACCTCGACGCCTTCGTGTCGCCGCAAATGTTCGCAAGAGTGCAGCACGGCGTGATGCTCAACCGCAGAGGTGATGACGTGCCTGCCCTTTCCAGCCAGCGCACGCACCGCGCCGAAGATGGCGTAGTTGTCGGATTCGGTGCCGCTGCCGGTAAAGACAATCTCGCCGGGTTTCGCGCCGAGCAGTTTCGCCAGCCGCTCCCGCGCGTTGTCGAGCGCGGCGCGCGCCTCGCGACCGAGGAAGTGCATGCTGGAAGGATTGCCGTAGCTCGCTTCGAGAAACGGCAGCATCGCCTTCAACGCATCGGGATGCACCGGCGTGGTGGCGTTGTGATCGAGATAGATGCGCCGCATGACAGACTCCCGAGATGCCAAAGTTACCCGCCTAGCCCTTCTGCGGCTTGATCCGCAACTGTTCGTTCTCGAAATAAACAAGCGACCGCGGCGGCACCGACTGCATCACCCAGACGTTCGAGCCAATGATCGAGCCGCGACCAATGACGGTGTCGCCACCGAGGATGGTCGCGCCGGCGTAGATGACCACTTCGTCTTCGATGTGGGGGTGGCGCTTGATGCCTTTGACAATCTTGCCTTCCGCGTCTTTCGCGAAGCTCTTCGCGCCGAGCGTCACGCCCTGGTAAATCTTCACGCGCTGGCCGATGATGGTCGTCTCGCCGATGACGACGCCGGTGCCGTGATCTATGCAGAAGTGGCTGGCAATCGTCGCTCCGGGATGGATGTCAATCCCCGTGCGGCTGTGCGCGAACTCGGTCATGATGCGCGGGATCAATGGCACGTGTTGCCGGTAAAGCACGTGCGCCATCCGCTGGACGGCGATGGCTTCCAAGCCGGGATAAGCGAGGATGACTTCTTCGTTGCTAATGGCAGCGGGGTCGCCTTCATACGTCGCCACCACATCGGTCTGAAGCAGTCCGCGGATGCCCGGAATCGCTTCCATGAACTCCAGCGTCAACCGCTCCGCCTCATGGTCGCGCTGAGTCCCGTCCAAGGCATGGCCAGCCCGGTATTGCAACGCCTTGATGATCTCTTCCTGCAACCGCCCGCTGACGGACGCAGCGAGCACGGCGACAAATTCGTGGACCTGTCTGCTGTAGATCACGTCATTGTCCACGAAGCCCGGAAACAGCAGCCGCATCAAGTCGCGCGTGATCCCGACCACGGCCTCCTTTGATGGCAAGTTCGCGCCGTCAATATGGTTGATGCCACCGTAGGTCTTGTAGGACGCCACGATTCGCTCGGTAATATGCTCCAATCCTTTTTCGCTCATGTTCTCACCTGAGGGGTAACACGATCCGGTGCAAAAAACAAGGAACGCTCTCTGCTACCAAACGCCGCTCATGCCACTGGCCGGTCGGCTCGCTGATTGACAAAGATGTGTTCAACAGAAACAATGTCTTCCTAGGAAACGTTCGTGGTTTTCAACTGGCGCGTGACATGGCATCACTGGAAGGTCAAACATTTGCGTGCTACGAAGTCCTGAAGAAGCTCGGTCAGGGCGGGATGGGCGCGGTCTATAAGGCCCACGACATCAACCTCGACCGGTTGGTGGCCCTCAAGGCGCTCTCGAACGACCTGGCACAGGACCCGGAGTTCATCGCCCGTTTCCGGCGCGAGGCGACCCTGGCCGCCAAGCTGGACCATCCCAACCTCATCCGGGTGTTCAGCGCCGGCGAATCCGAAGGCACCCACTACATTGCGATGGAGCTGGTGGAAGGCGAGTCCGCGCGCGACCGGCTCGCCCGCGAAGGACGGCTGCCGCTCACAGAGGCGCTGGCGATCGGCGTGTTCGTCGCCGAGGCGCTCGACCACGCATGGCAACATGCCAAGCTCATCCATCGCGACATCAAGCCCGCGAACATCTTTCTTTCCAATACCGGCCAAGTGAAGCTCGGCGACCTCGGACTCGCCAAAAGCGCAAGCGAGACCAGTAACGGACTGACCACCACCGGCCAGGCGGTAGGCACGCCGTTCTACATCAGCCCGGAACAAGGGCGCGGCCAAAAGGAGATAGATTTCCGCGCCGACATCTACAGCCTCGGCTGCACGCTCTACCATCTCATTACGGGCGAACCGCCCTACAGCTCCGGCGACTCGATGGCTATCATCCACAAGCACATCTACGACCCGCCGCCAGGCATCCTGAGCAAAATGCCCAACTGCCCGATGCCGGTGGTGTTCCTGCTCGGCAAGATGATGGCCAAGCAACCTCATGCCCGGCACCAGAGCTACATCGAGTTGATTGCCGATCTGCGCCGTGTGCATTATCAACTACTGGAACCAGTCACACCACCGCCGCACCCCACGGCTGTTTCCACCGTTTCCCGTGCGCAGCAAACACAGCCACAATCACATGTCTTGGTTTACTACGTCGCGGTCGCGGCGATCATCATCATCGGCGCCGGTCTGTGGATATGGGAACCTTGGAAGTCAGGCTTCGGTGAGCCGGTTCCGCCCCCGGCCCACAACCAAACTGAAACGCAAAGCCAAACACCGCCATCTGCGATCGCGCCATCTGCCACTGCCGCCGGCACGCAAGCCGCGCCAACCTCCGGTGACCCGTTCGTCGCGGAAATCGCAGCTCTTCCAGCCGAACAACAAGTCCAACGCGTGCTGTCCACACTCAAACAACTCAATCCCGGCTTCGACGGTCAAGCCACTCCAAGAATAGAAGGCGGCCAAGTCATCGAATTGAAACTCTCATCAGTAGCCGTCAACGACATCTCGCCGCTGCGCGCCTTGACCGGTCTGCGACGACTCGATTGCCACGGCGGCAAGGATGACCACCCACTTGCCGATCTATCCCCGTTGCGCGGCCTGCAACTGGAGGCGCTGGACTGCGGTGACAGCCAAGTGAGCAACCTGACACCGCTGGCCGGCATGCCGATCCAAGAGTTGCGCTGCTCCAGCACCCCCGTCAGCGACCTTTCGCCCCTGAGGAATGCCCCGTTGACCCGGCTTGATCTATTCCACACTTCCGTCAGCGATCTGTCGCCGCTGGCCAAAAGCTCGTTGCGCTGGTTGAACTGCAAGACAACGCTCGTCGAAGATCTTTCCCCCCTGCGCAACGTGCCGCTGGAGGAACTGCACTGCGATGCACCGCTGCTGGCACAGCACGCCGTTTTGCTCCGCGCCATTCCCACGCTCAAAATCATTAACGGCAAGCCGGCAACGGAGCTTCTGCAAGCGGTCGCAACCGACACGCCGGCCACGCCGCCCCCAGCTTCTGTCGCGCTGCCCACGGCCACCGCTGCGGTCCTGCCGCCAGAACAGCAACTCGCGCGCGTCATCGCGCGGCTGCGGCAGCTTAATCCCAGCTTCGACGGCCGCGAGACGCACAAGATCGAAAACGGCGCGGTTTCAGAACTGGTGTTTTCCACTGTCGCCGTGCGCGACCTCTCGCCACTGCGCGACCTGAGCGGGTTGAAACGGCTGCATCTCTCGCCGTGGCCCGGCCAGACCGGCAAAGGCGTCCTGTCCGACCTCAGCCCGCTCAAAGACATGGCGTTGAAGACGCTCAACTGCGCCAACACGCAGGTGAGCGACTTGTTGCCGCTGTATGGAATGAAATTGGAAGTGCTGCACTGCAACAACACGGCCGTGAGCAACCTGCTGGCGCTGGAAGAGATGCCGCTGACGCTGCTGAATTGCAGCGGCACGCGAGTCACCGATCCCTCCCCGCTGCGCGCAATGCCACTGAAGGAGCTGCTGTGCGATTTCGTTGCCGACCGCGACAGCGACTTGTTGCGCGGCATCAAGACGCTGGAAAAGATCAACGGCTTGCCTGCTGCGGCGTTCTGGATGCGCCTGAATGTCACGCAGCCCGCGCGGTCCAAGTCCATCAACACCACAGCCGCCGTCAAACCACGACCGGTGGATGACGCCTTTATCCGGTTCGTGGCCGTGTTGCCTCCCGAGCGACAGGTAACGCGTGTTGTGGAAACACTCAAACAACTCAACCCAACCTTCGACGGCCAGGAAACCCACATCATCGAAGGCGGCCAAGTGATCGAGCTTTCCTTTTCGTCCGCCGGTGTGACGGACATCTCAGCCCTGCGCGCGCTGCCGCGCCTGCGCAAACTCCAATGCGCCGGCTCCCCTGATTCGCGCACGCTGACCGACCTGTCGCCTTTGCGCGGGATGGCGCTGGAGTTTCTGGATTGTTCCTACAGCCAAGTGTCAGATTTGACGCCGCTCAAGGGAATGCCGCTCCAGCATCTGAATTGTGGCGGCAGCCATGTCACAGATTTGACGCCGTTGAAAGGTGCACCGCTGACCCGCTTGAACCTCTGGGTCGCGCCCGTCACCGACCTTTCGCCGCTGGCCGGCATGCCACTGGTGTGGCTGAACTGCGTTGACACTCGTGTTGCGGACTTCTCGCCGTTGAAGGGAATGCCACTAAAGGAGCTTTATTGCAGCGGCGCGCCCGTCCGCAATTTGTCCCCACTCGCCGGCGTGCCGCTGGAACAATTGAACTGCAATCCGACCCTGTTGACCCAGCACACGACTCTCCTCCGCAGCATCTCCACACTGAAGAAAGTCAACGGCCAGCCCTGGCCGCAGCCATAGTCCTTGGTTCCCTCCAACCGGCCTACACGAACGTGCCGTTCTCCTGCCAATGCTTGCAGATGACGCTGCCAGATACCATCACCTGCCAGCCGTTCTTGATCACGTCATGCATCGCCGCCCAGTCATAGGCGCAATTTAGCACCGACCAGTCGCGCGTGGGCCGGAACGCGAGCGCGTCCCACACCGGCCGCCGAAACAACGCGCAGTAGAAACCGGTGGCATCCACGGGAACGTAAGCCAGCCTCGCCGGCGGCGCCGGTAGCGCCGCGTCACCGGACCACAACAACCACCGATTCTCAAACCGCGACCGCGCCGCGCCCGTCACCACTCCCGCGCGCTTGTGTTGGAACATGCCCAGACAAAGATGATGCAGCGCGTCGGCGGGCGGTTCGATGTCCTCCTCGACCGTCCAGATGAAATCCGTCGCCGCCGGCACATGCTGACGCGCTGTGGCGTAGAGCCGCGCGAGATGTGCCGCCAGCGCGTAGGCGTGCCGGCTCCGATGCAGGCGGCTGTCTGTAAACCGATCCGACGAAACCTCCGGCACTGCACGGCTGCCGTCGCGCATGTAGCTGTAGGCCAGACCCGAACGTCCCAGCATGGCCCGCAACGCCTCGCCGTAAGCCGCGTCGCCGGAGTTGTCCAGAGCCGCGACATGAAGGCTCGGCCTCTCCCACTGTAGCGCGCGCAGCCAGCGTTCGTAGCGTTCCAGCACCCATCGCCGCCCGGAAAACAGCGTGACAATCGCCGTCAGGCAGGAACGGCGCAATGGATCAATATGCGGCTCCCACAAACCGAACCTCTCCCAACTCATCTGCTGCTCGTGGACGCGATAATTCAGGATCGCGTTTGGGATGAAGCGCAGGTGCCATCCATGCCGCGTCATCTCCAGCCACATCATCCAGTCCGTCAGATACGCGCCGTCCGCCCAGCCACGCATCTGGTCGAACGCTTCACGCCGCATCAACGCGCAAGCATCTGCATAGTTGTTGATGCGGAGTTGATGGTAATCATGCGGCTTGATGTAAGGCGAATAGCCGATGAACTCGCCGGCGTCGTTGAAGTAGTAAATGTTGCCATAGACCGCGCCCACGTTCGGCGCGTTGAATCCCGCCAGTAACAGTTCGTGGTAGCTCTTCGACAGAATATTGTCCGCGTCCACAAACAGCAGGAAGGCCGTCCGCGGCAACGCCGCCGCGCCCGCGTTGCGAGCATGCGAGAAATTCTTCCACTCGCCTCGAAGATAGCGGACGCCGCGCCCGGCGAAACGTTGCGCCACCACCCGCGTGTCGTCCGTGCTGGCGTCGTCCACCACCACAATCACCGCAAACGGAACCGTCTGTGCCAGACACGACTCCACGCAAGCCGCCAGGTAGCGCCCATAGTTGTGGCAGGTGATGACGCAGGCCGTCTGCTTGCCCGGCGGCGGCAACGGCTGCTGCGGCATTCCACCGGAAGACAGGATCTTCACAGCCGCAGCAGGCAGCGGCGATGGCGATTTCCCTGCCGGCAGCGACGGCGCGCGGCCGACCTTGGAGCGTCGAATGATCATCCGCAGGAGCGTTCTAGTAGATCAACTCCGGCGCCCCCCACAGGCCGTCCACCGACGAACCGCCGGTCCAGCCGGTGCCGCGAAGTTGTCCCGTCAGCGTCACATTGATGGTCGTCTGGTAACCATCATCGGGCACGTAAATGACCCACGCACAGCGCTGCTCCGTCTTGTAATTGGCGTCCTCTTGAATGACCGCCTCCGGACAGTAAGGCGCGGTCAGCGAGGTCATATACATCACGCTGTCAAACTGCCCTGCGCCGTTCGGTGCCTGCGAAAAATCGAGTGGCAGCCGGTAGTTGGTGCCGCGCTGGATGGTAACGGAGGTCGTTTCGATGTCCACAGTTGCCCACAAGTCCTGCGACGACATCATGGCCGACTTCACCGTTGGACTGCCGTTGGTTTTGGCACTGGCCGTCTTGCGAACGGAAGGTTTTGTAGCGGAAGTTTTCTTTTGACTCGGTTGTTTCTTCTTCATGCGATTTCCCTTGCCCGATGTATCATTTACGAGGGCCAGACGAGCTTAGAACTCTCTGCAACACCCATTGCAAGCCGGGCTGTCAGCGCGCGGCCGGACGTCATCTGCAAACATCCGCCGGCTTGGGCAACAACCCCTTGATCAACAACCCACGGTTGAGTCTCAAGTCTCCACATGGCGCCCTACCGACCGCGCAGTCTATCGTCTTGCGTTTCCACGTCAAGCACAGTCCGGCAACTGTTTTGTTATACGGAACGGCGCTGTCGCAGAAGCCAACGGCGACGTGACTCATGCCGGTTTCTTGAGCAAAAAAGCCGAAAAACTGCTTGCATGGCCGGCTCGAATGCCTACAGTAGCGCGCCTTGAACGTCCCCGCGTCCTGCCTAAGCGGGATCACGGGACACAATAACAATAAACAGAACCCCGGCAAACAGCCGGGGTGTCCCGCGGCGCGACTGGCGCGGTGGGATGCAACAGACGGAGGATACATTGGCCGCTACAATTAAAGACTTGTTGGAAGCAGGATGTCATTTCGGTCACCAGACCAAGCGATGGAACCCGAAGATGAAGCCGTTTATTTTCGAGGCGCGCAACGGTATTCACATCATTGACCTCGTCAAGAGCGCGGAGTTGCTGCAGGAAGCCTGCGAGTTCCTCCGCAAGACCACTCTCAAAGGCGGCAAGATCCTCTGGGTCGGCACCAAGAAACAATCTCAGGAAGCCATCCGCGAGGCCGCCGCGTCCACCCAGATGCATTCCGTCACGGAGCGTTGGGTCGGCGGCACTCTCACCAACCTCGTCACCATCCGCCGGAGCGTGAAGCGCCTGCTCTACATCGTGGGCCTCGAAACCAGCGGCGAGATGGCCAGAATGCACAAGAAGGAAGTCTCCTCAATGCGGCGCGAGGCCGCCCGGCTCCACAAGAACCTCGACGGCATCGTCAACATGGAGAAGCAGCCGGCCGCGATGGTGGTCATAGACATCAAGCGCGAGGAAAACGCCATTCATGAGGCCAACCGCCTCGGCATCCCCGTCGTCGCCATCGTGGACACCAACTGCGACCCCGACCGCGTCCAATATCCGATTCCGTCCAACGACGACGCCATCCGCGCCATCAGGCTCATCATCCACAGCCTCACCGAGCCCGTCGTTGAGTCGCTCGTAGAACTCGGCGCCAACCTGCCGCCTCCGGCAGCAGCGGCAGCGGCACCAGCGCCCGCGCCGGAAGCTCCCGCCGCCACTGCGTAAAGGGCGGTCGCTTCAAAACGTTCTCATCATCAACAATCATTCAAGTTCAAGACCATGGCTGAAATCTCTGCTCAAATTGTAAAGAAACTCCGCGAAGAAACCGGCGCGGGCATGATGGAATGCAAGAACGCGCTCGGCGAAGCAGGCGGTGACTTTGAAAAAGCCAAAGTCATCCTCCGCAAGCGCGGCATAGCCATCGCCGACAAGAAGTCGGCGCGCGCCGCCAAGGAAGGCATCATCGCCAGCTACATCCACGTCGGCGACAAAGTCGGCGTGCTCGTCGAGATCAACTGCGAGAGCGACTTCGTCGCGCGCAACCCGGACTTCCGCGAGTTCGTCAAGAACATCACGCTCCAGATCGCCGCGGCCGAGCCGCGCTACGTGGCCCGCGAGGACGTGCCCGCCGCCATCGTCGAACGCGAAAAGGAAATTGCCGCCGCCCAGGTCAAGAACAAGCCGCCGCAAGCCATCGCCAAGATCGTTGAAGGCAAGCTCGACAAGTTCTACCAGACCATCTGCTTGCTCGAACAAGGCTACGTTCGTGACCAGAACCAGACGGTCAAAGACTTGGTGACCACCACCGTTGCCAAGCTCGGCGAGAACATTCTCATCCGGCGCTTCATCCGCTGGAAGGTGGGTGAATCGCTTGACACGGTGTTGCCCGCGGCGGAAACTCCCGCCCAACCGGCACAAAGCTAGACACCATGAAAACAGCGCCCCGCTACCGTCGCGTGTTGCTCAAACTCAGCGGCGAGTCATTGCAGGGCGAGGATGGTTTCGGCATTGATTGGGCGGTGGTCAACCGCATTGCGCGCGAAGTCCGCGAGGTGCGTCGCACAGGTGTCCAGCTAGCTCTCGTCATCGGCGGCGGCAATCTCTGGCGCGGCATCACCGCCGAGGGGACTGGCATGGACCGCGTCACCGCCGATTACATGGGCATGATCGCCACCGTCATGAACGGGCTGGCGTTGCAGAACGCACTCGAAAACGCCGGCGTGCCGACGCGTTTGCAGACAGCTATTGAGATGCAGAAGATCGCCGAGCCGTTCGTCCGCCGGCGCGCCATCCGCCACTTGGAGAAAGGCCGCGTCATCATCTTCGGCGGCGGCACCGGCAGCCCATTCCTCTCCACCGACACCACCGCCTCCCTGCGCGCGGCGGAGATCGAAGCGAATGTCATCCTCAAAGCCACGAAAGTGGACGGTGTTTACGACAGCGACCCGAAGAAGAACCCCAAGGCCCGACGATTCGACCGGATCAGTTACGCCGAAGCCATCGCGCGGCGCTTGAAAGTGATGGATACGACGGCGTTCAGCATGTGTATGGAGAGCCGCATCCCGATCATCGTCTTTAACATGTTCCGAACCGGCAACATCAAGCGTGCTGTGCTCGGACAAAAGGTCGGCACCCTCGTTGCCGAGTAATGCCATGCCAGAATGCGTTGACGAAATCCTGCTGGAAACCGAAGAGAAGATGCTCAAGACCGTCGAGGTCTTCGAGCGCGAGTTGGCCGGCATCCACACCGGGCGCGCCTCCACGTCGCTGGTGGAGAACATCCAGATCGAAACCTACGGCACCATGATGCGCCTCCGCGATGTCGCCGGCATTTCCACGCCCGACGCCCGCACCATTGCCATTCAGCCGTGGGACGCCTCCAACGTCGCCCTCATCGAGAAGGCCATCCAGAAGTCCAGCCTCGGCGTCTCCCCGCGTATTGACGGCAAAGTCGTCCGCATCTTCCTGCCCCAACCCACCGAGGAACGCCGGCGCGAACTCGACAAGGTCTGCAAGAAATTCGCCGAGAACAGCCGCGTTGCCATCCGCAACGAGCGCCGCGAGGGCCTTGAAGCTGTCAAGAAGACCCAGAAGGACAGCAAGATCACCGAGGACGAACTGGCCACCGCTGAAAAGGAAGTCCAGAAGCTGACCGATCAATACGTCGCCGAGATCGAACGCCACCTCGCCGAGAAGGAAAAAGAAATCATGACGGTGTAGGCGCGCCACCGGCGTCGGGTGTTTTTTGCCCACGTCGCGAGCGATTTCCCAAACTTCCGGCGTGACATGGGGAGATTGTTCACTATATTCGTGCGCTCGTTCTTCCTGCGACCCTGTCGTCTAGTCAGGCCTAGGACTCCGGGTTTTCATCCCGGCAACACGGGTTCGAATCCCGTCGGGGTCGCCATTTCATTCCGCGCGGCGCGTGGTGGTTCATACGGAACCACGGGCCGCACGCTATGAAGGAGGATTATCTCGCAAGATGGTGGTAAGTTTTTGGTAGGATATGCTGTTTCCGCTGAAACTGAACGTCTTCGAACGCTACATGTGGGCCGATGACCGGCCGACATCTCCCATGTCGTTTTTCGTCCGCGTGCTGTTTTCCGGCACGCTCGACAAGGCGGCGTTTGCGGGAGCACTGGAAGCGGCCCTGCAACGACATCCTCTCCTGCACGCGCGGGTCACCGGCGGCCACAAACGCGACCTCACATGGGTCATGTCGCCCGAACTGCTCCCGTGGCTCGATCACGCCGACGAAGACGTTCCGATGCTTTTTCCGGGCAGCTTCCGCATTGATCTGCGGAAAGAAAACGGCCTGCGCATCTGGGTCCGCCACAGTAACGACCGCGGGGAGGTCCGGTTCCAGTTTCACCATGTCTGCTGCGACGGCGTGGCGGCAAACCAGTTCATCGCCGACGTGCTCTGCGCTTACGACTGGAAGCGTCGCGGGGCGGCGGAGACGACGCCCGCTTTTCGTCCGCTGGACTTTGATGGGCTTCGCCGCCGACATCGCTTGGGCACACGCCAGCAGAACCGACTGCTTCATGGACTGGTTGCCGCCTGGGCCGCGTTTGTCAGGCTGCCGTTGTTCTTTCTTACGCGGCCAACGCCGCTGCATGCTCCTGAAGCAGCCAGCGAGTTTGGGGCCGAAGTCCACGATACGGTTGTGCCTGATCTCCTGACATGGCGGTTCAGCGACACCCAACTCGGTAGCCTGCTGGCCACAGCAAAGCAGAGCGGCGGAACGCTCAACGACCTGATGATACGCGATTTCTTCCTGGCAATGCATGAGTGGAACCAGCGCCACAGCAGGCAATGCGGGCAGTTTCTACGAATCCTCATCCCCTTCAATCTGCGCGGGCCTGAGCACAACCGTCTGCCCGCGACCAACGTGATGGGAATGATCAACATTGATCGCCGTTCAAGCCAGATCTCGCGCGTGAATCCCGAGTCTCTGCTGGACGGCATCCGAAGCGAAACCCGGTTTCTCAAGACCTCCCGGTTGCCAGCGGCGTTCATAAATGCAATGGCAGTCGGTGAAAAAGCGATGGGTAGCCTGGAGAGAATCTTCCGGACCAACCGATGCCTGACCACGGCCGTCTTGAGCAATCTGGGAAGAATCTTCAACGACACACCACTGCACCGCCACGACGGGAAGCTGCTCGCCGGCAATCTGGTTGTGGAGGCGATTGACACCGCGCCACCCGTCCGCACCGGCTCCGGAATCTCTTGCACGCTCTACACCTATGCCGACCAGTTGAGCCTGACGATGCTCTACGACCGCCGCAGCTTCTCGCCCAACGCCGCCAAACAACTACTCAATCGCATCGTCGCGCAAATCGAACAGACGATCCATTGCACGCCCATGAGGGTTCAAGCAAAGCCGACGCATGTCGCAACGGAGTTGCGGGTCAGGAAACTCCCGTCCGACTCCTTCCCAAGTCCCCACTAGGACATAACCGGCCAGACAAACTGACATCTTGAGTCGCTTGGGGCAGGCGAGAAACTGCCCTTTATTTGTCAGCAATCACATAAATGATGTTGAATTAGTTCTTCCTATTCTCCAACATTTTGGTTTAGTTGAGGTAGTTAGCGCTTGTTGATCCCGAAGGTAGAACACGAGCGCTTTTTCATGCTAAAGAACGTTTTTACTGTAAATTTCGGCAAACGATGTGCGTAAGCAAGACGCGTTGATCGAACCTATGACGGAAGCCAACATACTTATTACCGGAAGCACAGGGCTTGTCGGCATGCATGTGCTGTATGAACTGCTGGGAGATCTGAATAAAGGCTCGCTTGCCGGCAGGGTTTTTCCGGTTCTAAGAGGTTCTTCGTCCTTCACCGCGTCCCAGCGTATTGATCGGGTTCTGCATAACAAGTTCGTCCCGCACTTCCTTACGGGCTGCGCTCCCTTGGCCCGGCAATCCATCCACCCGATCTCGGCTGATCTTTGCGACTTGGCCGGCTTGAAGGAAGCCATTCAAACCTCAGTTCCTACGCGCAAGCCTTTGACGGTCATCCACAGTGCCGGATCGGTCAACTTGGAGACCACGCAGGAGGCCAGAGACGACGTTTACGCGCACAACTACGAGGGCACCCTCAACCTTCTGCGCGCGCTGGACGGATATGCGATCCGGTTCATCTACATCGGCACCGTGTTTTCGTCGGGCATTCAGCAGGGACGCATCGGCGACGATTATCTGAGTCTGCCGTCGCACACCTACCGCAACCCCTACGAGGAATCCAAAGCCAAGGTTGAGTTCGAAGTCGCCCGCTACTGCGAGGAGAAAGGGATCAGTTTTCAGATACTTCGCCCCAGCATCATTTGCGGAAGGGTGATGGACCAGCCGTTATACTACACGCCGAAATTCGATGTCTTCTACGGGTGGCTCAAGTTCTTTTGGCAGTTGAAGAAGGCGGAACTTCATAGCCCGCTTCGCCTGTGCATCCACGAGACGGCTACGATGAACGTCGTGCCGGTGGATTTCGTCGCCAAAGCCATCGTCAAGTCCGTTCATTCGCACGTCGGGCAACTCAACATCGCCAACCCCGAAGCTGCCAATACCGTGGAAATAACCAAGGCGGCCTTGGAACACATTGGCTATGAAAACGCTTCCTTCGTGAATACCATCCCCACGGACCTCAACAGAATCGAGCAGTTTTACTACAAGACCGTCGGTGCCTTGTTCGACAGCTACATCAACAACGACGCAAGCATCTACGACTGTAGCAAGCTCCTGTCGTTCATCTCCCCAACCATGATGCCTTCCATGAGGGAACATATCGGCGGGATCGTGGATTTCGCCAAACAGTTCAACTTTGACGAGCGGAAGATTGACGAGGCGGCCCACAGCGGGAACGGTTGGTAGCCCGCCCGCCACACATATTGCTTGAGCAAGAACCAACTTTATGTCACGAAAGATAGTGTATGAGCGAAAGCAGCACCGCCAATCCTGAAGTATATCGGCAAGTCGTGACGGTTATCGCGAAGGTTCTCGGTATTGCGCAAGACATGATCAAGCCCGAGAGCAACTTCGTCAATGACCTTGGCGCCGATTCCTTGGACCGGGTCACGTTGGTCATGGCCCTCGAAGACGCTTTTAAGCGGCAGATACCCGAAGAGGATTTGGACAAACTGACGACCGTCAACTCGACCGTCGCCTATATCGAGAAGAACTTCCTGGCCAAGAGCCAACCGTAGTCAATGAGCCGCCGAGTTGTTATTACCGGCTTGGGCGCGTTCACGTCCATCGGGACAACCGTTGAGGAATTCTGGCGTGGGTGCCTCAACGGCGTCACATCGGTTGCCGACATCCCCTCGAAGTGGCACGACTTCTATCATTTCAACTCGCGCGTGTGGGCTCCGCTGCCACCACCAGCCCAAAACAGCAAGATCGTCAACGATATCGAAAGAACCAAGCTCGACACTGCGGCCGTGATCGCCATGGAGACAGCCGCCGAGGCTCTCAACAACGCCGGTCTGACACCATCCCTCGTGGATGTGAAACGCAACGCCTATGTGTTGACGAATGTTGACTCCATCCGGACCGGCATTTTTCTTGGCACCGGTGTCGGCGGCATGAACTCGCTGCTGTCGAATGCCGCGTATCACATGCTTGCGCAGCAGCCGCAACGGTTGCAGGAACTCACGAAACTGCTCGACCCATCGGACACACCCGAGCAGGCCCGGCAACTTGTTGAGCGCGTCGCCTCCGACATTCTCATCCCATTTCGGGCCAATCCCTTCGTGGTTTCGATGATCATGCCCAACGCCGTCTCGTCGAACATCGCCATCAAGTTCGGCATTCATGGCCCGGCGCAAACAAGCTGTTCCGCCTGCTCGTCCGGCACCGTGGCTCTTGGAAACGCCTTCCAAGCCCTGCAAAGCGGCGGCATAGACATCGCCATCGCCGGCGGGGTCGAGTATCTCTCCGATGACTACGGGATGATTTTTCGCGGGTTCGATGTCGCCAAAACCCTGGTCGCGCAAGGCAAGCAGCCTTTCAGCAACGACCAACTCAACCGTCCCTTCGATCGCGACCGATCCGGGTTTCTCTTCAGCCAGGGCGGCTGCGGGATCATGGTGCTGGAAGACCTGGAACACGCGCGCAAACGCAACGCCAACATCATCTGTGAGGTCGCGGCTTACTCGGAAACCTGCGACGGCTACAACATCATGATGATGCAGCCGAACGGCGAGCAGATCACACGAATGCTCGCGCAATTGCTTCAATCCGCAGGCTGCGCGGGACAGGATGTGGATTACGTGAATGCCCACGGCACCGGCACGCTTCTGAACGACACCACCGAGGCGGAGATCATTGAGCGCGTTTTCGGAAAGCAGGTCTTGGTGAATTCCACCAAGTCGCTGCTAGGCCACACCATCGGAGCCAGCGGCGCGCTTGGAGCGCTGGTGGCCGCGCTTTCCATTCGGGACAGCACAACCCACGTCTGCAAGAACCTTCAGAACCCCGTCCGCGATCTCAACTTCGTGCGTTCGGATGGCAGCCACACCATCCAAACCGCCGTGACCCAGTCCTTCGCATTCGGCGGGCACAACGCCGCGCTGTTGCTGAAGGCTGTGGCATGAAAATCCTGTTCATCGGAGGGACGGGCAATCTCTCGACGGATTGCGCAGAACTCCTGCACCGGCGTGGACACGAAATTATTGTTCTGACGCGCGGGCGCTCGTTGGTGCCGCCGCAGTATCGCTCGGTAGCGGCAGACCGCAAGGATGCAGCCTCCATGCACGCAGCGTTGAGCGGCGTGTCGCCAGACGTTATCATCAACTTCCTCGGTTACGAACCAGCGGACGTGCAGTTGGACCACGCGCTTTTCTGTGGCAACATTCGCCAGTATGTTTTTATCAGCACCGCCGCAGCCTACGTCAAACCGGCGCAGCGCCTGCCGATCACGGAGGAAACACCGCTGGGCAATCCGTTCTGGGATTACGCGCAAAAGAAGGAGCAGTGCGAGAACTGGCTGCGCGAACAGTGGCACACGTCGCGTTTTCCTGTGACCGTCGTGCGTCCGTCACACACATATTCACCGCGCTGGTTTCCAAACCCTGTCTCCAGTTCCGGCTACACACTCGCCGCCCGATTGGAAACTGGCAAACCGGTCTTCGTCCCGGGCGACGGGGAGAATCCATGGACGCTGACGGCGACAAGTGATTTTGCGGTCGGCGTGGCGGGACTGGCCGGAAACAACGCGGCCATCGGTGAGACGTTCCACATCACCAGCGACGAGGCGTTGACGTGGAACCAGATTTACGCCGAGACCGCCGCCGCGCTCGGCGTGAACTCGCCGCGCGTCCTGAAGGTTCCGGTCGAGTTCATCTGCCAACAGTGCCCGCGGCTCATCGGCACGGTTAAAGGAGATAAAGCCTACCCGGCAATCTTCGACAACTCGAAGATCAAGCGGTTCGTGCCCGACTTCCAGTGCCGCAAGCCATTCCGCGCGGGCATCCGCGAGTCGGTGGACTGGTTCCACCAGCATCCCGACCGGAAGGTGGTGAACCCCGAGGCCGACGCTGAGTTTGATCGGGTCACCTCCGCGTGGCTGGCGCAAGGCGGCAAGTAGCTCGCGCTCGACTAGAGCGTTCCCTTGAGGCATGTTTCACGCAATCGCTATCTCATGAAAGCACATCCACTGGCAGGAACGACCGCTCCGGCGGAGATGTTGATTGATGTCGCGGCTCTCGAACGGGCCTACCACGACCGCACACCCGATCTTGCCGACCCGAACCAACTGGTCAGCTTCGGCACCAGCGGCCACCGCGGCACGTCGCTGGAAGGAACGTTTACCGAAGCGCACGTGCTGGCCATCTCACAGGCCGTTTGTGACTACCGCCGCGCCAACAGCATCAATGGGCCGCTGCTCATGGGCAAGGACACGCACGCCTTGTCGAGCGCGGCCGAGCGCACTGCACTGGAGGTGCTTGCGGCCAATGGCGTCGAGACATGCATTCAACAAGACGACGGCGTGACGCCGACGCCTGCCATCTCTCGCGCAATCCTCGTTTACAATCATGGCCGGAAGAATGGCCTCGCCGACGGCGTCCTCATCACGCCGTCACACAACCCGCCCGCCGACGGCGGCATGAAATACAATCCGCCCACCGCCGGCCCCGCCGACACCGATGTCACCAACTGGATTCAGGACCGCGCCAACGCGTTGCTCCGCGGCGGCAACAAGGAAGTCAAACGCATCCACTACTCCACCGCGTTGAAGGCAGCCACGACGCATCCCACCGATTTCGTCTGGCCCTATGTGAAGGATCTCGACGCGGTGATTGACATGGACACGATCCGCGCCGCGCACATCAAGATCGGCGTGGACCCGCTCGGCGGCGCTGCCGTGGGCTATTGGGAGCCGATTCGCGAACACTTCGGCCTTAACATCGAGGTGGTCAATAAGAAGATTGATCCGACGTTTGGATTCATGACGCTGGATCGCGACGGCAAGATTCGGATGGATTGCTCCAGCCCCTACGCGATGGCCGGCTTGGTGAAACTCAAGGACCAGTTCGACATCGCCTTTGGCAACGATCCCGACTCTGATCGCCACGGCATCGTCACGCCATCGGTCGGGCTGCTGAACCCTAATCATTATCTCGCCGTCGCCATCCGCTACCTGCTCACGCATCGGCCCAACTGGCCCGCGACGGCAGCGGTCGGTAAAACGCTTGTCAGCAGCAACCTCATTGATCGGGTCGTCGCCAGCCTCGGCCGCACGCTCTGCGAAGTGCCGGTAGGATTCAAGTTTCTCGCAGCCGGACTAATTGACAGTTCATTCTGTTTCGGCGGCGAAGAGAGCGCCGGCGCGAGCTTCCTGCGCAGGGACGGCACGGTCTGGACCACCGACAAGGACGGCCCGCTGCTCGGTCTGCTAGCGGCGGAAATCACGGCAGTTACCGGCGAAGACCCCGGCCGCCATTATCTGGAGATGACGACGGAGTTTGGCACGCCGTATTACACCCGCATAGACGCGCCCGCCACGTCCGAGCAGAAGCAAAAGCTGAAGAAGCTCTCACCCAAGGCCGTCACCGCCACGACGATGGCCGGCGAAGCGATCACCGCCCGGCTGACGAAGGCCCCCGGCAACAACGCGGACATCGGTGGGTTGAAGGTCGTCACGGAGAACGGCTGGTTCGCCGCGCGGCCGTCGGGCACGGAGAACATCTACAAACTCTACGCCGAGAGCTTCAAGAGCCAGTCCCATCTCGACGCCATCGTCGCCGAGGCCCAACAGATCGTCAGCGCCGCTCTGAAGTAACGGGTGCGCCGCGCGAGCCGGCCATGCATTGCGAGAGACTGCTCCAATGAACCTTGCACTACTGTGCTCAGGCGTCGCGCGGTGACGTTGGTTTGGGCGTTTTCGCGAACTGAATGATTAGCCCAGAAGCGATGGCGGCGCAGCCGGCTGCAAACGCGTAAGCTAATGCCCATTGCTTTTCACTTCCTACTTCCTTCGGACCAACCAGCGCAACCAATGGCGCGGCGATGATGGCGGACACCAGCAGAAATCCAATTCTCCACTTCCTACCCGATGGCCGATAAACGAACCATTGCACGGTTGCCGCGAGCGCTTCGGGCACTAGGAAGAACCAGCCAAAAACCGATAAGATGGGAGCGAAGAAGACAGCGGTTAATCCGCTGAGGATACCGAAGAGAACTGCGCTGCCGACCAGGTGAGCGGCTATTGTTGCATAGGTTATAGCTGCTGGCGCTCTCACTATTCCTTGCTAAATGCCATCTACCAGCTTCTGCATCGCTTCTTCCTGAGCGGCGATGGACTGGACCAGTTTGAACTGCGTGCGGCAGCGGTCCAAGTTGTGATGAGGCCGATGGACGCGGAAATAGGTGTCGCCTGCCAGATAATCGGCGAGGAAACGAATTCCGATGGTGAACGTGATCAGCTTGCCGGAAAACGCCAGATACGATTTCTCCACCGGCGTCAGGAAGCCTTTCGCGGCGCCAACATAACCACGCGCGAGCGCCTCGAACATTGGCATCTGCATCGCCACTTTGGAAAGGTCTTCCTCGTCCTCCACCGTGGGACTGGTGGTCGTGCGAATCATGTCGCCGAAGTCGTAGAGGACCAGGCCCGGCATCACCGTGTCCAAATCCAGCACGCACATCGCATGGCCGGTCTCCCAGTCGAGCATCACGTTGTTGAACTTCGTGTCGTTGTGCGTGATGCGCTCCGGAATTTTCCCGGCCGCATGAGCATCCAGCAGTGTGCCGATCCACGGTTCCTGCTTCAGCGCGAACTCAATCTCTTTGACCGCCGACGCGGCACGGTTGCAGCGATCATCCGCAATCGCTTGCTGCAACGCGGCAAACCGTTTCCGCGTGTTGTGAAACTCGAGGATCGTCTCGTGCAACCGCGGGCCTCGGAGATCGGACAACTGACTCTGAAACACCCCGAACGCCTTCCCCGCTTCCAGCGCCTGGTTGGGCGTATGCACCGACTCAAACGACTGCACCTTCTCGATGAACACAAACGTGCGCCAGAATTCGCCGTCGCCATCCTGACAGAACGACTTCCCATCGCGCGTCGGCACCACCGTTAACACCCGGCGCGTCATCTCGCGCGCCCCCTGCGCTTCCAGTTTGTCCCAGATGTGTGTCGTCACCCGCATGATGTTGTCCATCACGGCCGCGGGATCTTTGAAGACCGTCTGGTTCACCTTCTGGTGAATGTAGCGGACCAGCACGCCACCCTGATTGTAAGTGGCGGTGTAGGTCTCGTTGATGTGCCCGATTTTGCATGCCTCCGCGTGAAGAATCTGGCCATAAATCTGAAACCTCCGGGAAATCTCCTGGAGATGCTGTTCGCGATAAAGTGGCATGATTACTCCTGTTGAATCCTCTCAATCTTAAAGCATCGGTTGCACGTCCGTGTGCGACGCAAAGAGGGTAAACGGAAAACCGTCGTTATGGCAAGGCAAGCTGAGCATTTCGCGCGCTGGACGCGTTTACTGGATGGCATCCCCGTCAGAACCAGTTGTTACCGGTTTCACAGTGGCGGCCGGCCGCCGAGATCATTTCGCCTTCGACAAAGCGCCCGCTCTCAGGACAAACACCAGCAATATCAACAAAGTGAACGCCCCCTCCACGAAGTTTGCCCACCAGTGGCGAGTCAGATAATGGCTGCCGGACATCACCATCACAGCGACAGCCAGCAGAACTGCATTCCCAAATCGCGCTCGCCCTGAGGCAACTTGGGCAGATGCACCGACCTTTGCCAGCCATTCCTGATAAACAAGACAAACCCAGATAATGCCCACAAAGGAACAGAGATACCAAAGGATGTGGCAAACCCGAAACGTGCGGTGCCCATGCTCGTAAAGAGGGAATTGCAATACAGCCAGATGCTCCGTCATCCAGCCGTCCTTGTGCGTAAAAGAATCCAGGAGCAAATGTGTCACCGCTCCAATCAGCAGCGAAACAATGAGAATCCATGGAGAGCCGAGCGGATGTTGGCTTAGCGGCAACAACTCCCGCCGGTAAACATCCGGCAGGCATCTGACAACCAGGGGGCACAGACGATGAAACACGATCAAGGCCAGCAGACCTGCCGGCAAACAAAACAAGAGGCCATCGAACAACCGATGGGAGAAATCCTGCACACGAAGTGCTCCAAAAGCGTAGCCCATGTCGGGACTGAGACTGCCAATGATGAGGGCAGGAAGACTCAGCCACCGAGGGCAATAGCGCCTCAGGGACAGCACGGCTGCCGGATGTGCCAGTGGAAAGGGCATCAGTTTTTAGAAACTAACTAGTAAGGCGTTCGTTGTCCAACCGTAAGCATGCCGGCTTGGTTGGGCGCAACCTCGCCCCAAGAACGCGACAGCCGCGTTGGCGAAGAACCCTTCCTTCACCACCACGGCTGTCGGCACAGTCTGCTCTTGGCGACTAACTTCGCGCCCTTTTACTTGTTCTTGTCCTTCTTCTTCCCCTTCTTGCCCTTCTTAATGTCTTTCTTGGCCTTCTGGTCCGGCGCGGGTGTCTGAGCGACGACGATTTGCATCATTGAGTCGCTCCACTTGCCGGCAACGTCAGGTTTCACATTGGCCCAGATGTCTTCCGGGTTCCAAGAAAACCCGCCGGGCAAAGCCTTGCCTGCCAGCAGATCCTTGATGGACAGCGGCGCGGCGTGGCTGAAGTAGCAGGCGCACTTCTGCACGTCGCACATCAGGTGTGGCGTGGTGTGTTCGTATTCGATCGAGAAGACACCCTTGAAACCCTGGCGCTTCAGTTCGGCCAGCATGGCGGCGGGATTGGAAATACCGCTGCCCCACGGCACGTCATGGGTCTTCGGCGATTTCTCGGCGAGGTCCTTGAAGTGCAGCGAGATGATGTGGCCCTGCAGCTTCTTCAGGCTCTCAAGCGGGCAGAGACCCGACCGCACCCAGTGGCCAGTGTCCGCGCACGCGCCAACGCGCTTACCGCACCCCTTGATCGCCGCAAGGACGGCGTCCGGGTTCCAGTAACGCGACGGTTGCGGATGGTTATGGATCGCGACGTTGATCTTGTATTTGTTCGCGAGCTTGTCTATGAGCGGCAACTGCTCCGGCGCCGGCTCGGACACGATGGTCTGGATGCCCATCGCCTTGGCGAACTCGAAGAGCTTCGTCCAACCTACTTCATCCTTCGCGCCCGTGACGCCGAAGTTCACCAGCGTAACGCCGGCTGACTTCAACTTCGCGAGCACTTTCTTCTGCGTCGCCGCGTCCAGATCGGGTGTCAGCTTGCCTTCCATGTCTCCGCCGACGACCTGGCCGGGAAATGCCTCGATATACTTCAGACCGAGCGCCTTGGCCTTGTCCACCGTGTCGCAGAACGTGTCCTTGTTGAACGTCCACGCCTGGAGCGCGAGCTTCCAGTCCGCCGACGCGGCCGAGGCCGTCGTGACCGCGCCGCTCACCAACGCGGCACCCAGCAATGCAATGAGTGATCGTTTCATGTGTTGTCTCTTGTTGCTCGATGAATTCCTGTTGGTTTAGAACACGCGATAAGCCTTCGTCACCAGCTTCTGCGCTTCGGGGAGATCGGCCTTCAACTTCTTGCCGTCCCACATGACTTTCTTGCCGACGCGAACGGCCAGGTTGCCGAGCAACACCATCTCCGTGAACGGCCCGGAGTAGTCGAAGTTCGAGCCGGGCTTCGGGCCACCGAAACAAGCGTTGACCCACTCGATGTGCGGGTCGCCGTTCGGCACACGCGGAATCGTCTTCGCCGGGCGCTTGAACGCCTGCATCGCCGACTCTGGGATCAACCGCGGGCTGCGGCAATAGTCGGTCTCGTCGAAAACCGTGCCTTTTTCGCCGACGATATACTGGCCCGAGCTGGGCATCTTCCGGCTCTCCTCCAACCCTTTCGGGCGCGGGCAGACCTGGCTGCTGTTGTCGCCGTCATACCAATACAGTGTCAGCGGCGGCATCTTGCCACGCTTCGGGAACTTGTAGATGATCTTCGAGCGCTTCGGCGCCGACTCGTCGGTCATGCCTTCCTGCGTCGCCTCCACGCTGATCGGATACTTCAGGTCGAGTGACCAGAACGCCGCGTCCATCTGATGGCAAGCCATGTCGCCCAGCGCGCCGCAGCCAAAGTCCCACCACCCGCGCCATTTGAACGGCTGGTAGCAGCTATTGTAAGGCCGCTCCGGCGCGACGCCGAGCCACGCGTTCCAGTCGAGCGTCTCCGGCACCGGCTCCACCTCCGTCGGCCGGGTGCAGCCTTGCGGCCAGATCGGACGGTTGCACCAGATATACACCTCACGCACTGCGCCAATGCCGCCGGACTGAATCCACTCGCGCACGAGCCGGATGCCTTCGCCGGCGTGGCCTTGGTTGCCCATCTGCGTCACCACCTGGTGTTTGCGCGCCGCCTCGGTCAATGTGCGCGCCTCCCAGATCGTGTGCGAGAGTGGCTTTTGGACATAAACGTGTTTGCCCATCGAGATCGCCATCATCGCCGCCGGGAAATGCATGTGGTCCGGCGTCGAGACCGTCACCGCGTCAATCTTGTCATCCATCTCCAGCAACATCTTGCGGAAATCTTTATACTTCGGCACATCGGGGAACTTCTTGAAGACATCCATTCCGCGCTTGAAGTCCGCGTCGCACAACGCCACCACCTCCACGCCGGCGGCCACGCTGTTCATGATGTCGCTCTGGCCCTTGCCGCCGCAACCGACCGCCGCCAGCCGCAGCTTCTGGCCCTTCTTGAGGATGCGGCCCTTGCGCACGCCGCCCTTCGTGGCGGCCTCCGCCAGCGCCACGCCGAGGTCGGTCATCGAAACCGCCGCCGCGCCCGCGCCTGCCGCTTTAAGAAATTCTCTTCGATCCATCGTGAGATATGACATTGCTGGGTTCTCCTGTTTCCGCGTCTCCGTCTCTGGAGCTTTATCCGTTGTTACGTTGTGGTTACGTCTGCGTTAATCATTCCTCTCGCCTCTGAGAATGAAATCGCGTCGTGTGATACCAAGCCCCCCACCCCGTTGCAAGCCCTCCGTTGCCCGCCGCCCATCCCACCATAGTATCACTCGCCCGCCGCTTTGATCCTTCCTTCGCATTTCCCCGTGCTCCCCTGGCCTCTGCATTTAGAAGCCGCCATTTCTCAATACGGAAACGGCTTCGTAGCCCGCCACTCCGTGGCGGGAATATTGATGATGTCCGCGACGGAGTCGCGGGCTACGGTGGCGGCCGAGGCGAAGGCGTTGTCACCGCGTTCCTTCGGATTGATTCGGGAGAAAAGATCGGTATGCTCCGGACCACCATGAGAACCCATTGTCTGCTGCTGGTGCTGCTCCTCTCTCCCGCCCTCGCCCGCGCTGAAGCGCCGCTGCGGCCGCCGTCGGTGCCGCTGGTGGCGTGCGACCCGTATTTCAGCATCTGGTCGCCCGCCGACCAGTTAGCCGCCACGAACACAACCCACTGGACCGGCAAACCGCACCGGATCGCGAGCCTCGTGCGAGTTGATGGCAAGACGTTTCGCATCATGGGCGCAGAACCGGCTGGCGTGCCTGCGATGGAGCAGAAGAGTCTGACGGTGCTGCCGACCCGGACGATCTACACCTTTGAAGGCGCGGGTGTGGCGCTGACGCTTACGTTCATGACTCCCGCGCTGCCGGACGACCTCGACGTTCTCTCGCGCCCCGTCACGTATATCACGTATGAGTTCCGCGCGACGGATGGTAAGGAGCACCGTGCCATTGTTTGCTTGAGCGCATCGTCAGAATTAGCCGTCAACACACCTAACCAAGAGGTTGCCTGGTATCACAAAGATACAGGCGACCTTGCTGCACTCAAGATTGGTTCCAAAGAGCAACCCATACTTGCAAAACGAGGTGACGACATCAGGATAGATTGGGGTTATTTCTACATGGCGGCACCCAAGCCGTTTATTGAGGAGACTAGTATCGTGCCGAGAGAGCTTTCCTTGAGTGATTTTGCAGCATCTGCATTGCTGCTCAAAATGGGGCGAGAAGTCTCTTTCGACAACCGAGGTAATTCGACGGCTGCGGCAATGGCTTTCTTGTTTGGTAAAGTTGGTGCTACGCCCTTCTCACGCTGGCTGATGCTCGCCTACGACGATCTCTATTCGATCCAATACATGAAGCGGAACCTGCGGCCTTACTGGCGGCGGAACGGCTGGGAAGCCGCCGACCTGCTCAAGGCCGCGGCGCGCGATTACGAGTCGCTGCGGAAACGCTGCGAGGCGTTTGACGAGGAGTTGATGAGCGACCTGCGCAAGGCCGGCGGCGAGAAATACGCCAAGCTCTGCGCGCTGGCCTACCGGCAGTGTTTTGCGGGAGGCAAGTTCGTCGCCGACGCCAACGGGAAGCCGCTCCAGTTCTGCAAGGAAAACCATTCCAACGGCTGCATCAGCACCTCGGATGTGTTCTACCCGATGGCGCCGCAGTTCCTGCTCTTCGGCCCGACGCTGGCGAAGTCGTTCCTGGTGCCGTTCATGAACTACGCGGCCAGCGAGCGGTGGCGGTTCCCGTTCGCGCCGCACGACCTCGGCCAGTATCCGCACGCCAACGGCCAGCGTTACGGCGGCGGCGAGCGCACGGAGGAGAACCAGATGCCCGTCGAGGAGAGCGGCAACCTGCTCATCCTCATGGCGGCCATCGCGCAGATGGAGGGCAACGCGGATTTCGCCGGACTCTATTGGCCGCAGCTCGAAAAGTGGGCCGAGTATCTCAAGGCGAAGGGCTTCGACCCAGAGAACCAGCTCTGCACCGACGACTTCGCCGGCCACCTCGCGCACAACGTCAACCTCAGCGCGAAGGCCATCTGCGGCCTCGGGGCGTTCGGCAAACTCTGCGAGATGCGCGGCGACAAGGCGAAGGCGGCGGAGTATGCGAAACTCGCGAAGGAGTGTGCCGCGCGCTGGGTGAAGGAAGCCAATGACGGTGATCACTTCCGGCTGGCGTTCGACCGGCCCGGCTCATGGAGCCAGAAATACAACCTCATCTGGGACCGCATCCTCGGCCTGAACCTCTTCCCCGCCGAGGTCGCGAAGAAGGAGATGGCCTACTACCGGAAGACGCAGAACAAATACGGTCTGCCGCTCGACAACCGCAAGGACTACACCAAGCTCGACTGGATCACCTGGACCGCGACGCTGACGCAGGACCGCAGCGACTTCGAGGCGCTGATTGACCCGATCTGGAAGTTCATGAACGAGACGCCTGACCGCTCTCCGCTCACGGACTGGTATTGGACGCAGGACGCGAAGAAACGCGGCTTCACCGCCCGCCCGGTCATCGGCGGCGTGTTCGCGCAGATGCTCTACGACAAGGTTGTCTGGAAGAAATACGCCAACCGCGACAAGACGAAAGCCAGCGGTTGGGCGCCGATGCCTGAGGCTCCGATTGTCCGGATGGTTGTGCCGAATGCGCGAGAGGACGCGAACATCACATGGCGCTACACGACGCAGCAGCCGGCAAGCGGCTGGCTCAAGCCGGGTTTCGACGACGCGGCGTGGCAGCAAGGCGAGGCCGGCTTCGGCACGCCGAAGACGCCCCGCGCGAAGATGCGGACGCTGTGGAAGACTGCCGACATCTGGCTGCGGCGCGAGTTCGAGCTGCCCGCGAGCGCGACGGGCAACCTGCTGCTGACTCTTCACCATGACGAAGACGTGGAGGTTTACATCAACGGCGCGCTCGCCGCGCAAGCCACCGGTTACGCGAGCGATTACGAGGAAGTGCCGCTGCTGCCCGCGGGACGCGCCGCGCTCAAGCCCGGCAAGAACCTCATTGCCGTGCATTGCCATCAGACCAAGGGTGGGCAATATATTGACGTCGGAATTGCAGAAACCGTGACCAAGCCGGAAAAGAAGCCATGATCATTGCCGATTTATCGAAAACCGAAGGCCGCACCTACCCAGCGGGGCGGCGCACGCAGAACATTGTCGGCGGCGCGTCGCCGATCCAGGCGAAGAGCTTTGCCCTCGGCAATGTCACGCTCGAACCGAACGGCGGGCAGGTGCCGTGGCACAATCAGGAACAGGAGGAGGTCTATTTCATCGTCGAGGGCACCGGCGAGATGTGCCTCGGCAACGAGCGCCAAGTCCTGACGACCGGCCAGGCCGCCTACATCCCCTCCGGCGTCTTCCACCAGCTCACCAACATCGGCGACAAGCCGTTGCGGATGATCTATTGCTATGGCCCCGCCGGCGATGTCGTCCACTGGAAACAGGAACTTGCCGGCACGCTCCCGAAGGCCGGCGTCGAAGCTCCGCCGTTGCCACCTGGCGCGCAACCGCAATGCACCGAGAAACCGCGGTGAATTAGCTCTCAGCTATTAGCTTTCAGCGATCAGCCAAACAAGGAATCCACATGGAAAACGCAACCATCCACAACATCGGCATCATCATGAACGGCGTCACCGGGCGCATGGGGACAAACCAGCATCTCCTGCGTTCCATCGCCGCCATCATCGCGCAGGGCGGCGTCAAGATCAGCGACGCCGAGCGCATCATGCCCGACCCGATTCTCGTCGGCCGCAATCCCGCCAAGCTGGCGAAGCTCGCCGCGCAGGCCGGCGTGAAGCGTTGGACCACCGACCTCGACGAGGCGCTCGCCGACAAGCAAAACGTTATCTACTTCGACTCGCAGACCACCGACCGCCGCGTTGCTGCCGTCAAACAAGCCATCGCCGCCGGCAAGCACATCTACTGCGAGAAGCCCATCGCCACCACGACGCGCGAAGCGTTGGAGCTATACAAGCTCGCCCGCAAGGCCGGCGTGAAGAACGGCGTCGTGCAAGACAAGCTCTGGTTGCCCGGCATGTTGAAGCTCAAGATGCTGCATGAAACCGGCTTCTTCGGACGAATCTTCTCCGTGCGCGGCGAGTTTGGTTATTGGGTGTTCGAGGGCGACAGCGTGCCCGCCCAGCGCCCGTCGTGGAACTATCGCAAGGAGGACGGCGGCGGCATCATCATTGATATGCTTTGCCACTTCCGCTACGTGCTCGACAACCTTTTCGGCAACATTCGCGCCATCTCGTGCCTCGGTGCGACCCACATCCCGAAGCGTTGGGACGAGGCCGGCCGCGCCTACGACGCCACCGCCGACGATGCCGCCTACGCGACGTTCGAGTTGGACGGCGGCATCATCGCACACGTCAACTCGAGTTGGTGCGTCCGCGTCCGCCGCGACGACCTGTTCGTGTTGCAGGTGGACGGCACCCACGGCAGCGCCGTCGCCGGCCTGCGTGATTGCTGGGTCCAGCCCTACGGCGCCACACCGCGCCCGGTCTGGAATCCCGACATCGAGCAGCCGATCAACTTCTACCAGTCGTGGCAGAAGCTTCCTGACCAGCAACACTACGACAACGCGTTCAAGATACAGTGGGAACTCTTCCTGCGCCATGTCGTGAAGGACGAACCGTTCCGCTGGTCGCTGCTCGAAGGCGCCAAGGGCGTCCAACTCGCCGAAAAAGGAGTCGAGTCGTGGAAGAAGCGGAAGTGGGTAACCATCCCGGCGTTGAAGGCGTAGCTCAAACCTTTTAACCGCTCTGTCTGATATCAACGCGCCAATGGTTTGCTCGTGATGAGGCCAATGCCGCGGCCGCCGGTGGCGTCCTTCTTTCCGGGGACGGCGTTGTAGAACATGTAGAAGGTGTCGTTCTTCGGGTTGTAGATGAGCGCGATCTTGTGGGCGAATTGCTTGTCGAGACCGCTGGGATTGCCGCCGGATTTGTAGAGCGGTTCGGGATGGGCGGTCCAGTTCACCAAGTCGCGCGAGAATGCCACCATGATGTGCGCGCCGCCGCGGCCAACGCCGAAGTAGAACATCGTCCAGTGGTCGCCGTCGCGGAAGACCTTGCCGTCGGAGCTGAACCGTTCGTCGTAGCCGCCCGCGCGGTTGCGCACGATCGGGTTGCCGGGATGGCGCGTCCAGTTGAACAGGTCGTTCGAGAACGCCACGCCCATCTGCTCGATGCCACCGTTGGCGGCGTTGTAGAAGTTGAAGAACCGTCCCTGATGCTCGACGAGCCACGGTTGGTAAATGCAGTCCTTCTCCCACGTGCCGCAGTCGGAGTCGTAGACCGAGAGGATCGGCTGGTTCTTTGCGCGCCGCCACGTAAGGCCATCGTCGCTCACCGCCACGCCCTCGTAGCCGGGACGCAGTTCGTAGCCGCCCTGGCGTGGATACGCGCCGTAGCGCGTCCAGAATTTGCCGTCGCGTCTCTTCAGCAGGCGCGGCGCTTTGATGTCGTAGCTCTCGTAGAGGAACGCGCCAATAACGCGGCCGCCGTGATCGAATTCATTCGCCGGCCCAAAGCCCATCGCGAGCCGGTGGTTTCCCCAGTGGACAAGGTCGTCGCTCTCGGCCACGAACGATTGGTAGCCGTGCCCGTCGAAGCCAATGAAGCTCATAAAGTATTTGTCGCTGCCCGGCACCTGATAGACCGTCGGCACGTCCGTGCCCAGCAGGTTGGTGACAGAGCCGATGACCGGCCGTGCCGGCACGACATGATCCGGCCAGTAATGCCAGCCACGATAAGGCGCCGACCAACGATCAAGAGTGGCGCTATCAATGACCTCAGCGCCAGCCGAAGCCACGGCAGCCACCGTCTTCAAGAAGCCAACCGCCGACCGCGGCGCGCGAAAGATCGTGCCGTGACGCGGATTGTTCGGCGGCATGACCAGTTCATCCGTGCGATCGGTCCACGTCTGGAGGTCGGGCGAGGTAGCCATCGAGTAGTGATGGCTGGCGAAGGCGTCCGTGTAGAGATGCCACAGGCCTTTCCATTTAACGAGACAGGCACCTTCCACCATCTCCTTCGGGCGAATCGGTGAGCCGGGGCCGAACACCGGTGCGCTCGCGGGTGACCACGGCTTCGAGAGATCGAGGGGCGCGAACGTCAGTCGCAGGTTCTTGCCGCCGATCGGGATTTCCTGCTCGTGCTTGATCACCATCACCCAACGCCCGCCGTCGATCGCCATCTGCGCGTCAATGACGCTGAAGCCTTGGTCGAAGAAGAGCTTCGCCGGCGAGAACGTCTTCCCGTCGGCGGTGCGTGTGATGTAGATGCGATGATCGTTGCCGGCTTTGCCATTGTTGTTGCTGCCGTCGCCGTCGCGGCTCTCGCGGTCGGTCGTCGTGGAAAACAGGATGGCGTGGTTCTTCTGTGCCGGGTCCCAGTGGATCTCCGGCGCCCAGACGTTTTGCGGCTGGTCTTCGGCCGGCAGCGAATCGGGAAACGGCTGCACCTTCACCGGCTCGGACCAGCGCACAAGGTCGGGCGACTCCGCGTAAGCGAAGACGCGTCCCTTCCAACTGGATGTCCAGACGGCGTGGAACCTGCCGTCGTGATAGATGATGGAGGGATCGCGCGTGAGATTCTGTCCCGGCCACGGCGCGGGCGTGAAGATCGGCTTGTCGTCGTTGAGCGGGGCGAACTTCACGCCGTCCTCGCTCCAAGCCAGATAAGTGCCCGCCTCGCCATTCCCTCGGAAGAACGAAAAGAGCAGCACGTCGTCATCCGCCGCTACGGCCGAAGACAGCGGCAGAAGCAGCAGGACCGCGAGAGCGGAAACTGTTTTTATACGTGCGCAGCGTGCCACCGCACGCAGTCCGCGCGCCACAAGAAAATCCTTGTGGCGCATTCTTGCCAGCGTAGCATCGGCACCATGCTTTCGCACACCGGCAGCGATCTGCCGACGCGAAGCGAGATGTAGGCCGTCGCAAACGAGATTGATGAGTTGGTTCAAGCGATGAGGAGATGAACGTGAGCAGCGAAGATAACGAAGGCAAAGGTTTTCCGATCTACCAAGATCCAAGAAAGCGCAAGATAGTTGATGCAGCCGGTGACAAACCGGAGCCGGACGAGTGGCACCCGATGAATAATCCGGCGAAACGACTCTGCAAAAGCGTCGAGGGGCTTCGTGACCTTGAGGAAGGAATTGACCACCTGCTATCTGCATCAGCCGTTAAGAAACGGCGGCGGCGCCTTCGTGGTGTCATTGTGCCGCTGCATTCGCTTTGCGTAACCATCGTTGATCTGACGAACTGTATTCAGTCGGAGAAGGGAATCCATTCACGACTGCCCCCAAACAGCACAGTGGAGTTGACGGAGTTCCGCAACAAATTTCAGTCAATGGTGCCATTTGAACGCGGAGGAAAGCTCAAACGGCTGCGGGACAAAATCTGCGCCCACTTGGACAAGAACCTCTCGCCTTCTGAAATGCGGGACCTGCACAACAGTGCGGATTTCACGGAGGTAGGTGAGTGGATCAACGTCTGCCTCGCAGCGTTGTGTGACTTACTTAAACTTGACGCCTACATGTGGACGGCGGCGGGACCGGACGAGAAGACGACGGCAATTTTGTGCGATGGCAGAATACCGATAATGAGCATCTTGGAACTTACTGAGGGTGATGGTCCCGCACTGCGCGTTTCCGGGATCAGGGGAATGTATATCACCACAGACCCAAGAAAGGATGTCTTCGCTACGATTATGAAAGTGGCGAAAGCGGCTGATGCTCTATTCGAACGTCCATCTCGATACAGAATCACTGGCTTCTCTGAAGACCCTCGCGGTGTCGGCTGGTCTTCGGTTCTCCGCTCGGCAAAGACTGAACCACAAGAACCTCCAAATTAGTGTTTGCGTTCCAAGTTTAGCTTCAAGTGACGTTTGCATTGATCACTTCAACCGCATCACCGTCACCGAGTTACCGGGGAAGGTGTGGCGGAAGGACGGGCTGGTGATGTTAAGCGTCTGGGTCTTCGGCGCAACCTTCGTCGGCTCGTCGAGTGTGTTCTCGTCGAGTCCGCTGGCGGAGGTCAGCACGATGGCGGTGGCGGTTTTCACTTTGGACAAGCCCTTGAGGTTGATGGCGGTGGCAAGCGGCTGGGAGTTGCCATTGACGACTTTGAGGATGAGTTCGCCGGTCTTCTTCGCGCGGCTGGCGCTGGCGTAGAGCGACGGCAACGGCTCGCGCGTCACGTCGTGGATGAGTTTGCCGTCGAGGTAGCAGCGAACGCGCGGGCCGAGGCACTCAATCTTGATGTCATACCAGCGGCCCGTCTCGATCGCGCCATCAACGTGCTCTGCGTGGATGCCGGGCACTTCAAGGCCGTGCCGCTTGTTGCCCCAGCCGCCGAGGTTCCACCAGCTCTTCTCCTTGTCGCGCTGGACCTGGAACGGAATGAGGAAACCTTCCGCGCCATCGAGTTTGCGCGCCTTGAGCGTGAACGTGTAGTCGCGCCAGGTCTTCTCGCCGACCATCGCATGAACGCCGTTGTCGAGGCTGGTCTGGCGCAGCGCTCCGTCGGCAACTTCCCACTTGCCGCCGTTGAGTTTCCAGCCGCGCATGTTCTTGCTGAAATCGCTCGCAAACAGCACGCGGCCGTCCTTGCCGGTGACCTTGATGTCCTTGAACTCCGCCTGCGTGGCCCACGTGCCGACGCCGACGTTGCCGGCGCGCGCGAGCTGGTCCATCGCGGGTGATTTCACATCGAGCGGCACAGTGACATCACCGCGATGTTCGCTGAACAGCTTCTGCACGTAGTAGCCGGGCAGGCCGAACGCGCGGCTGCTGTCGAAGTTGATGAGGTTGATGGGCCAGCGTTTGTGGTTTGCGTTGCAGAACAGCGGCGCGTAAGCGGCCATGATGACCACGTCGGAGTTGCGCTCCATGCCGGTCATGAACGCCGCCTCGCCGACCGCGCCGCGGAGGTTGCCGAGGCCGCAGTCGCGCGTGACGGCGTATTCACCGACGAAGACCTTCGGCCCTTTGCGGTCGTATTTGTCGTATTTGCCGGCCTGCGCCATGAAGAACTCCGGCACGTTGTAGTAATGCTCGTCAATGATCGCGGGCGGCGCGTTGGAGGGATAGCCGCCCCAGACGTTGGCGATGAGTTGCATCTGCGGATACTTCGCCTTGATGGCGTTTACGAACAACGGCCAGCGTTCGTGATAGGCCGGCCCGCCGTTCTCATTGCCGATCTCCAGATACTTCATGTTGAACGGCGCGGGATGGCCGTTCTTTGCGCGCCGGCCGCCCCAGACGGTGTTGGTCGGGCCGTTGGCGTATTCGATGGCGTCGAGCGCGTCCTGCACCCATTGGCCCATCTGGTCCATCGGCACGACCTCCTTGTGCGACATGCCGACGTTGATGCAGAAGAGCGGCTCTGCCCCGAGGTCTTCGCTCAACTGGAGATACTCGTGGTAGCCGAGGCCGTGCGTGGCGTTGTATTGCCAGATGTTCCAGAGCGGCGTGCGGTGCGCGATGTCGCCGATGGTGTTCTTCCAATGATACATCTTGGACATGTTGTCGCCTTCGACCCAGCAGCCGCCGGGGAAGCGCACAAACGACGGCTTCATCGCCGCGAGCATCTCACACAGGTCGGCGCGCAGCCCGTGGTCCTTCCACGTCTTCTTCGGCATCAACGACACCATGTCGAGCCACACGCTTCCCTTTCCCGCCGCGCCGATCAACAACCGCGCCTCCGAGTCCGTCCCCGCGGCCTTCAGGTTGAGCGCGAACATCTTCCATCCGCCGCCGATGCCTTCGATCTTGCCCTGCGCGAGCGGCTGGCCGGCTTTGCTCTCGACCGTCACGTCCAGCGCGCCGCTGAAACCATTCGTCGCCCGCGCCGCGAGCGAGAGCCGGTATTCCGCGCCCGCCTTGATGCCCATCCCGTAATAGCCTTCGTTGACGAGACACGTCGCGCCGTTGACATCCCATCGCAGGCTGCGCCGGTTGAACGGATTCAGCGGCTGACTGTCATCAATCGCAACGCCGGCTGCCGCGCTGCCGTTGGTGCGCACGCTCCAAAACAGCAGCGTCTTCGCCATCTCGCTATCCTTGGCGTCACGGAGTTTCTCGTCGCAATCCTCGAACGACCGGTTGCGGACGAGTTCCGGGTAGATGCCGCCGTCGGCGGAGAGGTTGATGTCCTCGAAGAAGATACCCCACAGCGTTGGCGCGATCTTGTGGCCGGGCTTGTTGGCTTGGACGGTCAACGTTGCGGTTTGTTCCGCGCCACAGTTGAGAATGGCGCCGCACACGAGCAAGGAACAAATGACAAAGAGGCTGGTCTTCATAGAACGATTCCTGTTGCCTGTTTCAGCTTTCACTACTGAGCTGGCCGCAGACTACCGGAGCCGCCTTTCTACGCCAACGCCAGATTGCGTTCCAGTTCAACCATTTTGCGGCTGCCGTGGCAAATCCTGGGAGCGCGGGCATCCTGCCCGCCTTGGGTAGTTAATCGGGTGGTCCGCACACTGAAGAACATCGCCGGTGGCCTGCGTGGCTTGGCGGGCAGGATGCCCGCGCTCCCAGCCGAAGCTCCCAGACCGCAGCTTGGGATTGACGATGCCGCCGAGGGAGTTCAGACTCCTCCCGCTTTTTGCCAGCGTTGAATGAAACATTGAGAATGCCATGAAACACCTGACGAGAATCCTCACCGCCGTCCTGTTGATCTTCGCCGCTTGCCCCGTTCGCGCCTCTGACACGCTGCCAAATCCGTTTTTCCCGTTCTGCATTGACTGGCACGACGCCAAGAAGCGCTCGTTCAAGGAGCAAGCCGACATGCTCAAGGAGCTTGGCTACGCCGGCGTCGGCCACATCTGGTTGGACAAGGTTACCGAGCGGTTGAAGACACTTGATGACGCCGGGCTGAAACTGTTCCAGATCACGATGAATGTGAACATCGCGCCGGATAAGCCCGCCTACGAGCCGCAGTTCAAGGACGTGCTGGCGCTCATCAAGGGCCGCAACGTCCAGTTCTGTCTGCTCATCAGCGGCATGAAACCCTCGGATACTGCGGGCGATGCGCGCGCGGTGGAAATCCTTCGCGAGATGTCCGACCTCGCACGCGAGTCTGGCGCGCAGTTGTTGCTCTATTCGCACGTCAACGACTGGATCGAACGCATCGAGGACTCGGTGCGTGTCGCGGAGAAAGTGAACCGGCCCAACGTCGGCTGCATGTTCAACCTCTGCCACTGGCTGCGCGCGGACAAAAGCCGCGACTACAAGCCGCTGTTGGTGAAAGCGATGCCCAAGCTCTGGGCGGTCTCGATCAACGGCGCGGACGAGCGCGATGAGAAGCCCGGTTGGACAAACTACATCCAACCGCTCGGCTGCGGCTCGTTCGATGTCTGCGGGATGCTGAAGACGCTGAAACAGCTCGGCTACAAAGGACCGATCGGGTTGCAATGCTTCGGCATCCGTGGTGATGCGAAGGAGCATCTCGCCGAGTCCATGAAAGCGTGGCGTGAGTATTCGGCGCGGCTGGTTGCGGAACAGAAGTAAAAGGGGACCAAACCTATGAACTGGAAGCAATCAGCAGCAGCAATCGTCGGCTTCGCAGTCATGTCTGCCGCCGCGTCCGGTCAGTCACTGCCAAACCCGTTCTTCGCGATGGACACCGGCACGCGCGACGCCACGCACAAGACGCCGGCAGAACAGGTGGCGATGATCAAGGAGCTTGGTTACGCCGGCATCGGGCCTATCTACCACGGTGTGGCCGACCTACAGGAGTGGTTCGCTGCGCTCGACAAGGCCGGACTGAAAATGTTCGCCCTCTACGTGCCACTGCGACTCGACTCCATCGAAGCCTCGGTCGCTTCTCTGAAGGAAGTCGCCGCCGCGCTCAAAGGCCGCGAGACGATGCTCTGGCTTTATGTCACCGAGAAAGGGCGTCCACCCTCCAGCACGGACAACGACGATGCGGCGGTGAAGGCCTTGCGCGAGGTTGCCGCCATTGCACGCGAGGCCGGCTTGCGCGTGGCGATGTATCCGCACACGGGCTTCTACGTGGCGCGCGTCGAGGATGCCGCGCGGCTCGCCGACAAGGCCGGCTGCAAGAACCTCGGACTGACGTTCAACCTCTGCCACTGGCTGAAAGTGGACGGCAAGGACTTGGACGTCACGCTGAAGGCGGCGCAGCCACATCTGTTCTGCGTCTCAATCAACGGCGCGGATGCAGACGGCAAGGACTGGAAGGTGCTAATCCAACCGCTTGACCGTGGCACCTACGATGTCGCCCAACTGCTCCGACGGCTGAAGAAGATGGGCTACACCGGCCCGATTGGATTGCAGCACTACGGCATCAAGGGCGACGCCTGCGAGAACTTGAAACACTCGATGGACGGCTGGAAGAAGCTCTCCGCCGCTGCCGCGAAGGAATGACACCATGAACCAGACCCATTTCTCCCGCCGACACTTCTTGAAACAGGCAGCCGTCTGTGGCGCAGCCGCCGCGGCTCCAAGCATTCTGCCGTCGTCGGTCTTCGGCGCTGCCACGAAGTCGTCGCCATCGAACCGCGTCACCATCGGCATGATCGGCGTCGGCGGTCATGGCGTGGCAATGAACATGCGGAGTTTCCTCGCCAATGCCGACGCTCAGATTGTCGCCGTGTGCGACGTTGACAGCGACAACTGCAAGAAGGCGCAGAAGATTGTGAACCAGCGTTACGGCAACAACGACTGCGCCACCTACGGCGACTTCCGCGAAGTCATCGCGCGCAAGGACATTGATGCGATCTGCATCTCCACGCCGGACCACTGGCACGTGCCGATTTCGCTGATGGCCATCCGTGCCGGCAAGGATGTGATCTGCGAGAAGCCGACGCTAACCATCGAGGAAGGTCAGGTTCTCATAGACACTGTGAAACGGCACGGCGTCATTTTCCAGACTTCGACAGAAGACCGCGCGTTGCCGGTTTATCACCGCATGGCCGAACTGGTGCGCAACGGCCGAATCGGCAAGTTGCAGACCATCCACGTCGGGCTGCCCTCCGGCGGCGGACGCAACATTCCCATCGAGCGGCAGCAACCGGAACCGGTGCCGCCCACGCTTGATTACGAGATGTGGCTTGGCCCCGCGCCTTGGGCGCCCTACTGCGCGGCGCGCTGCCACTGGAACTTCCGGTGGGTCTATGATTACTCTGGCGGCATCCTGACCGACTGGGGCATGCATCTCGTGGACACAGCCCAGTGGGGCAACAACACCGAGCGCAGCGGCCCCGTGACGGTTGAGGGCAAAGGCGAGTTCCCCACCAGCGGCATCTACAACACGGCGACAGAATGCCATCTCGAATACACCTACGCCAACGGCGTGAAGATGTTCATCGAGACCGGCGGTGTCGCGTTGCGCTTCGAGGGCACGGACGGATGGGTCGCCAACAAAGGCTGGATTGGGCCACTCGAAGCCGGTTCACCGCGCATCCTCACCAGCATCATCGGCCCCGATGAGACGCACCTCTACACCTGCCTTGGCGGCGAACACCGCAACTTCCTCGACTGCGTGAAGTCCCGCCGCGACCCGTATTTCCCGGCGGAGATCGGCCATCGCTGCGCGTCGGTCATGCACATCGGCAACGCCGCCATGCTGCTTGGCCGCAAGCTGCGATGGAACCCGGAGAAGGAAGAGTTCGTCAACAACGAGAGCGCCAACCGGATGCGGTCGCGGGCCATGCGCGCGCCGTGGACGTTGTAAAGTTCGCCTACTTCTTCGGCATAGCCCACTTGACGCCGTTGCGGAGGATCTGCTGCACGTTCTTCTCGTAGTAGTGCTTGCAGGTCTCGTGGCCGGTCTGGAAGTAGAACACCTTGCCTTTGCCCACCGTCCAGCAGAGTCCCTGCCGCGCCTTTTCCGTGTGGCCGTCCGGGAAACGATACTCGCACTCGAACGGCACCGCCTCCGGCTCCGGCACGATGAACTTCTCGCCGTATCGCTCGGTGTCGCCGAGATCGAAGCATTTCTCCACGCCCTTGCAGATCGGGTGATCAGCATCCTTCACAATCACCTTGACGGCGCTGTCGCACTTGTAGGCGCCCCAACTGCCGACCCGCTTCTGCATCTCCTCGTCGCCCGGCTTCGCGATCTCCAGCAGCACCGCCTTGAACGGCTTCGCGTAGTGCGCGGAGTGCAGCGAGACGAACCCCATGCCGTCCTCCTTGACGCGCTTGACGATGCGCTTGACCAGACCGTCGTCCACCTTGCCGTGCTTCTTGTGGCCCCACCACACCAGCACGTCGGTGCTCTTGAGCAACTCATCGCTGATGCCTTGGTCGGGTTGATCGAGATTGGCGGTGATGACCTCCCAGCCTTTCACCGTCTTCAACGCATCGGCGACCGCGCCGTTGATGTCGTTCGGATACAAATTCGCCGGCGCGGTGCATTCGGACCAGACCACAACGCGCTTCTTGCTCTCCGCGGCAAACACGGCGGTGTCGCAAAACGATGTCGCGACGGCGACAGCGCACAATCCCAAAACGATGTTCTTCATGTTTGATAGTTCCTTTCTGTTGTTCTTGTCGTTGCTGGTAACGCCGCCGTCAAGACAAGCCTGCGCGAAGCACATCCAGCACACCGCCCGTGCCGGAGGGCGACATGAGGTAGAGACCGGCCCAGCCTTCGCTCCGGACACGCCGTATTTGCTCGGCGGCTATCTCCCGGCCGATTTTCGCTTGATCGGCGATGTTTGGCGTTGCGCTGAGGCGTTGCAAGATGGTGTCTGGCAAAACCACGCCAGGAACCTGTGCGACGCGTTCCGCGTGTTCGAAGCTCGTCAGGAGCATGACCCCGACCAAAATCCGATGACGCGCGCGGAACGGCTCCAGCGCGTCCAGCGGTTCTGGACGGAAGGCCGGCTGGGTCATGACGTAGTCGGCGCCGTTGTCGAGCTTCTGGCGCAGGCGATCCAACTCGCGCCGCGTATCGGTCGCTTCCGGCTCGAAGCCGGTGCCGATGGTGAAGTGCGTGCGGGGGTCGGCTTGCTTGCCCAGCGGCGCGCCGCCAAAGTCCACGCCGGCGTTCAGGCAGACGTGCGTGAGGCGCACCAATTCGATGGAGTCGAGGTCGAACACCGCCGTGGAGCGCGGATACGTCGGCGACATCTTGGGCGGGTCGCCGGTGATAAACAGCACATTACGGATGCGGTTCGCGTGGTAGCCGACGAGCCGGCTCTGGACGCCCATGACATTCAAGTCGCGGCCCGTGAAGTGCGGGATCATCTCCAGCCGGTCGCCGCCTGCGGCCGTCCAGCCAAGCCGTTCGCGGGCCAGAAGAATAAAATCGCCCGGTGGCATCAGCGGAATGCCGCGGGAGCCGTCGGTGACATCCACGGCATCCGCCAGACCGCTCTCGGCCAGTTGGCGAATGAACTCGATCTTGTTGCCGTGCAACTTCTCGTCCGTGCCGCGCGGCGGCAGCATCTCGACGCTGACGACGAAGCGGCCTTCCTTGAGCTTGCGCGAGAACGGCCCGTTCTGCTTCTTCTCCTCATCGCCGACCGGTGGCCGGGAAACTTGGACGCGCGCCGCAGCAGTCGCCGCGCCGGCCCGGCGAGAGCGCAGGTAGTTGTGCATCTCGCGGATGTGCGGCGGATGCACTTCGCAACAGCCGCCGATCAGCCGCACGCCGCGATCCAGCAGGCTCCGCGCGAACTTGCCGATGAACTCCGGGTTCACCGAGGTCATGAAGCGGTTCCCGATGCGCTGGAAACCGCCGGCGTTGGGCATCACCACGAGCGGCAACGGCGCGTCCTTGGCTGCGTCCACGAAAGTGCTGGCGTCCCACGGCGCGCAGCAGTTGACGCCGGCCACCGCAGCGCCATGCTCCGCCATCCGCCGGACGAACACGGGCGGCGACATCTCCGGCCGGTAGGTCATCTCCGCGATGACCGGCGGCGCTGAGGAAAAAGAGCGGATCAGCTCGATGAGCAACTCAAGCTGTCGCTGCGAATTGAATGTCTCCAGCAACAGCGCGTCCGCGCCTGCGGCGATCAGGCTCTCGATCTGTTCGCGGTAGCACTCGGCAACCGCCGCCGCCTCGCTCAATGGCTGCGCGGTCGGCCCCAGGGAAGCCAGCACAAAGACCGGCTCCGTCGTGGCTTCACGCGCAAGGCGGACGCCGGCGGAGTTCAACGCCGCAACGCGGTTCTCCAATCCGAATTGCTGCAACTGATGCCGGTTGGCGCCAAACGTGTTGGTCTTCAGGCACTGTGCGCCGGCCGCCAGGTAATCGCGGTGGACCCGGCGGACGAGATCCGGCTGGTCCACGTTGAACGATTCATAGACGTGGTTCGCCTCCGACAGCCGGCCGGTCAACTCGAACAAATACGATCCCATCGCACCGTCGGTGAGCAACGGTTGCGACTTCAGTGTGGTTATGAAATCAGCCATGCGCCGCTTTTCTATCATCCCGCGGGACAACAGTCAAAAGCATGGCGAGCAGAAAACCAACCGCGAGAAGGCCCGCGCCGGAAGCGAAGGCGTAAGTGGAGGCTTGCGCGGCGTGGCTGTCCTTCAGCCAGGCGATGACCTGCGGCCCGACGACGCCGGCGGCGGACCACGCGGTCAGGATGCAGCCATAGAGCACGGGCATCAGGCGGGGGCCGAAGGTGTTCAGCACGAAGGACGGCATGACGCCGAAGCCGCCGCCGTAGCAGAGCAGCACGTAGCAAATCAGCGCGCCGAACAACCACGGGTTCCCGACCATCATCAGCGCAACGAACGCCACCACCTGCGTCGCCAGCATCACGCGAAAGGTCGTCAGTTGGCCCAGCCGGTCGGACAGGCCGCCCCAGAAAATCCGGCCGAGGCCGTTGAACACCGAGCTGACCGCGATCAAGGTCGCTCCGGATGCGGCCAGCGCGGTGGGCGACATCGCCGGGTTCACCTTTTTCCACAAGTCCTGGAGCAACGGCGACTGGAAGCTGATGATGGCGATGCCGGCGGCGATGTTGCAGAAGAACACCAGCCACATCAGCCCGAACTGGCGCGAGCGGATTTCCGCCAAACCGTCCAGCGTCACCGAACCGGGCGGCGTGTCGGGCGGATTGCGCAGGCCCGCAGCGGCGGCCAAGCCGATCACACCGACAATCAGGCCGGCGCCGGCAAAGGTGAGCGGCAGTTGGTTCTGGAACAGCGCATCGAGCGCCGGCGCGATGACTTTGCTCATCAGCAGCGCGCCGAATCCGAACCCCATCACAACCATGCCGGTGACCAAGCCCTTCTTGTCAGGGAACCATTTCGCGACGGTGGCGACCGGTGTGACGTAGCCCAAGCCCAGACCGATGCCACCGATGACGCCGTAGCCGATCCAGAGCAGCGCCAGCATCTTCAGGTGCAACGCCAGCGCGGCGAGCAGATAGCCCGCGCCGTAGAGCAAGGCGCCAGTGACAGCGAGTTTACGCGGCCCCAGTTTGGGCAACAAGACGCCGCCGACGGCCGCGGCGAGGCCGAGGAAGCCGATGGCGAGGCTGAAGGTCCACGCGACCTGCGTGTTGAGCCAGCCATAGCCCTCAACGAGCGGCTTTTGGAAGTAGCTCCACGCGTAAACCGAGCCGAGGCACAGTTGCAGCAACGTGCCCAAGCCAGCGATGAGCCAGCGGTTCATTAAAACAGCCCGACGGTGTTGCCGTTCTCGTCCACGTCCATCGCTTCAGCGGCGGGAACCTTCGGCAAACCGGGCATCGTCATGATGTCGCCGAGCAACACCACCACGAAACCGGGGCCGGTGCTGAGCTTGACGTCGCGGATGTGAACGACGAAGCCGCGTGGACGCCCGCGCAGATTCGGGTCGGCGGAGAGCGAAAGCTGTGTCTTGGCCATGCAGACCGGGAAGTTCTTGTAGCCGGCTTCCTCGAACTTCTTGAGCTTCTCGACGATCTTGTTCTCAGCCACGATGTCATCGCCACCGTAGATTTTCTGGACGATGGTGCGAATCTTCTCCAGCAGCGGCATGTCGTCGGGATAGAGGACCTTGAAGTTCGCCTTGCCGGCCTCGACGGTCTTGATGATCATCTGCGCAAGTTCAACCGCGCCTTTGCCGCCCTCGGCGAAGTGCGTGGACGTGGCGACGGGCACGCCGAGTTTGGCGCAACGCTCGCGGATGGCCTTCATCTCCGCCTCGGTGTCGGTGCTGAAGACGTTGATCGAGACGATGACCGGCAGGCCAAACATCTGGAGGTTCTCGATGTGCTTGGCCATGTTGTCCAAGCCACGCTCCACCGCCGCGACATCCGGCTTGGCGAGGTCCGCCGTCTTGACGTTGCCGTGGTATTTGAGCGCCTTGACGGTAGCCACCAGCACGACCGCGTTGGGCTTCAGACCGGCCTTGCGGCACTTGATGTTGAGGAATTTCTCCGCGCCGAGGTCGGCGGCAAATCCACCCTCCGTGATGGTGAACTCCGCCAGCCGCATCGCGAGCTTGGTGGCGGTGACGCTGTTGCAGCCGTGGGCGATGTTCGCGAACGGTCCGCCGTGGACAAACGCGGGGTTGTGCTCCAGCGTTTGCACGAGATTCGGCTGGATGCCGTAGCGCATGAGCACCGTCATCGCGCCGTCAGCCTTGAGGTCGCGAGCCGTCACCGGTTTGCCGTCGTAGGTATAGGCGACAATGATGCGGCCAAGGCGCTCCTTCAGGTCGGGCAGCGATTCGGCGAAGCAGAGCGTCGCCATGATTTCTGACGCCGGTGTGATATCGAAACCCGACTCGCGAGGGAACCCGTTGGCGTGACCGCCAAGTCCGAGGACGACGTTGCGCAGCGAGCGGTCGTTCATGTCAATCACGCGCCGCCAGACGATGCGCCGCTCGTCAATGTTGAGCGCGTTGCCGAAATGCAGGTGGTTGTCGAGCATCGCGGCCAGCAGGTTGTGCGCGGAGGTGACCACGTGGAAGTCGCCGTTGAAATGAAGGTTGATCTCCTCCATTGGTGCGAGCTGCGCGCGACCGCCGCCGGTGCCGCCGCCTTTGACGCCGAAGCAGGGACCGACCGACGGCTCACGCAAGCAAACCATCGCTTTCCTGCTGAGCAGGTTGAGCGCGTCGGTGAGGCCGATGCTCGTCGTGGTTTTGCCTTCGCCGGCGGGCGTCGGTGTGATCGCGGTGACGAGGACCAGCTTGCCGGCCGGCTTGTCTTTGAGCCGGTTGTAAACGGCGGGCACGATCTTCGCCTTGACCTTGCCGTAGAGTTCGAGGTCATCCTCCGTGAGGCCGAGTTTCTCGGCGATCTTCGTGATCGGCAGCAACGGGATCTGTCGTGAGATTTCCAGCGAGTTCAGTTGGGCGGCTGTGGCCATGGGAACAGTCCTTTCGTAAGGGTTAAGCGTAGTATTCTTGGACGCGCATGATCACATCGAATCCTTCGAGCTTGAGGCAATCCGTAAGACACCGCACCGCAGCATGATCCGGCGTCAGGCGTTCATACTTGCGCTTCACGGAGCCGATGACGTGATCGAGGCCGAGCGGCATCGCCAGCGTCAGGAACGCGCTTTCCAGCGGTCCCTTGGTCGGCGAACCGTCGCCGCGCTTCGGCGGGAGCATGACGCTGAAATTGCTCAGGCCCACCGACATGTGGACACCGTTGAGCGCGGGGTCGTCGTGGATCATCTGGATCGAAGTCATGAGCCGCTTGAACTGGCTCTCCGAGTCCGCGCCGATGGGCGCGATGCCGGGGTCAATGATGCAATCGCTGACGGCGATGCCGTGCTTGGCGGCTTCGGCGACCATCAGTTTGGCACTGGCGTAGGTTTGATCGGCGGTGTGGTTCGGCTGACCGACGCCGTTTTCGTTGCGCTCCGTGACGAGCAGGATCGGCTTGAACGGCACAATCTTGTTCAGGCCGAACATCTGGACGCGCAGCGGCGAAATGGAGTTGAGGACCGGAATCTGTCCGCCTGCGCGGTTGAGGTCGTAGGCCTTGAGCGCCGCCTCGGCCATCGCGGGGTCGGGCGTGTCTATGGATAATGGCTTCGCCGTCACGCTCTGAACCTGCCGCACCATCTCGGCCAGAAAATCAGCCGACCGTTGGCCGACGTTGACGTCTATGTAGGTGGCGCCGCCTTGGTCCTGGCTCCGCGCCAGTTCCTTCAAGCCGGCAATGTCGTTGGCCTCGTAGAGCTTGTGGGTCGAGGGGACGGAATCGTTGATGGATTCGCCGATAATGGTCAGTCCGGGCAGTGGCATAGTCTTTACTCCTTCTGCTTTTCGTCTTTGGGTGGCGCGGCACGATGGTGGTCGCGGCCAAGGAAAGTATTTGCCCACGACGACGTGCCTTCAAGCTTCGCGTTATAGAAAACCGCCGGACCGTCGAGCATGTGCTCGGTCTCGCCATAACTCTTCAGCCGCTCGTAGGCGCGCGCCCAGAGGCACTCCTTGTCGTCCAGTTCGCAACGGCCATCGAACGAGCCGCCGCATGGGCCGTTGCGGCCAGTCTTCGAGCACGATGCCCGCGGGCAGAGATACGACGTGTCGGGCAGCGAACAATCGCCGCAATCCTTGCAACCGAACGACATCTCCTTGGAGACGCGCTCGATGGCATGCAATGCCCGCGATGCCAGGTTGTCGCCGTTCTTCTCGAGCCGCGCGTAAAACTTCTGTAGCGAGGGGAACATGCCCTTGCCCGGCGTGAACGCCATCTCGTGGACCTTCCGCGTGAGCCGGTAAGCGAGGTTCGCTTGGGCCGACTTGGGCGGGTGCAGAAGCGACTCGCGATAGGCGCGGTTGAGTTGCGTGATGTCGCCGAGGCCGGTTTCGGGATTCTGCTCGAAGAGATAGAACTCGTCCGGCTTCGGGAACTGGATTTCCTTGGCGAACGCCTTCCAGTCGTTCGCGCCAAACTTTTCCGCCATCTCGATGATCTGGCCAAAAACCTCCGCCTTGTGGATGCCGCCGAGGTAGCCAGCGGCGAAGCCCATGCCCTTGAACACCGCGAGCTGCTTCGCGGCAAGTTCGAGGAAGAACGCGCGGCCCTTGTCGGGACCGGCGGCATACTTTTCCACAAGCTCGTAGAGTTTGGCGCTGACGACGCAGCCGGGAATCTTGTTCTTGTGGAACAGGCCGGCGACGGTCTTGTTCAGCACATAGACGTTGCCGATGAGCGGCGCCTGGACCCGCGCCCAATCCATGAAGAGCTTCAGCTCGTAAAACTTCCGCATGTCGTAGCCGAGCTGGGAGATCACCCACTGCGCGCCACAGTGGACCTTGCGCGCCAGCTTGAAATACTGCGGCATCAACTCGCGCTCATACCGTTTGAACGGTGACGCGGCGCAACCGATGAAGAAGTCCGTCTTCGGCAGCCGCTCCAGCTTGCCGCCCGGCTTCGGCACCTCCAGCCCGTCGTTCATCGCCTTGAGCAGCGCGATCAGGCTGACCGAATCGAGATCGAAGACCGGTCGCGCCAGCCCGCCATAGCTGGTCACGGGATAGTCGCCGGTCATCGCCAGGATGTTGTCGAATCCCTCCTGCGCGTATCGCCAAGCGGCAGACTCCAGACCGTTACGGTTGAGGTCCTTGCAGGCGAGATGGATGACGACCCGCCCGCGGTGCGCGGCGAGTTTCTGCGCAATCCAGTCCGCCGGCAGCATCGGATTGCCGCCGGGGTTGTCGGTGATGGAGATCCATCCAATCCGCTTGTCAACCGCGAGAGCCTCGCCGAGATCCACCAGCTTGGATCGCTCGCCCGGCGCGGTGATGCCCCGCGTGCTCACGATCTCAGCGCCGTAGCGGAACTGGCCGCTGCCGAGCATCTCACGAAACGTCAGACTGTCGCGCGCGTCCGTCATGGCAGCCAGCCTATCACGGTCAGATTGAATGGTGAGGAGAAATTTAACGCCAACCGCGAAGCAAGCATGTCATATTGCCGGGCTGACCCAAAACTGAAACGGTTTCTCTGGCTCACCAACGCTTCAGTCAGTTTCTGCTGCTCAATCATGGTTCGTTTGTGGTTTTCTGCGATTAACATGCTGCGATGCGCGGCATTTTCCGCTGCCATCCGCAATTGCGTTGTATTTCCGGCGAGGATAGTTGTTTCCACCGCCACTTGACAATGTCCAAGACTTGCGGAAACATGCCTGTTATTAACCTTATGAACAGTGCGCTGATGGATAACCTTCTGCTCGGCCAGTCGGGCATCGCCGGCTACCCGCCGGGGGCAACCTTCGGACCACGGCTGCTTTACGACTTCGAGTTCATTTGGATCATCAAGGGTTCCGCGAAAGTGGAACTGGACCAGCATCGGTTTGAAGCCCCGCCGGGCGCCGTGTTGCTGGGTCGCCCCGGTATGACACAACGGTTCGACTGGGACACCCGCACGCGAACCATCCACGCGTTCCTTCATTTCAGCTTCGACTACTCCTCGCCCGACTGGCCGCCGCTGAACCAGTGGCCCATCGTGCGCCAGATCGCAAGCGAGGACATCGTGCGGCCGTTGTTTCGTTACGTCATCGGGCTGGCGCAAAGCACGCCATCGAACGCGCCGCAGTTGGTGGAATCGGCCGTGACACTGATGCTGCAAAGTTTCCTCTCTGGACGCACCGCCATCGTCTCCGAGCCACAGGAAGACCTGCCGCCCGCCGTGCAGAAGACGCTGGCCGCCATCCGCCACGCCCTGGCCCAGGATCCGCCCGCGCCGCTCACGCTCCGCCATCTCGCCCGTGCCGCACACGTCACGCCGGAGCATCTTTGCCGCTTGTTCCGCCGGCATCTCAACATGGGGCCGCTGCAATGCGCCGGCCTGGCGCGACTGGAGCGGGCCGCGTCGTTGTTGGTGCGCACGAACCTGCCCATCCGGCGGATTGCCGACGCGACCGGTTTCGTTTCGCCGTATCACTTCTCCAACAAGTTCCGAAAAGTCCACGGCTACTCGCCGCGCGATTACCGGATGTCCATGCAGTCGGGTTTCTTCATCCCCAGCAACCCGGTGATTCAACAACTCTTCGTCCCAACGATCAAACCCGCGTAGATCGGGACGCCACCGCCTCGATCTAGATATGGACCCCCGTTCTGCGATGATGTTTCCCCGCTTTTGAAACCCGTGTCACACAGACCACAGTTTGACACGCAGGAGTGCCTGTCTTACGACGGACTTCGATTTACAGCTTTAAGGCTGCTTCGTGCCGGCGTCGCCTTGTTGTGGCGATTTTGGCTTCGGCGGGGGCGCCTGGCCTTCAGCGGCGATCTCGCCGAGGAAGGTCTGAAAACCCTTGCCGACGGCGAATTGCTCCTCCACTAGGCGGATGGCGGTGCCGAAGCCGGCGGTGACGGCGCATTCGGCAACGAAGGTGAACGGGCCGACCTCCAGCTTGTCGCCGTTCTGCAAAATGGCGCTGGTGACGGGCCGGCCATTGATCCGGGTGCCCGTTGTCGAGGCGAGGTCCTGAACGTGGATGCCGTTGGGCGAGACGGCCACGGTGCAGTGATAGCGGCTCACGGCCGCATCTTCGAGGATGATATCGGCGTCTTCGTCGCTGCCGATGACCTTGGGACGCGAACCGAGGGCGATCTTCCGCGTCGTTCCGTCGGGCAATTTGATATGCAAGCAGTTCATGGCGAGGTTGGGATGGGGTTGGGTTGGACAGCCGCAACGACTTTCGAGACCCGGAGCTGCGTCGTGGTCTTCTCCGCACTCAGCTTCTGGTAGATCTCGAAGAGCGCGTCATAGACGGCGCACCAATCCGGGGGCCTGCGGGCCGGATCCAGGTCCAGCATTTGCAGGAGGAGAACGGCAAACTGGTGATTGAGGCCGGGCATGGCGTCGCGGGGATCACGGACCGGCTCGGTGGCCTGTTTCATCAACAAGCTGAATTCGTTCTCGGCTGTATGAATGGTCTGGCCCGTGATGGCGTGAAAGAGCGTGGCACCCAGCGAATAGATGTCCACCCGGCAATCAAGCTCCTTCGCGCCTTTTAACTGTTCCGGGGCGATGTAATGAGGCGTGCCTAGCATGTAGCCGGTCCGCGTCAGGGGGGCGTCGCCGGGCTTGCTGGCCATGCGCTTGGCGATGCCGAGGTCGCACACTTTCAGCCGGCCATCCTGGGCCACAATGAGGTTCTCCGGCTTCACATCGCGATGGATCAACCGCACTGTTTCCCATGCGTAGTGCAGGGCGGAAGCGACGCACATGCCGATGGCAGCCACCGTGGACTCACTCAACGCGCCTTCGCGCCGGAGCATCTCGCGAAGGTTGAGGCCCTCGACATATTCCATGCAGATAAAATGCGTCAACCCTCGCTGCCCGTAGCCCATGACCTTGACCAGATTCGGGTGGTTCAGGTGCGTTGCGGCTTCGGCTTCGGCCTTGAACCGCTGCAGGTAGGTCAGGTTGCCCGCAAGAATCGGGTAGAGCACCTTGAGCGCAACGATCTGGTCGGTGAAGAGATGCCGGGCGCGAAACACGACACCCATGGTGCCCTCGCCCAATCGCTCGTAAAGCTCGAAGCCCTGGACATCCACCGCCTCCTGGCGGTGCGTGGTTTGTTCAGCAGCCCCCATGATGCGCTCGCTCTCTGGTCCTGCCAATCATCGAACCCAATCCAAAATACAAACCTTGGACACCGTCCGCCAATGCTCCCGGCGGACCGGCGTCATCCATTGCGCGCGCCGGATTCTTCGGGAACCTCGTATTCACATTGCGCAGCGTAAACGCCCGCCTCGCGATCCGTCCAGCCCAATCCACACGCGGGCATCCACCCGCCGTGGCGGTCACTGGAGCCGACAATCTGGCTGCTTCTTCCGCCGACGCGAACCTGCCAGCGCAGCCAGGCCCAGGCCCAACAACACACCCGTCGAAGGCTCAGGCACAAACACGATCTGGCCACCGCTGTCCAAGTGCAGGTTCACCATGTTGTGGCTCACCGCAAACGCCTGATCAATTACTTCACCCTGGCCCAATGCATACCTCTGGTTGTTGACCCCGTCCTCGTAAATGAACTCCATCCCAACGTAAATCGTCAGCTTGCTCAACGTCATCGTGGCGCCTTCAAACAAGTGCAGCACGTCCACATACAACACCTCCGTGTCGTTGCCCCCGCCGCCGTTGTTGATGTTATCCACAAAGCGGACGTGGTTGGTCATGTTCAGCGTGCCCAACGCCATGTTGTTCGCAAAGCCCGCAAAGACCGCACCCTTGTTGGTGCTCGCCACCTCGAACGTGTTGGTCACGCCCGCCACCGTCCCGCCAAACAC
>Ga0172379_10001024_pt1 | contig 60476 bp, 44 predicted proteins | sample GrowelOW334metaG_FD_119756 | JGI IMG/M metagenome (GOLD analysis project Ga0172379, IMG submission 119756) | Groundwater microbial communities from an aquifer near a municipal landfill in Southern Ontario, Canada - Groundwater well OW334 metaG | ecosystem: Environmental > Aquatic > Deep... | reverse complement strand
GCCGAACCGAAGTTGCGCGAAACGCGCAGGCTCCAATGAACCTGTAAGTTTCGCGCAACAAAGGTGCAGGCAAAAAACGGCGATTGCAGCCAAAATTCCTTATGTCGGACAGGCTCCTAGCCTTCAATAAATGGGGCTCTCGGGGATTTGGGGATGAAGCTGAAACGATATATTATATTTCTGGGGTTAATGTCTGCCGCCGTGCTGCTTATTACCGGCCCGGCCAATGCCGCAGTCCACTTCGACCTTCCTTCCGCAGTTAATGTCGGAGGGAAGTATCTCCGGAACAAACTTAAGACCGTGCTGCTGGACGATTGCCTTATCTGGTGTTTAGGGTCTTGAATCTTGAATTTGCTTTAGGGGACGGAGTCAGATCGGTTCCACTTTTCGGTTAAACTTGTTAAAGGGGCGTCTATGCATATACGTGCTATATTCTCAGCTTTAGTGCTTAGTTTTATTTTAAATACAAATTCTGTTGCCGTAGATTTTCCAGTGCAAGTGGTGTCAAAAACACCTTATGGCCCTATAAGCGATATCAACGCTGTACGTTCTATCGCTGCTACTTTTAATCAGCCGATGGCCGCCCTCACTTCTGCAGAAAAAATGGGTGAGGTGTGCCCGCTTGAGGTCTTGGAGATCCGGGATATCCTCACTGAAAATAATTATAAGGACTTTTCATCCGCATCTCTTAATAGTTTTACCGATGTCAGGACGATCGAAGGGCGCTGCCGCTGGCAGGGCACGCAGACCGTTACTTTTGAGCCGGCATCAGCGCTTAATACCTCCACACTGTATGCCGCGCGTATAAGAAAGGGGTTTGTGTCCGGTAACAGCGGCCGGATACTGGAAAATGATGCCGTATGGTTCTTTGAGACCCTTCGCCCCGCTATAAAAGATAGCTTGCCGCGCAACCAGGAGCGCTGGCTTCCTCTTGATACCGTGTTCTATGCCACCTTCAATCTGCCCATGGCTTCCGCCAACGCCAGGGACTTTATTACCTTTGTGGAAACAGCCCCGGATGGCACCTCAAGCGAACTCCCGGTGGGGGTTCGCATGGCCAAGGATGAGGAAGTGAAAAAATTGTGGCCGAACCCCTGGCAGGGCGTCTCAACCGGTCCCGTGCTGGCTGTCAGGCCGGCTGCGCGGCTTAAACCCGACCACGCCTACTCCCTGAAGTTCGGAAAAGGCCTGCTTGCCGGTGTGGGTAATCTTGGCCTGGTAGCCGACCGGGTCCTGAATTTTGAAGCCTATTACACTTTCCGGGTAAAGGAGTTTCCGGGAACGGACTGCATGCCGCATTCGTTCAGCCTCGGCTTTTCCAATCCAGTCAAATACGGCGAATTGTATGACAAGCTCTCCGTAAAGCCGTCCACTGCCATGCCGCTCCTTCGTCCCGAAGAACGGCAGCGCGAAGGTTACAGGGACTTTGAGAAACGCACTGTTTACAATCATCTGCCTGATTCCATCTTTAAAGTGGCGTCAGCTTACTCATTTGAAATCTCGCCGGAACTGACGGATATTTTCGGCAATAAATTAAGGACTAAAGCCGATTTTAAACTTGAAACCGGGGATTACTGCCCTTATTGGTCGATGCCGTCCGGATTCGGCATATTGGAGGGTTATCTGCCGCTGCGCCACCCCGTATCCGCAACCAACGCCGGCTCCCTGGAGATTTACAAAGCCAAGATCACTGAAGACAACCTGATACCTTTCTACCGAAGCCGAATGACCGCTGAAAACCTTCTCAGCGATCCTGAGGAAAAAAGCTGGGACCCTTCGGAAGGGCAGCGCAATGTGAGCATCCGCACTTTCCTGGATTACGCCGGCATTATTAATCAGAACGAGGGCGGCTTTGGTTATATAAGGGTACCCGGCCCACACGATCCATACCGCGCTCTGGACAATATCACGTGTCTAGGCATAACGGTCAAAAGCTCTCAGGATTCCACGCTTATCTGGACCAGTTATCTGAAGGGAGGCCGCGCTGCGGCGAATATTCCTGTCGAGATCAGGAATGATGAAAACAAGGTGTTGTGGTCCGGCATGACCGACCATCAGGGTTTCGCCGACGCCCCCGGCTGGCAGGGCCTGGGTATTACGGACTGGTCGCGCTGGCAAAGACCCGTGCTCTGGGTTTTCGCCAAACACAAAAATGGCGATGCTGTTATGAATTCGTCCTGGTCCAATGGAGTCGAACCGTGGCGATTTTCGCTTAATTACGATAATTTCCCGCGTCCCAGGCGGTACGCGGCTGAACTCTTCACTGACCGCGGCATTTACCGCCCCGGTGAAAGCGTGAATATCAAGGGCCTGGGCAGAAAGCTGGTTTCGGGCGATTGGGAGGATCTGGATATCCCGGCAGTACAGCTTTCAATAACCGATTCGCGCGGGAATCGGGTGTACAAAACCACCGTTCCCGTCAGCGCGGATTTTTCCTCATTCGAAGACGTCTACACGATGCCTGAAGGCGCACCCACCGGCGTTTGGACCATTGAAGCGGCCGAACCTTATGCGGACGACAGGTCCACCGCCCGCGCCGTTGAACAGGATGAAGAGGATGAATACCGCAATTACCAGGGCAAGGAACGGCCTTTCCGTTTCACCACCTCCTTCCGGGTGGAAGAATTCAAACCGGCGGTCTTTGAGGTAAAAGCGCGTCCGCTCGCAGATCACTACCTGGCGGGGGATAAATTAAGGGTTTCGGTGGAGGGCTGGTATTTGTTCGGCGCTCCCATGTCCGAAAGCAAGGCGGACTGGAACCTGCGGCTTGAAAACGCTTATTATGCCCCGCCCGGAAAAGAGGGGTTCAGCTTTGGCCGCGAATTCCATGAGGGCTCAAATAACCGCCTGGCGGGCTCCGGCACCGTCGAGCTTGACAGCAAAGGCAAGGCGATCGTGGAAGTCAAACTTGAAAAAAATATCCGGGGCGGAGGCAATGCGGCATGGGCTTCTTTTGAGGCGGGCGTCACGGATCCGGAGCGGCAGCGCCTGTTCGGACGAGCGGGCGTTTATGTGCATAAGGCGAACCTCTATTTCGGCATAAAGGCCTCCGGCGGGTTCGTTGAGGCCGGCAAACCCTGGAACGCCGAAATTATCGGCGTACGTCCCGATGGCTCTGTCGCGGCGGGGATCAAAGGCGAAGGCAAAATGGTGAAGAGGCAATGGTTGAGTTCGAGACGCGCAGGTCTGGGGGGGCGCCTTGAATGGGTCAGCCAGAGTAAGGATACGGTGGTCTCAACCTTGTCTTTTACCACCACTGCGTCGACGGAGACCTGGGCTTTCACCCCGAACGAGGGCGGCTATTATATTTTCAGCGTGGCAGGCAAGGATGAAGAAGACCGCAAGACCGAGACTTCATTCAGTTTTTATGTGTTCGGCAAAGGCAACGCATGGTGGGCGCGGGAAGATTCCGACATTATTGAGCTGGTCGCGGAGAAGTCAGAGCTTAACCCCGGCGAGACCGCTAAAATAATGGTGAAGTCTCCGTACGACGAGGCCCAGGCTCTTGTGACGGTGGAGCGCGAGGGAGTGTTGGACCGCTGGGTGACCACGACCAAAGGCGGTGCGGACTTTATAACCGTGCCGATCAAAGAAAAATACCTCCCTAATGCCTACGTGAGCGTGATACTTATAAAAGGCCGTGCCGCCGATCAGAAATTCTCGGAGAGCGGGGAAGATGATCTTTCAAAGCCGCAGGCCAAGTTCGGCTATGTTTCGCTGAAAGTGAGTCCCGCCGGGCGTCGGCTGTCGGTAATGCTGAAAAGCGATAAGTCCGATTATCGGCCTGGACAGGAAGTTAAACTGGACGTCAAAGCTGTGGACGAGGCCGGCAGGCCGGCCGTTTCCGAGTTCACGATCTTCGCAGTGGATGAAGGTGTTCTCAGTCTTACCGGTTATGCGACCCCGGACGTCTTTTCCGCGTTCTACGGGCCCCGACCGCTGAATGTTTTAACCGCGGATTCACGCCTGCATATTATCGGCCAGCGCAGTTACGGCGAAAAGGGCGAATCCCGCGGCGGGGGCGGAGGCGCGGCGCTGGCCGGCATAGACCTGCGCTCGAACTTTATTCCTACGGCGTATTGGAACCCGTCAGTGAGGACCGGCGCGGACGGCAGGGCCCGGGTATCGTTCAAGCTCCCGGACAGCCTAACCCGTTTCCGGCTGATGGCTGTCGCCAGTTCGGGGAAGACCTTCGGCTCCGGGGACGTGTCGCTTACGGTTTCAAAGCCGCTTATACTTCGGCCCAGCATGCCGCGCCTGGCCCGCGTGGGAGACACCTTTGACTGCGGCGTGGTTATCCATAACTACGCGCCGAATGCCGCCGCTGTCTCCCTTTCGATAGAGAGCAGCGGTACCGCCGTACTGGTAAAAGGCGAGGAGTCCCGGGAGGTGGCCGTTGAAAGCGGCAAAGCCGCTGAGTCCACCTGGAAATGCACGGCAGAAACCCCGGGCGAGACCATTTTCCGGTTCCGGGCTGCCGCCGGTGCGGAAACCGACGGGCTTGAGTGGAGCGTTCCCGTCAAAACATGGGAGCCGCGCGAATATGCGGCCACAAGCGGCGTATCCCAGGAAGTGAGCGAGGAAATGCTGCTGCGGCCCTACCCCGGCGCGGAAGGGGACCTTCTGGTGTCGCTTTCGCCGACCGCCCTGAGCGGGCTTACCGAGGGCGCGCGCTATCTGCTGGAATATCCATACGGCTGCCTCGAGCAGAAGCTTTCCCGCTCCATCCCGGTTATAACCGGCGCCGAACTCATCGAGACCTTCAAGCTCGGTAGCCTGGGCACCCTTAAAGCCGAAACCCAGAAGGTGTTTACCCAACTGCCGCAATACCAGCATCCTTCCGGCGGTTTCTGCTACTGGACAGATTATTGTTATCTTCCGGACCCCTACCTGACCGCTTACACGCTTGAAGCTTCCGCGCTCGCGGTCAAAGAGGGGTATGCTGTGGACTCCGCTGTGATAGGGAAGGCGGTAAAGTGGCTGACGCAGTATTTGGGTTCCCAGCAGACCGATTGGGCGTACCCCTACAGTGTGAGCGAGGACTACGCCGCGCGCGCCTACGCCGTTTATGCGCTGGCTATGAACGGTGAGAATACGAGCGCGTATTTCAACCGGCTGTATATGAAGCGCGACCAGTTGCCGTACCTTGCCAAGGCCTACATGGTGAAGGCGGCCAAGCTGCTGAACTTTAACGAGGCCTCCGCCAAAAAGCTGTCAGCGGAGATTATGACGCAGGCGCGTTATTCGCCCACGCAACTGCATTTTGAGGATGCGGAAGCCATGCCCTGGATCCACAATACGCCGGTAAAGACCACCGCCGTGATGCTGGACGCGATGATCGAAGCCGATGGCGGTTTCCCGGGCGATGAGAAAGCCGTACAGTGGCTGACTACCGAGCGGAGGGATAAGGGGCGCTGGCGTACCACGCAGGAAAATTCATGGTCGCTGCGCGCTTTTGAGACTTTCTTCCGCCGCTACGAAAAAGAGGAACCTTCCTTTACGGCAGTGGTTTCGCGAAAGGAAGGCGCACCGCGCATGCTCATGGGGAAAAAGTTCATCGGGCGGTCGCTGAACGCGACTGAGAAAAATTTCCCGTTCCCGCTGGTGTTCGGGGACGGAGATAAAACCCAGCTTGTATTTACAAAGACGGGCACGGGGAGGCTGTATTACACGCTCAGGATGGGCTTTGTCCCGGCTAAACGCGATAAACCGGCCTCAGAGGGGTTTGAAATAAGCCGTGAGATAAAACCGATGACCGGCGGATCCGGGCCTTTTACGGCCGGGGCGCGCGCGGTCATGACCATTACCGTGAAAACTCCGCAGGACCGCACCTTTGTGGCGGTCAACGATCCGGTGCCGGCGGGCTTCGAGATCGTGAACACCGCGTTCGCGGTGGAAAGTTCGGAGGACGCGCGCGCTCTGGCTGGCAAGAGCGCGCGGGGAGGCGGCTGGGGCGAGTTTGCCCGGGCCGAGCGCTATAACGACCGCATGCTTATCTTTGCCGATTATCTCACAGCGGGCGAACATAAGTATTCCTATATAGTACAGGCCACCACTCCCGGGAAATATTACTGGCCTTCCGGGCTGGTGGAAGGCATGTACGAGCCCGAAATCTTCGGCCGCACCGCCGCGTCCGAAGTGGAAATAGAAAAGTAGTCCGGGATCAAAGCGGCTGGGTTTATAATAGCTATCGAACGTTTTAGAGGTCATCTCGTGCTGAATGTTTATCTGGCGGTAATCCTGCTGGCCGCTCAGCCAAGGGTGGCGGCCGCGCCTGCGGTGCCGGCGTCAAAAGCATCGACGCAGATAACGGACCGCTACGGCAGGCCGATACGCGCCTACCTGGATGGCGCCGCGGCTTCCATCTGCCTGCCGGTGACGCTGCAGGAAATATCGCCTTGGCTGGTGCTGGCTACCGTGGCCGCGGAGGATAAACGGTATTTTTCGCATATCGGCGTGGACTTCCGTTCCATAGCACGCGCTTTCTGGCAGAATTCCAAAAGCGGCCGCACGGTGTCCGGCGCTTCGACCATAACTCAGCAATTGGCCCGGGCCCTGGAACCAAGGCCGCGCACTTTTTGGGTCAAGCTTTCCGAAATGGTTTCAGCCCTGCGACTTGAAGCCGGGCATAGCAAGGAGGAAATACTTGAAGGCTATTTCAACAGTGTTTCGTACGGCAATCTTTTGACAGGGGCCGGGGCCGCCGCTGAAACCTATTTCGGCCTGCCGGTAAAAGACATAAGTCTTGCGCAGGCGGCGATGATCGCCGGCATACCTAAATCCCCGGTAAATTACGACCCGTATAAACACCCGGCTGAAGCTTCGACCCGCCAGCGTTTTATTCTGCGCCGCATGCTGGACCTCGGCTTGATCGACGGGGAAAATTACGCTTCGGCGTTCGTGGAAAAATTGAACATCAAGGAAAAGATCAGATATTTCGAGGCTCCGCATTTCTCCGATCATGTGCTGAAGCATGTGGCGCCGGGTTCGGGCGGTATACAGACCACGCTGGACCTGCGCGTGCAGGAATTCGCGGTGGAAGCCCTCAAAAACCACCTTGCGGAACTCCAGGCGGCCAATCACGTTACGAACGGCGCCGTGCTTGTCATGAACAACGCCACCGGGGAGGTGCTCGCCTGGGTAGGCTCCAATGATTTTTTTGACGCCGCCAACGAGGGGCAGATTGACGGGGTTACCGCTCCGCGTCAGCCGGGGTCCGCTCTTAAACCTTTTTTATACGCTCTTGCCCTGTCAAAAGGGGCAAAGGCGTCGGACATCCTCGAGGACGAACCTCTTTATGCGGCCGGCGGTCATACCCCGTTCAACTATGATAAGACCTTCCACGGCAAGGTGCGTATCAGGGAGGCACTTGCCTGTTCCTATAATGTGCCCGCGGTGCGCCTGGCCCAAAAGATCGGAGTGCCGGCTTTGCTGGCTGAACTTCACGACGCGGGTTTTGATTCGCTGAGCAAAACCGCAGAGTTTTACGGCGAGGGGCTTGCTCTGGGGAACGGTGAGGTGACCTTGCTGGAGCTTGCCAACGCTTATGCGTCTCTGGCCCGGGGCGGCATCTGGCTGCCGGCCAAGTTCACTACGGACGGTTCCGGCGAGCCCCCACGCCGCTTCATCGGCCGCAACGAGGCTTATATAATATCGGATATCCTTTCGGACAATTCCGCTAGGGCGCCGGCTTTCGGAGTGAACTCAGCGTTCAATCTCCCGTTCGCTTTTGCGGGCAAGACCGGCACCACTAAAGACTACCGTGACAACTGGGCCGTCGGTTATACTCCCGAATGGACGGTTGGCGTCTGGGTAGGCAATTTCGACGGCAGTCCCATGCGCAAAGTTTCAGGGATCACCGGCGCTGCCCCTGTACTCAAGGAAGTGGCGCTGGGGCTGAACCGCATTTATCCGTCAACATCTTTCCGGCGGCCGCTGACCGTAAAGACGGCGCGGATCTGTCCGGTTTCCGGGCTGCTGCCGTCGGCGTTCTGCCCGGCCACGATAGACGAGATTTTTACGGCAGCCAATGCCCCTTCGGCGCAATGCCACGAGCACAGAGGGCCGCAACAACTGCTCGCTCAAGCTCTGCCTAAGGAAAAACCGACCATTAACTTCCCTAAGGACGGGGATATTTTTAAACTGGACCCGCATATGCCGCAAGCGGCACAGGCGTTTTTTCTGAAGGCGACGGAAGAAAGCCCCGATATAGTCTGGTCAGTGGATTCCCTGCCCCTGCCGGAGCGGGGACAAAGCGTGGCCTGGCAACTGAAGCCGGGTTCACACCGGGCTTATTTTACGCTTTTGCGCAACGGCAAGTCTTTTATCTCCGTCCCAGTTAGTTTTATGGTGTTAAAATAGCACAATGTTATGGGAAAGTGGAAATGATGCGGGAGGCTGTCTTGGGAATGCGGACTATGGGGCGAGGGAAAGATATTTTGCTTGTTAAAGTTTAAACAAAATGCTATACTAATCTTAGTAGTGGTTGTTGGGCAACCGAATTTGAGTTTCGAACCTGGAACAAGCAATATCAGGACCATGCCCTGGGCGCAAGCCCGGGGTTTTGTGTTTATATGGCCAATCAAATGCAATCTTGTATGCTTGAAATATGTGGTTAAATCGTATTATCCGCATATTATGCGGATAATAGCCTTGACTATGCGGAGATTAGGGGCTATAATATCCGCATAAGGTGCGTAGAATGAGGCACTACATCTATCAAGAAGCCGATTGGCCTAAATTTCACTGGAACCGTGAAGTCATTGCTCTGCCCCTGGCTGCGGTTCACAATAGACAGGGCCGTCTTTTTGGCCGCATGGAAAGTTTGGGGTTTCCACAACGCGATGCAGCCGTATTGGGGACACTTACCTCAGATGTAATTAAATCCAGCGAGATAGAGGGGGAAGTTCTAAACACGCAACAGGTGCGCTCCTCAATAGCTCGCCGGCTTGGCATGGCAATTGCGGGCATGGTCCCGGCTGACCGCCGGGTAGACGGAGTGGTTGAAATGGCTCTTGAGGCCGCTCAAAATTATAACAAGCCGCTTACCAAAGAACGGCTATGCCTCTGGCACACGCTGCTTTTTACTCCGGAGGCACCCGGCACTGACAGAATTAAGACCGGGACTTGGCGCGACGACGCAAATGGTCCCATGCAGGTTGTTTCCGGCGCGATAGGACGGGAGAAGGTTCATTATCAGGCGCCGTCCGCAGAATTGCTCCCGGCGGAAATGGACGTTTTTTTAAAATGGGTTAATGCGACAGGCGATGAAGATCCTCTTTTGAAGGCTGCTATCGTCCACTTGTGGTTTGTTACGATACATCCCTTTGATGATGGGAACGGGCGTATTGCGCGTGCGATCGCAGATTGGGCCTTGGCCCGTGCCGAATCCTCTCCTCGTCGTTTTTACAGTATGTCCGCGCAGATACGCAAAGAACGCAACAAGTATTACTCTATCCTTGAGCAAACGCAAAAAGGCGGACTGGATATCACCGAATGGCTGGTGTGGTTTATCGGCTGCCTGGACCGCGCTATCGAGGACACGGAGAATTCACTCTCTCTTGTTTTTAGAAAGGACCGGTTTTGGAAGACATGGATTTCCTGCGAACTAAACGAACGGCAGCGCCTGATGATAAATAAATTATTGGACGGCTTTCCCGGTAAACTGACTTCCACCAAATGGGCTAAAATTGCTGACTGTTCTCAGGATACCGCCCAGAGGGACATTATGGACTTGGTGGAAAAAGGTATCATGCGGAAAGACCCTGCCGGCGGCCGCAGCACCAGCTACTCACTCTTGTTGCCGGATAAGTGAGCTCTCTTTTGCAATGGCGTAAGGCTCTGTTGAAATGCACCCGCAAATCGGCCCATCGAAAAATTCGGTGGGCCGATTTGCGTTTACTGCAATTTTTCCTGACAAACACCCTCCGGCGACGATCGTATTTTTCTTTACGCGATCTTTACAGGTTTAAGTCATATTTTTACTTCCGCTCTTTGTAGGAAGAATGTATATTATGGGTTGGGAAATTCTATGAACTTTACCATCGCCTTTGTCGTTGCCGTTTTTGTAATGGCATACCTGGTTTACGCGGTATTCCATCCGGAAAAATTCTGATTTATGAATAAATACGATTTTGCGCAAATTGCGTTTTACATAACCGTGCTGATAGTCCTAGCCAAACCGCTTGGCGAATATCTGGCGGCGGTATTGGAAGACAAAAGCCCTTTTCAAGGCCGGCTCTTCGGCTTCGCTGAGAGATCTCTTTACCGTTTATGCGGGATAAACCCTGATACTCCCATGAACTGGAAAGGCTATGCGCGGGCTTTGCTGGCGTTCAATGCTTTAGGCTTTTTCGCGGTGTTGTTCTTTCAGCTTTTTCAACACAGGCTGCCGCTTAATCCGAATAATGCCGGGCCGGTGGAGCGGGCTTTGGCCTTTAACACGGCCGTGAGCTTCATGACAAACACCAACTGGCAGGCATACGCGGGCGAAACCGCCTTGAGTTACCTGACACAGATGCTGGGATTGACGGTCCAGAATTTCCTGAGCGCGGCCACTGGAATGGGGGTGTTTGCCGCATTGACGCGCGGGATCATGGCGAACAAAAGCGATGATGTCGGGAATTTTTGGGCGGATATGACCCGCATTACGATCAGGGTGTTATTACCGCTGTCCCTGCTGGTCGCGTTTTTACTGGTGGGCCAGGGGGTGGTGGAAACCTTTAAGCCAAATACGAAGGTAAGAACTATGGAGGGCCTTGAACAAGTGATACCTTTAGGGCCTGTTGCCTCGCAAGTGGCGATAAAACAGGCGGGAACTAACGGCGGCGGCTATTTCAACGCCAACAGCGGCCATCCGCTGGAAAATCCGACCCCGTTCTCTAATTTTATCGAAATGTTGTCGTTGCTCCTGCTGCCGGCCGCCTGTGTATTCGCCTATGGGAAAATGTCCGGCAATATCCGCCACGGGCGCGTAATATTTGCCGTCATGTTCGCTGTCTGGGCCGTCGGATTGGGTGTTTCTCTATATTCGGAGTACGCCGCCCCGGCAACAACAGGCGGAATACAACTGATGGAAGGCAAGGAGACCCGCTTCGGCATAACCAACAGCGTGCTGTGGTCGGTATCCACTACCGCCGCCTCAAACGGTTCGGTGAATGCCATGCACTCCAGTCTCTCGCCGCTTTCCGGCGGCGTCGCGTTGTTCAATATCATGCTTGGAGAGATAATTTTCGGCGGCGTGGGAGCGGGCATTTACGGGATGGTGCTGTTCGTTCTGCTGACAGTGTTCCTATGCGGACTAATGGTGGGACGAACGCCGGAGTATTTCGGCAAGAAAATTGAAAAGCGGGAAATCCAGATGACAATAGCGGGGATCCTGGCGCCAAGCGCGGTTATACTTACAGGCGCGGCTTTGACCTGCGCCGTCCCGGTCGCGCTGACAAGCCTTTCCGCCAAAGGACCGCATGGGTTAAGCGAGATACTGTATGCCTGGAGCTCCGCCTCGGGAAATAACGGCAGCGCTTTCGCCGGATTAAGCGCAAATACGGCCTTTTATAATATCGGCCTCGGCATAGCCATGCTCATAGGGCGTTTTTCCGTGATCCTGCCGTGCCTTGCCATAGCGGGCAGCCTGGGCAGGAAACAACAATGCCCGCCTTCATCCGGAACTTTGCCGACGGACACGCCTACTTTCGGCGTCCTGCTCGCGGCGGTGATCCTGATCGTGGGGGGACTGACATTTTTCCCGTCTCTGGCTCTTGGGCCGCTTATGGAACATTTGCTCCTGTTGAAGGGATCGGTATTTTGATTATGGTTAATAAAACATTTTGGAACAAACAGTTGGCGGTGCAGGCCGGCGCGGATTCTTTCAGGAAACTGAACCCGGCGGTCCAGGCCAGGAATCCGGTGATGTTCGTCACGCTTATCTGCGCGGTTATGGTGACCGCCGGCATTATCCGGGGCCTGCCGCGTTTTTCCGGCTTCGAGCTGCAAATCGCGCTGTGGTTGTGGTTCACGGTGTTGTTCGCCAATTTCGCGGAAGCTATGGCGGAAGGCCACGGGAAAGCGCGCGCGGAGTCTCTCCGTAAATCCCGCGTGGAGATAACGGCGCGGCGGCTGAAAAACGGCAAGGAAACAAAAGCCCCGGCATCCAGCCTGGCGAAAGACGATCTCGTGGTCTGCGAAGCCGGGGATTTTGTTCCCGGAGACGGCGAAGTGATAGAAGGCATAGCCAGCGTGGATGAATCCGCCATAACCGGCGAATCCGCGCCCGTTATCCGCGAAAGCGGCGGGGACAGAAGCGCGGTCACGGGCGGCACCAGGGTAATAAGCGACCGGATAGTCGTGCGAATAACGGCGGAGCCAGGAAAAAGCTTCGTGGACAGGATGATAGCGCTTATCGAGAATGCCAGCAGGCAAAGAACGCCCAATGAAATAGCGTTAAGCCTGGTCCTGTCCGCGCTCACGATAATTTTCCTGCTGGCCGTCGGGTCGCTGAAGCTTTTCGCCGATTACAGCGCGAATGCGGCGGGTCAGGATCTGTCCGGGTTGGTCACGGTTCCTGTGCTGGTTTCGCTGCTGGTATGCCTGATCCCGACGACTATCGGCGGCCTGCTGAGCGCGATAGGGATAGCGGGGATGGACAGGCTGGTGCAGCGCAATGTGATAGCCAAAAGCGGCCGGGCGGTGGAAGCCGCCGGTGATATAGATGTCCTTATGCTGGACAAGACCGGCACCATAACGCTGGGCAACCGGATGGCCTCGGCTTTCGTGACCGCGCCCGGAGTTTCCGAGATCGAACTGGCCGAGGCGGCGCAAATGGCTTCGCTTGCCGATGAAACGCCGGAGGGCCGCTCCATAGTCGTGCTGGCCAAGACCAGATTCCAGCTCCGGGCAAAAGAGCTGCATCCGCATGAAGCGCGGTTCATACCGTTCTCGGCTTTAACGCAGTACAGCGGCGTGGAATTGCTGGACGCCGAACATAAACCTTTGCGTAGAATACTTAAAGGCGCGATTTCCGCTATTAAGGCTGAAAAAAAAGGGGAATTCCCTCCTGAACTGGACAAAGCCCAGGCCGAAATCTCAAAACTCGGCGGTACGCCGCTTGCGGTCCTGGATAACGGCAAGGTACTCGGCGTCATCCACCTGAAGGATATTGTGAAAGGCGGCATACGGGAACGGTTCGCGCAGCTGCGGAAAATGGGCATAAAAACCGTGATGATAACCGGCGATAACCCGCTTACGGCCGCCGCCATCGCCGCCGAGGCCGGCGTGGACGATTTTATGGCGCAGGCCACGCCCGAATCCAAACTTGCGCGTATACGGACCGAACAGGCGTCCGGCAGGCTGGTCGCCATGACCGGCGACGGCACGAACGACGCCCCGGCGCTGGCCCAGGCCGATGTGGCCGTAACCATGAACACGGGCACCCAGGCGGCGAGGGAAGCGGGCAATATGGTGGATCTGGACAGCAATCCGACGAAGCTTATAGAGATAGTTGAGATAGGCAAACAATTGCTGATGACGCGCGGCTCGCTGACCACATTCAGCATCTCCAACGATGTCGCCAAGTATTTCGCCATTATCCCGGCGGTTTTCGGGGCTTTGTATGCCGTTAAAGGTCAGGATGGACCGCTTTCAGCGTTGAATATAATGCGTTTGCATTCTCCGCAAAGCGCGATCCTGAGCGCGGTGATATTCAACGCGCTGATAATAGCGGCGCTCATTCCACTGGCTTTGCGCGGCGTTAAATACTCCGCTGTGGATGCGCAGACCTTGCTGCGCCGGAATATGCTTATTTACGGGGCAGGAGGAGTCATCGCGCCCTTTATCGGCATTAAATTGCTGGATCTGTTTATCGTTGCCGCCGGGCTGGTGAGATAAAAATGAGAACCCTGATTACCGCCGTAAAATTATTCGTCTGCATGACGGTCGTAACCGGCATCGTATACCCGCTTACCGTATGGGTTTATGCGAAAGCGTTTTTTAGCGATAAAGCCGAGGGAGGGGTTATTATCCACGGCGGCAAAGCGGTCGGCGCGGAGCTTATAGGACAGAATTTCACCAAGCCCGGGTATTTTTGGCCGCGGCCATCGGCGATAGCATATAACCCCATGCCGTCCGGCGGAAGCAATTTATCGTTGACCAGCCGACAATTGCGGGATACCATGAAAAAACGCGGGGGGAAATTCGGAGGCGTGGATGTGCCCGCCGATCTGGTCTTTGCGTCCGGCAGCGGTCTTGACCCGCATCTCAGCCCGGCAGCGGCGTTCATTCAATGTGACAGGGTTGCGAAAGCGCGGGGTGTTGCGAAAGTTGATATTATATCCTTAGTTGACGGTATGGCTGAACCGAGGCAGGACGGTTTTCTAGGCGAACCAAGGGTCAATGTTCTGCTGCTCAATATGAAGCTGGATGAGAAATACCCAAATGACTAACAATGACGCGGTCCGGCCCGACCCGGACGAACTTTTAAAATCGCTTAAGAAGGCCCAGGAAAGGGAAAAGGGCGGCAAACTTAAAATATTCCTGGGCATGTCGGCCGGCGTCGGCAAGACTTACGCCATGCTGGAGGCGGCTCACGCCCTCATGAAAGACGGCGCAAATGTCTTGGCCGCAATAGTGGAGACGCACGGCCGCGCGGAAACACAAAAGCTGCTGGAAAACATCCCGTTGCTCCCGAGAACGGGCGTTTCATACAGGGATAAAGAGTTCGCCGAACTGGACATGGACGCCCTTTTGAAGCGTAAGCCCGAATATGCCCTGGTGGACGAACTGGCGCACACGAATGTGCCCGGCTCGCGCCATGACAAACGCTGGCAGGATATAGTGGAGTTGCTGGATCATGGGATCAATGTCTACACCACGCTTAATATCCAGCATGTGGAAAGCCGCAAGGAGGATGTGGAACTTGCGACCGGCATCGTAGTGCGCGAAACGGTGCCGGATTCGGTCATAGACCGCGCCGAACAGATCGAACTGGTGGACCTCCCTCCTGAAACGCTGCTGGAAAGACTCGCCGAGGGAAAAGTATATCTGGGCGAAAAAGCGGTCCGCGCGGCTGATAATTTCTTCCGCCAGGACAAGCTGACCGCTTTGCGCGAGATAGCGCTGCGCTTCGCAGGCGAGGTGGTGGGCAATGACTTGCGGGAACTGTCCTCCGCCGGTAAGGGGGCAAAATCGGCCCATGATAAGTTGCTGGTGGCCGTAAGCCACAGCCCGCATTCGCGCAGACTTATCCGCGCGGCCCGAAAAATCGCGTTCGCGGCGGAAGCCGACTGGCTCGCCCTGCATGTGGACACCGGAATCGCTTTATCGCAGGAGGACAAGCACAGGCTTTCAGAAAACATCGAACTCGCGCGCAATCTCGGCGCGGCCATAATCACGACTACGGACACCGATCTGGTTTCCGCTATCGCAAGAACAGGGAAGCAGCACGGAGTGACGAAACTCCTCATGGGCAGGCCTAGCCGCAAGTTTTTTTCCAGGCTGCGGCCTTCATTGCTAGGCAGACTCCTGGCAGAAACGGATATAGATGTCCAGGTGTTGTGCGACGAGCCGTTGTCCACCGGTTCGAAAGAAAGATTTTATCCGCCGTTTTCATTTTTGGCCGGCAAACGACCCTACCGATCCGCGCTCGTTTTGACGGGCGCGATAACCATCCTGGGAGCCCTGCTCGCTCCGGCGGTAAGTTATCAGGCGGTCGGGTTTTTGTATCTGCTTGCCGTGCTGGGCGCCGGCGCCTTCTTTACCGCCGGGCCCATACTGTTATCCGCCGTCTTAAGCGCCTTGGCCTGGAATTTCTTTTTCATCCCGCCGAAATACACATTCGCCATCACGCGCCCGGAAGACGCGCTGATGTGCCTGACCTACCTGCTGGTCGCCGCCATAACAGGGCTCTTAAGCCACCGCATACTCCGCAATCAGCAGCTTTTGCGGGTAAAAGAAAGATCAAGCGACGCGATGCTGGATATCCTGGCTCAATTCGCTTTTCAATCCAGGCGCAAAGAGTGCCTTCAAACCGTGATGGACAAAATGCGCGGTTTTTTCGGCGGCTCTTTTGAAGTGATCTTCGCCAAAGGCGGGCAAGATTTTGAAACCACTACCGCCGCTCCCTATCGCTGGCTTTCGGACGCGCGGGAATGGGCGGTGGCGAAGTGGGCGCTGGATAACGGCAAGGAGGCCGGCTGGAGCACGGATACTTTGAGCTCCTCCCAGGCGCTATACATGCCGCTGACAGCGTACGGCAAGGTCACGGGAGTATTGGCCTACATGCCGAACAACCCGGGAACGCCTCTCGGGGAGGAAGCCAAAAGCCTGATGCTTGCCATATGCGGGCAGATCGCGTTCTATTTTAAGCAGGAGCTTTACAGGGAGCAGGCGCAGTCCGCGGAAGAGTTGAAGCGCTCGGAGAAACTTTACCAGACCATACTGAACAGCGTCTCCCACGAGATAAAGACCCCGATCACGGCCATAATAGGGCTAGCCTCGGCTTTGGAGGACGACAAAGTTATCTCCGACCCCAAAGCTCGCAGGCAGATCCTGGACGAACTTTCCGAGTCCGCCGAGCGGTTGAACGGGGAAGTGACGAATATCCTGGACATGTCCCGTCTGTCTTCCGGGACGCTAAGCCTTAAAAAAGAATGGTTCGACGCGCGCGAATTAGCGGAGTCATGCGCCGCAAAGCTGCGTCAGAAACTGCGCGGTCATGAACTGCGGCTGGAGATCCCGGAAAAACTTCCTTATCTACACGCCGATTATTCGCTTATGGAGCAGGCTTTGGGGAATATTTTGTCCAATGCGCTCAATTATACCCAGCCCGGCGGCAGAATCGAGTTGACCGCGTTTACCGAGGACGAAAAAATAATGATACGCATCGCCGACAGCGGCCGGGGCATACCGCCGGAATATTTGGGCAAGGTGTTCGAGCGGTTCTTCCGGGTCCCGGGCGCCCCGGCCGGCGGCACGGGGCTCGGTCTTGCCATAGCAAAAGCCGCGGCCGAACTTCACAACGGTTCCATAACGGCGTCCAACCGCAAGGACGGCGGCGCCCAATTCCTGCTGGCGCTGCCGCTCGAACCGCAGCCAGATCTGGAGGGCAAATGAAACCGGGCGCCAGGATCCTGGTTATCGACGATGAAAAGTCCATACGACGGTTCATGGACGCCAGCCTGACAGCCAAGGGTTATGCGGTCTTGCAGGCAAAAACGGGGCAGGAAGGCGCAAAAGCTGCCGCCGAGGGGCATCCTGATGTGGTGATCCTGGACCTTAATTTACCGGATCTGGACGGGGTTGCCGTGTTGAAGAAAATACGGGAATTTTCAAGAGTGCCTGTGATCGTCCTTACGGTAAAAAGAGCGGAAGCCGACAAAGAATTGCTGCTCGATTCCGGGGCGGACGACTATCTGGTAAAACCCTTCAGCCTGACGGAACTGCTGGCAAGGATCCGTGTGGCGCTGCGCCATTCGGTAAATCTGCAGGACGACATCGCCTTCAGGCATGGCCCGCTCGAAATAGATTTCGGGAAGCGGCAGGTTTCCGTAGAGGGGCGGGAAATCCATTTAACGGCCACAGAATTCAACCTGCTTAAGGCGCTGGTGAGCCATGCCGGGAAAATAGTGACGCAATCACATCTGCTGGCGGAAATTTGGGGCCCACACGCCGTAGAGCAGGCCCACTATCTGCGCATTTATGTCGGTCAGCTCCGCCGGAAATTGCAAGACAGCAACCCCGGCCTGCGCGGTTTCATCATTACCGACCCCGGAGTGGGCTATCGTATTAATCTCTGAGCGTTTCGCGCAACTTCGTCCTGATCGCCTGAATTGCGCTTCGCACCTGCCCTGGCGGCGGCCGATCTGCAACCGGCTTACGCACTGAGGACGGAATGATAAAAAAAAGCATTATGCGCAAGAAGCCCGCCTTTTAGGGGCGGGCGATTTATTCTCCTTGTTAAGATTTAAACTAAATGCTATGATATTCATGTAGTAGTTTAGTAACCGGATTTTGAGTTTCGAACCTGGAACAAGAAATATCAGGACCATGCCCTGGGCGTAAGCCCGGGGTTTTGTGTTTGTACGCGCGGCGCGCGTACGCTTGGGGATGAAAGTTCCATTTTTAAATTACGGAAGCAAAAGGAGATATCGAACATGGAAATTACTTTCGGCGGAAATAAGAAGATCAACGCGTCGTTTCACGGTTTCGAGATCAAGACAGATCAACCCGAAAGCGCCGGCGGGAACGGCTCGGCGCCTACGCCTTTCGACCTCTTCCTGGCCTCATTGGGGACCTGCGCCGGTATATTCGCGGTGGGATTCCTGCAGAGCCGCGGTCTTCCCACGGAGGGGTTTAAAATAAATCTTTCTTTCGACTGGGATGAGGCCTCTCATCTGGTGAAAAAAGTGAAGATGCAGATAGCGCTCCCCAAAGGTTTTCCGCAGCAGTATAAGGCCGCGCTAATCAAATCGGCGGAACTTTGCACGGTAAAGCGGCACCTCGCTGATCCGCCGGAATTCGAGATCGACGCCCAGGCGGAATAAAACGTAGTAAGACGACATTTTATCGCGCCCGACACGGGGCCTTATCCCTCCCGGTGCAGGAGTGGAGGGGAAACTCCTTATTTCTTTCGCACCAGGGTCATGCCGCACTTGGGGCACTTGCCGGGCTTGTCGCTCTCGTATTCGCCCATGGGACAGACCCATTTGACGGTTTTCTTCATTGTTTTTACGGGAGCGGATTTTTTTGCCGCTTTCGGGCGGCCCATAGCGCAGCCGGCGGCCTTAATTTTCCCGGCCAGCGCGGGTTCCTTCGCCGTGATGGTGACCTTAACCCCGTTGTTTATGTTCTCCACTACGGTGGAGGCCCCGGTCAGGGCGGCGGCGCAGCAGCCGCAATCGGTGTCTTTCTTTTTGGCGTAATAATCCGGAGCGTCCGTCTGCAATTTCGCGGCTGTCACGGGGTCCGTAGAGGTGATAAGGACCTCCACCCCGTCTTCGATCTCCGCCACGCTCGTTGTCGTTCCAGCCGTGCGCTCAAGCCACATGCCGGTGCACATGCTTTTTTTGTGCGGCCGCCCGGCTTGTCCCGGACCGCGCGCTGCGGCGGCCGTTGCGCTCCCCGCGGCCAGGACCGCGATCAGTATTAATATGCCTATCGTTTTCATAGTTCCTCCCGTCACTCCAGTTTGTAGTATGTAAAAGAAATTCCTCCCTAAGAGCCCCGCCGCCTTTGTAGGATACCGGAATAATCGCCCGGCGCGCAATCGCCGATTTCTGTTTTTAATCGACTTCTTTCCGTTTCGGATCGTCCCTGCGCCGCCAGGCGGGAGTTTGTCAGGCATTTTAATAAAAAACCGTACGCCGGACACGTGGAAAAAGGTCAATAATAAAAGGAATTCGCCGGTTGTTCCGGCGCGGAAGTTAGCGTATCATTTGAACGACGGCCCGGTGCGCGCGAAGGACGGGATCACGGAGAAAACAATACGCCCCAGCTTGAAACGGATGAAGAGACCTTTGCCTCGGCGCCGGCCTTGAACCGGCGCAATGTAAGCGACGAACAGCTGCGCAGGTTCGAAGGCTACGCGTCGGAAATATTTACGGCCTTCGGCATGGACCTTGAAACCCCGTCCACGGCGGAAACTCCGCGCCGGTTCATTAAACTGCGCGAAGAGTTCTTTACCGCTTGCGGGCTCAGGCGCTGACCTGATAAGGAGGAGCGTATGTCCGGTATCAGCTGCGATTATCTGATAGTAGGGGGAGGGCTTGCGGGCGCCTCCGCGGCCGCGGGGATCCGTGAACTCGATAAGACCCGCTCCATAATCCTGCTCGGCGCTGAGAGCCACCTCCCCTACGAACGGCCGCCGCTTTCAAAAAAATTATGGTCCGGAAAAACCGACGTTAAAGAGATCTTCGTGCATGACCGGGCCTACTACGATAAGAACAGGATCGCCCTGGCGCTCGGCCGCAGGGCCGCGGCTCTGGACGCGGCGCGGCGCACGGTAACCGACGACCGGGGCGATAGTTACCGCTTCGGCAAACTGCTGCTGGCCACGGGCGGTTCGCCGCATATCCTTCCCATCCCGGGCGCCTGGCTGCCCGGGGTTTGCTATTACCGCACGCTGGACGACTACCAGCGCATAAGATCGCTCGCCTTGCCCGGCAGCTCCGCCGTGATAATCGGCGGGGGCTTCATCGGCTCGGAAATGGCCGCCGCGCTCCGGCAAACCGGGGTGGAGGTGACCATGGTGTATCCCGCGCCCTGCCTTTGCGACACAGTGTTCCCCCTGGAGATGGGGTTAGCTATGGAGGCGTTGTTCGAGCGCAAAGGAGTGCGCATACTTAAGGGCCGCACCCCCGTGTCTTTTGAAAAAGAGGGCGGACGTTTCGCGACCCGTACGGACCGGGGCGAAAAGCTGGATTCGGATGTTATAATCGTCGGCGCCGGGATCGGGCCTTCGGCGGAGCTTGCGGCCGGCGCCGGGCTTGAAACGGGGGACGGGATCACGGTCGACGGATACCTGCGGACCTCCCACCCGGAGATTTACGCCGCCGGCGACAACGCCCGCTTCCCGTACCAGGCGCTCGGCCGGCAGATGCGCCTGGAACACTGGGATAACGCTCTTAACCAGGGCAAAACCGCCGGCCGCAACATGGCGGGCGCGCGCGAACAATACGGCTATATGCCCTATTTCTTCTCAGACCTGTTCGAGCTGGGCTACGAGGCGGTGGGCGAGGTCGACTCCCGCCTTGAGATCAGCGCGGACTGGGAAAAGCCGTACGAGAAAGGCGTACTTTATTACGCCAGGGAAGGGAAAGTGCGCGGCGTTATGATGTGCAATGTCTGGGACAGGGTGGAATCCGCGCGCGGTCTGATCCGCCGCGGGGTGGAAGCGGCGAAAAAACTTATCGCGGCATAATTATGAACACCGAAGCCGAACTGGAAACGGCTTTTGAAGAATACCGGAGCGGCACTTTTATAAAACCTGATCGTCGCGGCAAGGGCCCCCGCCCCGAAGGACGGGGCGCGGCGAAAATTTTTTAGCGGGATAAAAAAAGGAGGAATATATGAAAACTATGCAGCGGGTTGCAACACAGACGATGAAAGCCGTCCGTATACACGGATTCGGAGGGCCGGAAGTCCTTGAGTACGAGGATACGCCGCGTCCCGAACCGGAAAAAGACGAGGTCCTTATCAAAGTCCATGCCTCCGGCGTCAATCCCATAGACTGGAAGATCATGGAAGGAATGTTCAAAACAAGAACGCTGCCGCTGACGCCCGGCTGGGATTTTTCCGGGGTGGTGGAGGCCGCCGGGCCGGACGCGGCGTTTAAAAAGGGCGACGAGGTTTTCGGCCGTCCGGATACGGGCCGGGATGGCTCGTATGCCGAGTATCTGGTGGCGCGCAGTTCTGAGATCGCGCGCAAGCCCGTGTCCATCGATCATGTCCATGCCGCGGGCCTTGCGCTGGCCGGGCTGACCGCGTGGCAGGCGCTGTTCGATATCGCCCGGCTGCAGGCCGGCCAGAGAATACTTGTGCACGGGGCGGCGGGCGGAGTGGGCGGGTTCGCGGTCCAGCTGGCGCAATGGAAAGGCGCGCATGTGACCGGAACGGCCTCGCGGAAAAACAGCGACTTTGTGCGGACTTTAGGCGTCGATGAGTTCGTGGATTATAATTCCGACCCCTTCGAAAGCGTCGTAAGCGGGATGGATGTAGTTTTGGACACTATCGGAGGCGAGACCCAGACGCGCTCCCTGAAAACGCTTAAACCCGGGGGGATCCTGGTGTCGACGGTAGGTCTGCCCTCTCCCGGGAACGCGGAAACCCCTGGCATCCGTCGGGCGATGGTCATGGTCAAACCCGATTCCTCCCAGCTTTCCGGATTGGCCGGCCTGGTTGACACGGGCGCGCTTGTCGTCCCCGTTGAGAACGTATTCCCGCTGTCGGAGGCCCGCAAAGCGCTGGAACTGAGCCGGACGCTGCACGCGCGTGGAAAAATTATTTTGCGCGTGATCTGAGCTGAACCGGGCGGAGCGCGGCGCAGGCGCGCGCGGATTTTTTTGATGAAATATCCAATCCGCGGTGAAACAATAAGGAGGGGCTATGCTTCGTGAAAAAACCGTTTTCGCCCGGAAGATCATCGATTATTACGCGGAAAAAGGCGTCGAGTGCTCGGTCGTGGACGAACATCTTTCCCTTCTTGTCACACTGTCCTCCGGGGACAGGACCCACGAATTCAGATACGGCAACAGGGCCTTCGCCGGATTTCACCACTGCAAAAAGTTCTATGCGGCGCTTGAAAGGGAGTTCTCGAAATTGAGGACGGATCTCCCCGCGCCGGCGCAGGTCCCGAACGGTCGTTTAAAACCTAAACAAAGGGACCGGGAGGAGGCCGGAGAAGAGGCGTGGGCGAACGCCAACTGAGATGCCGATGGTATATAAAGACGGGGTGCTGAAAATAACCCTGCAAAAGCAGCAGATGGCTAAAGCGTGCCGGATAGCGGTTAAATAACATCCGGAAAAACCGGCCAAAACCGGTTTTTCCGGATCTACCGGAGCATAGCGGCGCTTCCGCTGTGCTCCGGCGTCCGGTTTTACCGGGGAGCCGAAAGAACGCGGCTGTTGTTTCCGGGATATTTTTTTGTATTATTACAGTAGTGGGGATATCATACGCGGGATAAGAGGAGACGGATCATGGCAAATTTGAATAAGGTTATGCTTATAGGCCGGTTGACACGGGACCCGGAGATCAAAGAATTCAGCAACGGAGGGAAGGTCGCCAATATAGGTTTTGCCGTGAACAACCGCCGCAAGAACCAGCAAAGCGGGCAGTGGGAAGAAGTTCCGGTGTGGGTGGACCTTAAGGTGTTCAACCGCGAATCGGGCCGCAAGCTCGCGGACCTGGTGGAAAAATACCTGCGCAAGGGCAGCCAGATCTATGTCGAAGGACATCTCGTCCTGGAAGAGTGGGCGGGTAAGGAAGACGGGAGAAAACAGTCTAAAATGGTCGTTTACGGAGATGAAATAGAATTCCTGGAAAGGCGCGAGGGCGGGGCCGCCGGCGAACCGGCGAAGCGGACCGCCGCGAAATCCTCCGGGACCGGCGGAGACGGCATCGAGGATATCCCATTCTGAATTTATTGCCGGAACTGTTTTGAACGGCCTATGAAGAGCGGTCTTATACTAGCGGGAGTTTGCGTTTGCTGGTGCGGCCTAGCCGATGCCACCCAGCCGGAGGTCGCGTTCCCCGGGGCCGCCACGGAGGCTTCGGCTGTTCCCGCGGTAACCGCTTTTCCCGCAGCGGCGGAAAAAAACCGTGCCGCTCCGTCCGGGATGAGCCCTTTGATCCTGAACATCTCAAAGGACGGCGGCGGAGAAAGAGTGGCGTTCGACTATTCCATCCGATGGGATTTTTCAGACCTTCGCGGTTTCAAGCCGGGTGTGAAAATGCTGCGCTCGATCTTCAGGAGCGCCGCTTCCTGGGACATAACCGAAAACACCAGGGTCAAATATTACGGCTTTAAGACCAATCCCTGGCGGGTCTTTGTGGCCAAAAAGAAACCGTCCGCCGGGTCCGCCGCCGGCGGCAGCGCCGGCGCCGGATCAAAGAGGCGCCTGCGCCTTTCGCTTTCGCCGCTGGTGGATAATTTTAAAAAGGATCTGGATGAGAATATAAGGGACGCGCTGCTTAGCGCGGGCCTTAAACGCGTGTCGCCCGAATTGTCCAAATTGAGCGCCGGCGACAGGAAAATAATCGTCGGGGATGTGTTGTCGATCTTTGCGACGGATTGACCTCAGGACCGACGGCCCCGGCTTCATTTATCCGGCCTGTCCCGGAATTGCCGTTCCGCCCGTTTCCCAACATAATGTTGTAAAATAATGTTTCATCGCGCCCGGTGCGGGTTTCGTTCATGCCGGATCGCGGAACTCAGGCTGACAAATGAAAAAAGTGCTGCGGCGGCCGCTGTTCCTGTTTTGGGCTCTTGCCTGCTGTGTTCTTCTGGGCAGAACGGCGGTCCGTCTTTTTGCGCTCCATGAGACTCGCGCCGCCCTCGCTAAAGCCTCGATGTCGCTCGCCGCTGATAAGGCGGAGGAGGCGGACCTTGAAAAAGCCGTGCGCGCCCAGACCGAAGACGCCGTTTTTTTCAGCAGTCTTCTGGATTTGTACCCGGAGAACAAGAGCTATATGCGCACCCAGAAAGTCATAGCCGACGAAGTCGAAGCTCTCAGGAGGGAAACCCGCGGCCGGCTGGACGGCAAGCTGCATATTGCCGTCGATACCAGGGCCAATAAGCTGTATTTTAAAAAAGGGCTGCGCCTTTTATGGGAAGCAGATTGCTCGGTGGGAAAAGGCGGCACGATAAAAGACAGGAAAACCGGCCGCAGCTGGCAATTCGCCACTCCCAGAGGAGAGTTCCGGGTCCTCGCCAAAATAGACAGCCCTGCCTGGATAAAGCCGGACTGGGCTTTCGTCGAGAACAAAGAGCCCGTTCCTCCGCCCGACGACCCTTCGCGCAAGGTGGAAGGGGAATTGGGCAAGTACGCTCTTGATATCGGGGACGGTTATCTTATCCACGGGACAAAAAATGAGGCGAGCCTGGGCGGGCCGGTTTCGCACGGCTGCATAAGGCTGGGAGCGGAAGCCCTGGAGAAGCTCTATCGGGCTGCTCCCGTCGGTACCCGAGTTTACATTTACTGAGATCCAATGGCCCTTAAAGACGAAAAGTTCAGGGAAATTTACGCCGCGTGGTCCGTCGCGGCCGGCGCGGCATTTTTAGCCGTCCTGTGGTTCGCCGATCACAGGACGACGCTGAAACTGAACGCGGCGCGGGCCGACGCCGGCCGTTTGGAGGAAGAGGCGGCCGCCTCCGGGGCCGCGCTGGAGGAATTGCGCGTCCTGCGCGAGCTTAAGGTGAAGGATGTAAACGATTACAAGGAAGCGCTCAAGAACAGGGCCCGGTCTAAAAAAACGGTCTATGAGGCAGGGGCGGCGTTGCAGGAGGAAAAGCGCCTCCTTGAAAAACAGCTTGAAATAATGACCACCTATGTCGATATAAACGAGGAAACCGGAAAGATCCTGCTGATGCGGGGCGATCACGCGCTTAAGGATTACCCTTTTTCATATCTGCCGCTCAGGGTCTTCGGTCCTGCGGGGCGGAATATGCCGCCGGTCGCGCGCATAATTTCAAAAGAACGGTATGCGCACCCGGAGAGGGGAAAGGTCCAGGAAAAGGACGGGAAGATAACCTGGGAGCCACCGCAGGTGGGCAGCGACCCCCGGAGCGGCGGGCTTGGCGAGTATGTGCTTTTCACCGACAGTCCGCTTATCGTGCACGGGCCGCCTCCGAACAAAAAACTTCACGAGGCGTTTCCGCATGTCTGCGCCGGGGTGAGCGTCCATGCGGCCCGGAGCCTGTTTGAAAACACCTTCATCGGCACCAAGATCCTGTACGAAAAAAAGAAACCGGCGCCGCCCGCGCCCGCCGAAGCCCCCGCCGCTCACGCCGGCAAGTGAAGTCGTGTTCCATTAAAAATTTTTGCGGCAATAATTTTTGACCGATAGCGTGCCCGGCGGCCCATGCCCCCAGTACGCCCGCCAACCCGCGGACCTGCCGTTTCCTTAAAAGTTTTATAGACAGTCCCTGATACGGCGTCCGCGCAAGCACGGAAGCTCGCCGGACGGGGGGCGGCCTACGGGGAGAGGATGCGGGTTTTTTGCGCGGCGAATTCCAGGTCGGTCAGGATGCCCTGCCGTTTAAGCGCCGCCAGGCGTTCAAGCTGTGAAACCACATCGTTCCGGCCGGCGGCCTCGGCGGAATGGGCGGGCGTTTTCATCTTGTTGATGAGATCCGAGATGCTCTGCGCGACTTTCGATACGTATTTTTTCTCTATCATCTCTATGAGCTTGGTGCCGCCCGAGGTCGAGACCTGGATCTTGCCGAAGAGCAGGCCGGTCTTATATGAAACGGCGCTGACATGGGACAGGGGCAGTTCCATTTGCTTGAGCCCGTAGATTATTCCTTTGTCAAGGAAAAGGACCCGCCTGTCCGTCACCGTGACAAGCCAGGTGTTGCCGTCCAGGAGGCCGCTGGTTATCGCATGGATAGTCTCTCCGGGAGTCAGCACCTCATGCAGGTGCCTGCGCTCCTTCCTGGTGAACCACTTGTCGAAATCCCCGAGCGCGGCAAGCTGCGCGTCCAGCACTTCCCTGTCTACCGGCATTGGTCGGCCTCCCTGATATATGTAGATGATACAAAACATCCGGCCGTAAGCGCATTTGTAAATGCAAAACACGGCATAATTTTGTACTATAATCGCTGGCGGGATACGGGTATGAGCGGACCGCAAAATTCTATGATAGGGGATCGCGGTTCGGCGGGATATACATTATGAAAGACCAGGTCAAAATACTTGTGGTGGACGACGAGCCCGGGATCCGCGATCTGCTCTCGTACGAGCTCAGTTCCCACGATTATACGGTGATCACGGCGGAGAACGGAGAAGAGGCGCTTGAAAAGGCCAGGAAAGACAATTTCAACCTTGTCATCAGCGACGTCAAGATGCCCCGGCTGGGCGGGCTTGAAATGCTTGAGGCCATGAAAAAAATAAACCCCGATATCGAGGTCATCATGTCCACCGGCTACGGCACGATAGAAACGGCCGTAAGCGCCATGAAGATGGGAGCATATGATTTCGTGCAGAAACCGTTCGATCTTAACGAGATCCTAGCCATCATAGATAAGGCCCTGGAAAGGAGCGAATTGAAAGTCCTCCTCGGGGTTTATGAGGCCAGTAAGAATATCTTCTCCTCCATCAAGCTGGAAGAGCTTCTGCCCGTTATGGCCGGGCTTTCCACCCGTATCCTTAAAGCCGACGATGTTTCGATCATGCTGGCGGACGGCGAGGGGCGGCTGGTGGTCCGCGCGACCGCCGGACTGTCCGACGACAAGCGGGCCAAAACCCGCCTGGCCCTGGGAGAAAGGGTGGCGGGCAGGGTCGCCCAGGGCGCTGGGCCGGTCATTATCGACGGGCCGCTGGAGGGGGACGCGAGGTTCACCAACATCGACACTCTCCGGGAGATCCGTTCCGCCATCGTCTTCCCGTTGGTGATGGAAGGGCGTCTGCTCGGGATCCTGAACGCCAACCGCACCGTCCGCGAGGCGCCGTTCACCGGCTCCGACCTCCGGTACGCTTCTGTTTTCTGTTCCCAGATCTCGCAGGCCATACACAACGCCACGCTTTACCGGGAACTGGACGACAAAATGCGGGAGATAGAAAAAATGCAGGCCCACCTGGTGGAATCCGAGAAGCTGGCCGCCATCGGCAAACTGGCGGCCGGGGTCGCCCATGAGATCAATAATCCGCTTACCGGGATCATGGGCTTCGCGGAACTGATGCTTCAGAGCAAGGACCTCTCCGCGAGCCAGCGCGAAGATGTGGCGTCCATACTGCAGCAAAGCCAGCGCTGCCGCAAGATCGTGCAGAATCTTCTTCAATTCAGCCGTAAAAAAAAGGGAAATAATGAGGCCGTGGATCTGCGCGCCCTGCTTGAGGTGAGTCTGCAGGTGATGAAATACGACCTGATGCGCGAGAATATCGAGGTTCAAAAATATTTTCCCGAAGATCTTCCCGTGGTGCAGGGCGATCCGGCGCAGCTGGAACAGGTGTATCTGAATCTCCTGGGCAACGCGCGGCAGGCGATGGAAGGCAAAAACGGCGGGCTTCTGAAGATCAGCGCTTCGCGCAAGGACGGCCTGGTCGTCCTCAGGGTCGAGGATACCGGCTGCGGCATACCTCCGGAGAATCTCGGCAAAGTGTTCGATCCTTTTTTTACCACCAAACCGGTGGGACAGGGGACGGGACTGGGGTTATCCATTTCCTACGGCATCATCCAGCAGCACCACGGCACGATCCGCGTGGAAAGCCAGCCGGGCATCGGGACAGCTTTTATTATTTCCCTGCCTGTAACCGGGGCGGCGGCGCCCCAGGAAAGCGGTAAGGAGAGGTGAAATGAAAACACAGATGAGGATGCTCGCGATACTGGCGTTGTTAAACCTTCCGCAGGCCTTCGCCAAAGCGGCGGATCCCGCCGCTTTTCAGTTCTTCGAAGAGGAGGCCGGGGTTATAACTTCGGCCAAACGGGCTCAGCCTCTCAGCAAGGCGGCGGCCAGCGCCTCCGTGATCTCCGCCGAGGAGATCAGGCTTTACGGTTACCGCACCCTGGGCGAAGCGCTTCAAAGCGTTCCCGGGTTCTATTCCACGGACGACCGCAGTTATACCTCCCTGTGGGTGCGCGGCTTCGGCCGGCCCGGGGATTTTAATTCCAGGGTCCTGCTGCTTATAAACGGCCACAGGATGAACGACAATATTTACGGCCAGGCCTTTGTCGGCAATGAGTTCTCGCTGGATATGAATTCCATCTCGCGGATCGAGATCATAAAAGGGCCCGGCGCCGCTCTTTACGGCGACAACGCTTTTTTCGCGGTGATAAATGTCATAACGAAAACGCCGGAGCATGGAACCGGGACGGCGGCGGAGCTCAGCGCCGGAAGCTACGGCACGACCAGGGAATTCGCCGAAGTTTCGCACAGCTATCTGAACGGGCTCAACCTTTACGCCGCCGGGTCCAACCGCAGGATGCAGGGCCAGCGGCTGCATTTTTCGGAATTCTCCTCCGTTAACAACGGGCATGCGAACGCGACCGCCGATGCCGAGAAGAACTATACCTTTTATCTGGATCTGGCGGTGAACGGCTGGGATTTGCGGGGAAATACGAACAGCCGCACCAAAGGCCTGTCCGCCGATCCCTTTGGGGATACCTTCAACGATCCCCGCTCCAGGGCCACGGATTCGCGCAGCTTCCTGGAACTGAGTAAAAATACGAGCCTGCGGGATGATCTTACGCTGACCGCCCGGATCTACTACGACTGGTACTATTATAACGGATTTTTTTTCGCGGATAACGCCGCCCCTCCGCCGCTCCAGAGCGTGAGCAACGATACTTCAAAAGCTTCCTGGTACGGAGAAGAGGGCAGGCTTCAATACGATCTCGGCGGAGAGAATATCCTTACGGTGGGAGAGGAATACGAATACAACACCATCGGGCTGCAGAAATCCCGCGTTCTCGATCCTTTTTCGGATAATCTCGACGTGAATTACGCTCCCAGCCGCTGGGCGATATTCGCGCAGCAGGAGCTTAAACCGGCGGATGCCCTAAGGCTGACGCTTGGCGGCCGCTATGACCGGTATCAGGCCTTCGGGAAAACGGTCAATCCCCGGTTCGCCGCGGTTTACGACCTTTCGCAGGATACCACTTTAAAACTTATGGGCGGGTCGGCTTTTAAGGCGCCGGGGCCGTTCGAAATGTTCTATTCCTTTCCAGGTCTTAACAAGGCAAATCCTTCGCTGGAACCGGAAAAGATCCGCACCTATGAAGCTTATTGCGAACGAAAACTACCCGGGGGATGGGGATCCGCCGGCGCCGGATATTTCCTGAGCACCATCGACGGCCTTATCACCCAGATCGTGGACCCGGCAGACGGCCTGCCTCAATTCATCAATAAGGACCGCATCAATACGAAGGGGCTGGAACTGAACGCCAGACTGCGTTTCAGTTCCCTCGTTTCAGGACATGCGGGCTATACGATGCAGAACACCAGGGAAGACGGCGGAGGCCGTTTATCCAATTCGCCCAGGCACACCGGTTCCGCCGGGATAACCGGACGGCTCGCGTCCGGGGATGCGTCGGCGGGCCTGGAGCTTTTCGTAGTGGGAACGCGCACCACATTTCAGGAAACCCGCCTGCGCCCGGCCGCGTTGCTGTCGCTTAATCTTTCAGCCAGGCTTTGGAAGACGGGGCCGCGGTGTTATCTGGGCATTTACAACCTTGCGAACGCGAATTACCAGGCCTCGGGGACCGCCGATAATATACAGGCCGCCATAGGTCAGGACAGGCGGAATTATACCGTCGGACTGGAGCACCGGTTTTAAAAGCGGGGCGGCATACGGGCCGCCGCATTTATGAATATGAAATTTCATGCGATTTTTGCTTCGGCGCTGCTATCCTGTTCTCCGGCCGTAGTGACGGTGCGGGCCCAGGAGGAGGAGGTGGTGGCGGCCGTGTTGAGTTCCGGCTCCGGAGCTTATACGAATTCCCTGGCTGGATTCGAGAAAGAATGGGGGCGGGCCGTGCCAGTGATAAATATGGCTGGCGCCAACGCCGAGCTGCCCCGTAATACCGGTATAATCGCGGCTTTCGGCGCAAAAGCGGCCATGCGTCCGTATCCGGACGGCTTGACGCTGATCTATTGGGCCCCGGCCATGGGGGGAGAGCAGACAGGCCGCGCCGGCCGTGTTATCAAGATCAACCTGGCCCCGCGTCCGGACATTCTGGCCGCGCGCCTGAAGGAAATACAGCCGAAACTTAAACTGCTGAGAATATTTTTCATGGCGGAGCACCTCACCGCGTACATCGAAGAACTGCGGTCGGCCTTCAGGCCGCTCGGGATTGCGATACAGGCAGGCAAACTCGGCCGCAGGGAAGATCTGCCCGACGCGATGCGGGCCATGAACGCGAAGCCGGACGCGCTGCTGGTCCTTAACGATCCGGCGCTCATTAACGCCCAGACTTTCGCCGTGCTCAAGGATTATTCATGGGCCAACGGAGTGCCCTTTTACGCTCCGACCTCCGGCCTGGTGGAGCAGGGCGCCACGGCGTGCGTGGCTCCCAGCTTTGCGGAACTGGGCCGCGCGGCGGCCCAGACCGCGCGCAAAGTTTCGGCGGGTAGTCCCGTCGGAGAGGAAGTGTATCCCGAAGTGAACGAGCTCACGGTGAACCTCGCGGCGGCGGAAAAAGCGGGCCTTGTTTTCAGCGAGGAATTCCTTAAGAACGCCAGGAAGGTTTCCCCGTGAAACTCCTGGCGAAACTTTTGCTTTTTTTTGTTCCTCTGACGCTGCTTTTGCTCGGTACGGCGCTGTTCGCGTCCAGGCGCGGCATGCACGCGATCCTTCTTGGTGAGGTCCGCGACCGCGGCCTGGCCCAGATCTCCGTGAACAGCCGGGCATTTTCCGCCGCTTTTGAAACCGGGTCCGAGGCCGCTCTCCTTCCGCTTTTACAGTCATTGAAGGAGCAGGTCCGCGGCGTGCAGACGGCGGCCCTGGACGGTACCGGCAAGGTTTTGGCTCATACGAATGTGATGGAGAAAAGTAAGACCTACTCTGACGCTCTTACGGTACGGATGCTGGGCGAGGAGTTGCCGGTCTTTAATGAGATCGGGGTAAAAGGAGAGCCGGTGCTTGAAATTTCGGCGCCGGTATGGCGCGAAGAGCCGGAAAAAGAAGATTTTCTGCTCTCGGCCGGAAACAACTCCGGGAAGCGGCGGCTCGGGACCATATTACTGGGGATACCCCTGACCCATACGATCCAGCTGCAGGACAGGCTTTTTATGCGGCAGACCGCGTTGTTTATTCTGGCGGTCGGCGGCTGTTCTCTGATTCTGGTCGTTTATGTCGCGTTGGTTATCCTGCGTCCGGCGCGGCGACTGGCGTCCGGCATCGCAAAGGTCAGCCTCGGAGAATACGGACTGGCGGTCCCGGCGGGAGCGGACGATGAACTCGGGCAATTGACAAGGGCTTTCAATCTTATGTCCGCGAATCTGAAGAATACCACGGTTTCGCGCGACCGGCTTATAGAGGAAGCCGCGGAACGCAAGCGCGTGGAAGCCGCGCTGCTTTATTCCGACGAACGATTCCGCCAGGTCTCCGAGCGGTCCGGCGATTGGATCTGGGAAACCGATTCCGAAGGCCGCTATACATACTCAAGCCCCGTGGCCCAAGCCATTCTCGGTTATAAACCTGAAGAGCTCAAAGGCAGATATTTCCATGATTTTTTCATTCCAACGGAAAAAGCGAATCTTTTAGCGGAGTGCGCCAGGATCATGTCCGCGAACGCCATATTTTCCGGATTCATAAGCAAACGCACGCATAAGGACGGGCATGAGGTCATTCTTGAGACCAGCGGCGGGCCGGTACTGAACGGTTCAGGCGCGCTGGCAGGGTACCGCGGCGTGAACCGGGATATAACTCAGCGCCGGAAGCTGGAGGCGGCCATGATCCAGTCCGAAAAAATGTCCGCTATCGGGCAGCTGGCGGCGGGGGTGGCCCATGAAATAAACAATCCGCTCGGTATAATTCTCGGCTTCGCCCAGAGCGCCGCCAGGGGGGTCAAGGAAGGCGAAAGGCTGGCTATGCCGCTTAAGACCATAGAGCGGGAAGCGATCCGCTGTAAAGATCTGGTCCAGAACCTGCTGGTTTTTTCAAGGAGTTCCAAGCAAAGCGCGCCTGTGACGGAACTGGACCTTAACACCGCCGTGGAGGGGGCGCTGTCCATGATCACGGCCCAGACTAAGACCTGCAATGTGGAGTTGTCGCGGCAATTGGCTTCCGGGCTTCCTAAAATTTTCTTCAGCGCGGTCCAGGTGCAGCAGATAGTCATCAATCTGGCCAACAACTCCATCGACGCGATGCCGAAAGGCGGGACCCTTACCGTCGGGACCGCGCTTTCCGGCCTGCGGCCGGGATGCGTCGAGCTGAGGGTCCGCGACACCGGCGAAGGGATCCCGAAGGAGCGCCGGGAGAAGATCTTCGAGCCTTTCTTTACCACTAAAGAGGTCGGGAAGGGGACCGGGCTCGGACTGTCGCTGGTATACGAGATAGTCCACAATCACGGCGGCGTTATCGAGCTGGAAAGCGAGGAAGGGAAAGGGTCCTGTTTTACCATCCTTCTGCCGATCCAGCCGCCGCCCGCTTCTTCCGGGAGGACGGCATGACATCCGGCGCCGGAAGGAATATCCTTGTCGTGGATGACGAACACGGGTATCACGACCTGTTCAGATTTGTCCTGGAACCCCTGGGCTTCACGGTCCTTTCCGCATACGAAGGGACGGCGGGCGTGGCGCGTTTCCATGAGCGGGATTATTCCGCCGTATTTCTGGATGTGCATATGCCCGGGATGACGGGACTTGAGGCCCTGAAAACGATCAGGCAGGCGAAGCCGTCACAGCGGGTTATAATAATGAGCAGCGGCTCGGACCCCCGGCAGGTCCTTGAAAAGGCCGCCGTGGACCTGGGCGCGGCAGATTGTATTTTCAAGCCTTTCGAACTGGATCAGATCCTTAAAAACGTCGAAAATATTCCGTAGGTTATTGCTTAAGCCGGGCTATGCGGTCCTCCAGCGGGGGATGGGTGGCGAACAGCGCGAAAAAACCTTTGGGCTTGCCCGAGATCTTAAGCGCGGCTAGGGAGCTCTGGTTGGTGAGATCCGCGTAGGCCGCCGTTCTTTGCAGTTCTTCAAGAGCGCTTATCATTTTGTCGCGACCCGCCAATCGTGCGCCGCCCAGGTCCGCGCGATACTCGCGGCGGCGCGAGAAGGCGGACACCGCGATCATCCCCAGTACGCTTAACGCCATCTCCAGCAGGAAAACGACCAGGTAACTAGGAGCCGAGCCGTTCTCGGAGTCCCTTCCGCGGTCGGCTATGAAAAAAGCTATCACCCGGGCCAGGAACATGACGAAAGCGTTTATGATGCCTTGTATCAAAGTCATGGTGACCATGTCGCCGTTGGCCACATGCGCTATTTCGTGGCTCAGCACGCCTTCCAACTGCGTTCTGTCCATGCGTTCAAGCAGGCCGGCCGATACGGCCACCAGCGCCCGGCTTTTGGTGGGCCCGGTGGCGAACGCGTTGACCTCGGGGCTGGGGTAGTACCCGACTTCGGGCATTTTGGGCAGGCCGGCCGCCCTGGCCAGTTCATGGACCAGGTTCACCAGTCCGGCGAGTTCGGGCTCGCGGGCATCCGGAGCTATCACGACAACGCCCATCATCCATTTTGCCATTACGCGGGACAGCGCCAGGGAAATGAAGGCCCCGCCCATGCCCCAGACGAGGCAGAATGTCATGAGCGCCCGGTAATCGATCCCGCGCGCGCTGAAATAAGCGCCAACTCCCAGAAGATTGAGCGTGAACGACAGCGTCAAAAGGATAAGGATGTTTACCGTCAGGAAGAGGAAAATTCTTTTGCCCATTGAGAACATAGAGCCTCCTTTAGATCTTACCGCGCCTATATTTTAGCAAAAACCGAGGGATAATTCTGAAACGCGCAGAACGAGAAAAAAATTTGCTATCATTTACCAGGGTTGTCAAAAGGGCGGCGGTCCGGTTATACGCGCCCCGCGATATTAAGGAGACGATAAATGCATATGAAAAACACAGTCCTGTTAGGTTTGATGTTCATCATTCCCGCTGTCGCCATGGCCGAAGAGAAGCCGATGACGGAAGACCAGAAAACTCTGTATTTCCTCGGGAACAATGTTCTCGCCAGGAATCTTAAGCAGTTCAACTTTACTCCGGAAGAGTCCAAATATATACTCGCGGGGCTCACCGACTCGCTTAATAACGTCCCCGGCAAAGTGGATGAGTCCTACGGCTCCAAGATCAATGAGCTGATAGGCAGGAAGCAGGCCGCCGTGGCCCAGAAAGAAAAAGAGAAGGGCCGGGCTTTCCTCGAACTGATGTCCAAAGAAAAGAACGCCCAGAAGCTTGCCAGCGGAGTCGTGTTTATCCCGGTGAAGGAAGGCAAGGGTCTCAGTCCCAAGGCCACCGATATGGTGAGAGTCCACTACCACGGGACCTTCCCGGACGGCAAAGTTTTCGACAGTTCGGTGGACCGCAAAGCGCCGGCGGAATTTCCGCTTAATGGCGTGATCCCCTGCTGGACGGAAGGCGTTCAGAAACTGAAAATAGGCGGCAAGGCCAAACTGGTCTGCCCCTCCGATACCGCATACGGCGACCAGGGGATGCCGGGCGCCATTCCCGGCGGAGCCACTCTGGTGTTCGAAGTCGAACTGCTGGATATCGTGAAACAGGAAGCGTCGCCCGCGGCGAAAGCGGCGCCGGCTGCGGCCAAGAAGGCCGAGACCAAGCCCGCCGTGAAAGCGGCGCAAACGGCCAAATAAAATGGCGTAAGGCGATATTTTCTCGTGTAAAAGAACGGGGAGCGGAAAAAATCCGCTCCCCGTTCTTTTGGTGTGCCCAGCATGAAACCAAGCTTGGAGGTGCAAGTCCTTCGAGGATACAGGTTGCAGAAAACTCAAGCGAAACGCAAGGCAGTACGCCGTGAGGCGTACGCTGAAAGAAGCGCGTAGCGAAAGTCCGAGCCGACGAACAGAAACCGAATAAGAGGCGTTGCCGACCGGGGCGAGCGGGCCAATGACCGCAAAGCCCCTGTGACCAAAGGGCGGTGGCGTAGATTCGGCGGTTGTGGACGGAAAGCGTGGTTTCTTACCTGGGGAGGTCTCGCCTAACGCCTGAAAGGGCGACCCGCCAGAACGGGGCGCGAGAAGTCAGCAGAGGCCGTAGTACCCGCCTGAAGCGGGGAAGGGCCGAACAGAAAGAGAGCGAAACGAACATGGATCTTGAAAATGCCAAGCGGCAGAAGTCCGAGCAATTGGAGCTCCCGTTGATATATAGGGGTGAAACCCCGAATGGTCAGCGAAGCGTCGAAGCATTGACGGCGGCCCATGATGAGAAACGCTCAAGCACCGTGCACCTGATGGAGCAAGTGGTAGCTGAAGGCAATATGTTGGCCGCGCTGAAGCGAGTGCGGCGTAACAAGGGCAGTCCCGGCATAGACGGCAGGAGCATTGAAGAACTGACGGACTACATGGTTGTGAACTGGTCGCGAATCCGGCAGGAACTTCTTGCCGGAAGCTATCAGCCACAGCCGGTAAAACGGGTTGAGATTCCGAAGTCCAGCGGCGGGGTCCGACAATTGGGAATCCCGACGGTGGTAGACCGGATGATACAACAGATGGTTCTGAATGTGCTTCAGCCGCAGTTTGACCTGACATTCTCAGAGCATAGCTACGGCTTCCGGCCCGGACGGAGCGCGCACCAAGCGGTGAAAGCGGCCCGTAGGCATATACAAGATGGGCGGAGGTGGGTTGTTGACGTTGACCTGGAGAAGTTCTTCGACCGGGTGAACCATGACATCCTGATGAGCAGGCTTGCCGAAAGGATTAAAGACAAACAAATGCTTGGGCTAATCCGCCGCTACCTTGAAGCCGGAGTAATGGCGCAAGGTGTGGTGGTGGAACGCTGGGAGGGAACGCCGCAAGGCGGACCCCTTTCGCCGTTACTGGCGAATGTGCTTTTGGATGAAGTTGACAAGGAACTGGAACGGCGCGGTCATGCGTTCGTGCGGTACGCTGACGACGGGAACGTATACGTCCGGTCAGAGCGTGCGGCGAACGATGTGCTGGAAACGCTGAAGCGTTTATACGCCGGGCTAAGGCTGAAAATCAACGAGACCAAAAGCGGAATCACGAGTATGCGTAACAGTCAATACCTTGGCTTCGGGTTCTGGACGGCCAAGGGAAAGACGGTTAAATGCCGCGTGGCCCCCAAAGCCCTGAGAGCGATGAAAGAGCGTGTGCGGCAGATAACGTCGCGCAATGGTGGCCGAAGTCTGGAACAGACAGCGAAAGAGCTTAAGGCATATCTAACCGGCTGGAGGGAATACTTCCAACTGGCGGAAACGCCCGGCATTTTCGCTGAATTGGACGGATGGATAGGCCGTCGGTTGAGGATGGCGCGTCTAAAACAGTGGAAGCGAGGAAAAACAACATACCGGGAACTGCGCGCGGCGGGAGTTGGTCAGAAAGCTGCGGCCTCGGTGTCGGCATGTTCCCGCCGCTGGTGGAAGATGGCCGGAACCTCAGCCCTTAACATCGCCTTGCCTAACAGCTACTTTGCGAAACTCGGTGTTCCAAAGCTGGCGGAAGATACCGCTGCTTTCTGAACCGCCGGATGCGGACCCGCATGTCCGGTGGTGTGGGAGGGGAACGGCAGCCTACTTACTGTCGTCCCCTATCCCTATCCTGTGTCGATCTGTGCGGCAGGCCGCAGCGGGTTATTCGGCTTTGGATTTGATCAGGACGGAGAGGCCGATGGACAGCGCCAGGATGCCCAGAACGACGCAGAGGGACAGGAGCGCGGGGATATGCACTACGCCGGAGGAAAGCATCTTCAATCCCACATAGAGGAGGATGACGGAGATGCCGGCTTTCAGGAAGCGGAAAGAGCCCATGACGGCGGCCAGGAGGAAATAAAGGGAGCGCAGACCCACCACCGCGAAGACATTGGAGGTATAGACTATGAAAGCCTCTTTTGAAATGGCCAGCACCGCGGGGATGGAGTCGACGGCGAAGATCAGATCGGTGGTCTCTATCACCAGAAGCGTGGCGAAAAGCGTCGTGGCGTGCCAGACCCCTTTTTTTGTAAAAAAAACGCCGGTATCGTCGGCCGTGTCCAGCGGCATGATCCGGGCCAGCAATTTGAGGGCCGGGTTCTTTCCCGGGTCCGTTTCCCCGTCTTCCTGGAGGAACATCCTGACCGCGGTAAAGACCAGCACCGCGCCGAAAATATAAATTATCCAGCCGAAGGCGTTTATCAGGCCCACGCCCGCGAAGATCAAGATCAGGCGCATAACGACCGCGCCCAGGATCCCCCAGGTCAGGATCTTCGGCTGGTATTTCCCGGGCACGCTGAAATAAGCGAAGATCATGATGAACACGAACATATTGTCCATCGACAGCGAATACTCTATGACATAGGCCGTGAAGAATTCCAGCATGCGGTCGTAGCCCAGCATATAGCCGGTCAAAAATCCGAAAAGGACCGCGATCAGAACCCATGAAGCGCAGAGCGTGAGAGCCTCTTTCCGGGAGATCTCATGGAGCCTGCCCGCAGAGAATTTAAGATCAGCGGCGAAAAGCGCCGTGGCGGTGAGCGTGAAGATGAGCCACATTATTCCGAGATTGGACATGCGTAAATTATACCAGTACGCCGTCAACACGGCAAGACAATATACAAAAGGCAGCATGAGCCTTTTTGGGGGCGGCCGCCTGACGGCCTTGTCAAAAGGTAGCGTGAGCCTTTTGGGGTCAAAAGGCAGCAGGAGCCTTTTGGGTTTTTGGGCTACTGCCTTGCCAACGGGGAGGTATATAAATTAAAATCAGGATTACAGAATACAGGTTACGGAGGCTAATAATGGAAAAAACATTTGATATCGTGCTGCTGCTGGCCCTGCCGGCTTCAGGCAAATCCGAGGTACGGCGGTTCCTGGCTAATGTCGAACCGGAGCGGCTTAAAAACGAATTTCACATAGGAGCCAATTTGCAATTGGATGATTTCCCTTATGTACATATGATGCGCCGCGCCGACGACGAGCTGGCGAAGCTCGGCCATCGCCGCCTGTTCTTTAAATCGGGCGACAGTCCTTTTCTGGACACCAAGGACTGGGGGACGCTGATACACCTGCTTAACGAGGATTATCAGGACCTGATGAGGAAAACCGTGGTAAAGACCGGTTCCGCCGCCGACTTGCTGATGCGGCGTATGGATAAAGCCGGCGAAAAGGCGCATCTTGCCCCGAGGCTGGCGAAGCTGGATAAGGCCGCTTGGGCAGCCGTCTCCGCGGCGCTTGAAAAAGAAGCCCGCTCCATGCTGGACGAGAAGCACGCCGCCTACCCCGCATCCTTCGAGGGGAAGACCATCGTTATCGAGGCGGCCCGAGGCGGACCCGACGGCGCCGCTTGTCCGCTTCCGGCCCCGCTGGGCTATCAGTATTCGCTCGGAGAGCTGGACCCCGAAATACTCCGGCGCGCCGTTATCCTTTATGTCTGGGTCACGCCGGAGGAAAGCCGCCGCAAGAACACCGCCCGCACCAATCCCGACGATCCCGGTTCCATCCTGCATCACGGCGTGCCGATGGAGGTCATGCTCAACGACTACGGCTGCGACGACATGGACTATCTGGAGAAGAACTCCGAAGTGCCGGGTACCATCACAGTCTCTTCCCGGGGTGGTAAATTCCATCTGCCTATAGGCCGTTTCGACAACCGCGTCGATAAGACCAGTTTTCTACGGGCTGAGAAGAAGGATTGGGATCCAGGGATGGTCGCGGCCGTTACCAGCGGGATAAAGAGCGCCACCGACAAACTATACTCGATGCTGGCCGCCGCCGAATAGTAAGGAATCTCCAAAACAAAGCCGCCGTCACCGTAAACGCCGGTGACGGCGGTTCTTTATGCGGTTTTATGGATAAAACCCCGTGTCGGGTACGATAAAATGTCGTTTTAGGATATTTTATTCCAATCGTCCCGCTTTGCAGCCGCCAGTTTGCTGTGATGTCTGCCGTAGAGGAAGTATATCGAGATGCCTATGGCCATCCACACTATAAGCCGTATCCAGGTTGCTATGGGCAGAAAGGCCATTTGCGCCAGCGATACGACGGCCCCCAGCACAGGCACCAGCGGGACCAGCGGGGTCCTGAACGGCCGGTTCAGGTCCGGGTGGGTTTTCCTGAGCGCTATTATGCTGACGCATACTATGGCAAAGGCCAGCAGCGTGCCGATGGACACCATTTCACCCAGCGCGCCGATAGGAAAAAGTCCGCCCAGCACGGCCGCCACAGCGCCGGTCGCCATCGTGGTAATGTGCGGCGTGCGGAAGCGCGGGTGCACTTTGGAGAAGACCTGCGGCAGCAGCCCATCCATCGACATGGAATAAAAAATACGGGGCTGGCCCAGCAGCAGCACCAGCATGACCGAACTTAACCCGGCGATGGCGCCGATCTTTATGAACTTACGCAGCCAGAAAAGCCCGGCGCCCGCGGCGTCGACCCCGACGGCTATCGGGTCCGGCACCAGCAGCTGGTCGTATTTCACTATGCCGGTAAGGACCAGCGCCACCAGGATATAAAGGACGGTGCACACCGCCAGCGAGGACAGGATGCCTATCGGCATGTCGCGCTGGGGGTTCCTGGCCTCCTGCGCGGCGGTGCTTACGGCGTCAAAACCTATATAAGCGAAAAATATCACTCCGGCTCCGCGGGCTACGCCGCTCCAGCCGAACTGCCCGAAGGTGCCGGTGTTGGCCGGAATGAACGGATGCCAGTTGGCCGTGTTGACATAGGAAACTCCGAACGCTATGAAGAGTATTACCACCGTGACCTTGGCGAACACCGCCAGGTCGTTCACTTTCGCGGATTCGCTTATGCCCACTACCAGAAGGCCTGTAACCGCCGCTATTATGAACACTGCCGGCAGATTTATTATGGCCCCTGTGGCGGACCAACCTGCGGCGTGGTCGAACGCGAACGGCGCCTGTGAGATCGCCGCAGGGATAGTTATTCCGAAATCTTTTAAGAAGCTGACCACATAACCCGACCAGCCTACGGAAACCGTGGCCGCTCCGAACAGATATTCCAGGATCAGGTCCCAGCCTATTATCCAGGCCAGCAATTCTCCTATAGTCGCGTAAGAATAGGTGTAGGCGCTGCCCGCTATGGGGATCATGGAGGCGAATTCGGCGTAGCACAGTCCCGCGAAGGCGCAGCCGACCGCCGAAATCGTAAACGACAAGACTATGGCAGGGCCCGCGTACTGCGCGGCCGCCTGCCCGGTAAGCACGAAAATACCCGCGCCGATGATGCCTCCCACGCCCAGCAGGGTAAGGTTCAGCGGCCCGAGCGCTCTTTTAAGCGAATGCTCTTTATCCTCAGCCTGAGCCATCAGCGCGCTGATGGATTTTTTCCTGAACAAAGCTTGCATGGTTCTCCTTGATCCGGCATTGAATTTTTGAAATAGTACAAATTTAGGGGTTTTGAGGCAATACGCCTTCTGAGGCCTTCTGAGGGGGAAATTTATTTCTCCCTAGATACTTGAGCGCGTAGACGCCGTGTCAGGGCCTATGGCGGCAAAAAGTTTTTGATCAATGTGAGCCGAAGCTATGCCGGTATGCGGGAAGGGCGGAGTTCTCAGATTTTGACGAAGTCGCTCTTCGGTTTAGAAGTTTCACGAGCGATCCTTTTTCTGATCTCTTTAGAAGAGAGATTTTGCTGTTGTTTAAGTATCCGCTTCAGGTCGAAAACAGCGATCCCCATCTTGGACAGGTTTTCCATATCTCCAGCATGAAAAAGGGCTCCTCTCACTATTCCCGCCAGGACCATGGGGTCATTTTCTTCCACGACCGGGCTGCCCGAGGTTCCCTCTCCCTGCCTGGAGTCCGTAGCTGCGAGCATATCCCTCAGTTCGTCCGGGATGGAGCATGTTATGCGGGCCAATTGGATCCCGTTTTCGTAATCTTTTGCTATCGTACCGAATGTACAATTACGGACTGCCAGATCTGAAAAACCGCCGACCGCCCCATAGTTCAGCAATGTCGTGCCTTGAGCCTCACCTGCCTTTTTCACTTTCAGGATCTTAATAAAACGGTCGTCCTGTCCTTCGATCTTAAGCCCGTTTAAGTCAAATACGGCGACATCACCGGCCTCCTCGGGATAATAAGCGATGATCCTGTTGTTGGGTACTTCCAGGATCACTCCGCCGCGCGCTCCTTCAACAAAGGTCGATTTACCCAAGCCTATAAGGAATGATTCGTCCAGTTTTACGCAATGGGCCGCCGTGATAAACAAGAGGTGGTTGTTTTGAGGGTGGCGGACGGTGGAACCTCCGCAACTTGAGAGGTTTTCATACATCAGGGTGTGAAGTATTCCGATCTCGTCCAAGGGATCTTGTTTGTCCGCTCCGGCCGCTGTGGGCGAGGGCAGGTTAAGTTCGCCGTCCCCCAGGCCCAATTGGTCCGCCGCCGGCCCGGCGTACGCCGTCCTGGAAAATACCGCGAGTACCGCTATCGCCAGAATTTTATTGAACATTTTTGCCTCAAAGCTTTTTTGCCGTATTTTATCGCCACAACCTGTCCGACCATAGTATAGTCCCGTCGGCGCACGGCGGCCTGGGCCCAAAGCCCGGGAATTGTAAGGCATTAGACCCAGCCGGTATCAGGCCTTTTAGTTTTATGGAGCAGAAAAATAACCGGTGGATTTTGCAAAATCTTTATAATTTACTAATATATATTCGCAAGGTGATGCCGAGGTAGCTCAACGGTAGAGCAATCGCTTCGTAAGCGATAGGTTGTGGGTTCAAATCCCATCCTCGGCTGTTTTTAAGGAAGGGATTTGAAGCCAACTCCCGCGCATCCGGTGGATGAAAAGGCCGCAGCAGCGGCCGTCAGCGTACGGATATATCTTTAATATGTCAAAAAGAAACAACGCCCAACTGCCGGAATTTTCTGAAATAAGCTTCGCGCCCGGCGTCGCTTTCGCTAGAAAAGCGATCTGGTGGTGGCTGCCTCTCCTGTATCTTCTCATCTCAGACGCGTTCTATCTGCGCACCTACGATTCGGCGCAGGTAAAGATCTCCCTGCTCCAGATGGGAGGGTTCGCCCTGGTGGGGCTATGGGTTTCGCTGTTGGCACTTGAGGGGCGTAAAGCTTTCAGAAAGGAGGATTTTGTCTTCCTTGCCCCGTTCTTCGCCTATCTTGTCTATGTCCTGATCTCGTTCTGTCACGCGCCTTACAAGGGCTCGAGCGTGGACGATCTGGTCCGGTATGTGCTTTACATGTCCGTTTCCCTGATCGTTATCAGGGAGTTTAACGAAAGCGCCATCAACCGCCTGACCAAAGTCCTGCTCGTGACCGCTTATATCGCGATCCTGTACGGTTTCATCCAGTTCCTGGATTCCAGGTGCTTTCCGCCGAAGGATGTGGGGCCCGGGCTGGATCCTTTTATCTGGCGCCAGGCCTTCGGGACCCGCATCTTTTCCACTTACGGCAATCCTAATTTTTTCGGCAACTTTCTCGTCCTTATACTGCCGATAGTGGTGACGCAATATCTTAAGAATCGGTCGGTCTACCTTTTGCCGCTCATCGCCCTGGACCTTCTGTGCCTTTACGGCACCGACACCAAGGGCGCCTGGATGGGATTCGGCATCTCTTCCTGCGTGTTCGCGGCGATCTACATATATTTTTTTACGCAGATCGATCGGAAGAAGCTGATAAAGGTCTTCTTAGCGCTTGCCGTGGTCGCGGCGGTGGCAGTGGCCGGAGTGCTTGATTACGCCCTGAAGAGTCCCACCTCCGTTCCTTTCCGCGTGGCTACCTGGCTCTCCACCTGGGAAATGATGGAGACCCACCCGCTTATCGGCGTGGGGGTGGGCAGTTTTAAGGTTATTTACCCGACATACCGCCGGCCGATCATTTTCCATCTTGAAGGAAAGCATAATACAGAGACCGACCACGCCGAGGAAGAGCATCTGGAACAGTGGATGGACAACGGCCTTATCGGCTTCGGCATCTATCTGTGGCTTATTTTTTTCGTTACCACGGTGGGGCTGCGGGGGCTTAATTCCATGACGGAAACCCTCAAGGGCAACCGGCCTCCGCCCGCGGCTTACGATCTGCTCGGCTATTTGACCGCGCTGCTGGGAATGCTTTTTCATAATTTTACGGATGTCAGCATGCGCTTCGTGTCTTCAGGCATTTTTCTGGGCCTCCTGCCGGGTGTTATCATAAACCTGTCCCGCGGTCAGGCGCTCTGGGAACTCCATTATAAGGATGAACGGTCTGAGACCGCGGAGCCCGCGCAATCCGGTCCCGGATTCAATATCTATTCCCTGTGGGCGTTGAGGGCCGCGGCGGCGGCGGGCGTTCTGTATGCGGCCTTCCTGCTGATACGGGAATTCTCCGGGCTCCAGGGACCGTTGAGCGGCTACGGCGCGGGCGGCGAGATCCTCCAGTGGTGGATCTCCTGGCTTACGATGTTGGCCATAATCACGGGCCTTTCCTACGCGTTCATCAAGATCAACCTGAAAGGGCTTTCGCGCGCGGTGCCGCTGATCTCGCTGGTCATGCTTATCCCTATCTATTATTTCTGGGGCTGGTTCAAAGGCGATGTTTACCACAATATGGCGATCTTTTTTTCAAAACAAGGCAAATGGGAGGAGGCGATAAGTTATTATAAACGCGTCAACCGGCTCAATCAGTACTTCATCATGCCTTATTATTTTGTCGGCAATGTATTCAACGACCGTTTCAACATGGAACGCCAGTATCGCAAAGAGTGGGGGGATGAAAACAATATCCCCCGCACCGATTATGACCGTGCCATGGCGGCGTATGAAAAAGCCCGCGCGATCGCGCCCAACTACGTGCAGATGCACCACCAGGTGGGCACGCTTTATATGAAGATGCACGATTATTATCTGAACCAGGGCAGGACGGCGGAGGCCGACCGGTTCCTTGATAAGGCGCTGGCCCGCCTGGACCTGTATGAGAACCTGGACCCTGTCTACGCGCCCAATCATTACAGGAAGGCTCAGATCTATATAGCAAAGAAGGATTATCCTTCGGCCGAGCGGGAATATCTGAACAACATCAACGCCTGGAAATGTGACCGTCCCGGACATCTGCACGAGACCCCGGAGGCTTACACCTATCTGGGGAATCTCGAATCAGCCATGGGCAAATATAAAGAAGCGTTCGAGGCGTACGGCCATGCGCTTGCCCTGAGTCCGGAAGCCCAGCCGGCCAAAAGCCAGTACGCGGCGCTTAAACAAAAATTCGGTTTCATTGCGCCGGCGCAGCCCGAAAAAGCCGCGCTCAAGTGATCCGGCGGGGGAACCGCCTTGTTCCGTGTGCCCGGCACGGGGTTTTATACACCCCCGTGCCGGGGTTGAGGGATAAATTTTTGCCGCAAAAATTTATAATAATGCCGCAGAATCCTGAAAAAACCGGAACGATAGACAGGCATTTGCTCACGCTGTCGCTTGTAACGGCGTTTTTTGTTTCCCCGCTGCTCTTTTTTACCGATCTGACGCGCAACCCCTATTATCTGCAGATAACGCTTCTGAACATCTCGCTGCTGGGAGGCGGAGCGGTGCTGTTAATCTCCGCCCTCAGGCGCAAGGCCTGGGGATTCGCCCCCAATATCCTTTATACGCCGCTTGCCGCTCTGCTCGCGGTTATGGCTCTGAGCTTTGCGCGCGCCTATTTCGGCCACGCCGCATTCTTCCGTCCCTCGATGGCCGGTGAATTCACCCGCGCCGGGATGTTCATGGCCGTCAATTGCGTCCTGGCGTTCCTGGTGGCGCAGAAGGTTCCCTTCGACGCCGACCCGCAGTACAGGTCCACGCAGGGCTGGCTGGCTTTTATCGTGCTCTGGGGCGGCCTGTGGTTCCTGTTCCCGGACCTGAAGACCCCGGCTGCCGGGGACGGCCTTATGGCCCGTTTCTGGGATCCCTACGGAGGGGCGCTCTGGCTGGCGGGAACGGCCGCCGCCTGGTATCTGGTCCGGCGGTTCAAACAGGAGGATTTTTTGCACCTCGCCATGGCGGTGGGCGCGCTCGCTTCCTGCTACGGGGTTCTCCAGTATTTCCGGTTCGAACTGATCTGGGCCAAGATCCTGAATCCTTACGGCAACCGTTCCGTTTCCACTTTCGGCAACCCCAACTTCATCTCTTCTTATATAGTTATGCTCATGCCGTTCGCGCTGGCGGGCGTTATGTCCGCCAGGAGGGCGGCGCAGCGGTTCTTTTACGGGTTCGTTTTCCTCTCCTATGCGGCCATGCTGATGGCCAGCCTGACCCGCTCGTCGTGGCTCGGAGCCGCCGTCGCTTTGTCCGCGGTCTTCGTTTTCAAGGAATACCGCATGAAATTCCTGGAGAACCGGAGGTTCCTCGGCTGGCTCTTCGCGGTCTCGCTGGGTCTCGTTTTTATGTGGCCGGCGCAGTCGCTTAAACCTTTCAGTTCGGGCCTGACCGAGCGGATGAGCGAAGGCGCGGATAGAATGACCTCGCCCTCCGCCCTTTTCCTGGACGCCCCTCAGGACAGGGTCTACTCGTCCTTCCACCAGCGCCTGCTTATCTGGTCGTCGGCCTGGCAGATGGGGCTTGAAAGCCCTATGCTGGGCAAGGGCTGGGGGCTGTTCGAGAATTTCTACCCGTTCTATCAGGGCGGGCTGGTCCTGAATTTTGAGAATGTCCGCCATCTGCGGACCCACGCCAATAACGCGCACAATGAGATCCTTGAGCTCTTTTCCCAGACCGGCCTGATAGGTCTGGGCATTTATATCTGGCTGCTGGCCGTTCTTTGCGCGGCCTTCCTGCGTTATTACCGGGCTTCCGGTCCGGAAGAACGGTATCGGACGGCGCCGTTCGCGGCGGCCCTGCTCGGCATGTTCGCGGATAATATGTTCAATGTGTCGCTGCATTTCGCGGTGCCGGCCATGCTGTTCTGGTGGCTCCTGGGAGCGCTCTCGAAGAAACTTTCAGGTTCCGGCGAAACCGGCGGCGCTCCGTGGCCGAGGCCGGCGGCCGCGACGGCCTCGGCCGCGCTTATGCTCATTCTATGCGCGGGCGGGGTCCGGTACTGGCAGAGGCAATTCGCGCGCGAAACGCATTACTTCCGCGGGTTCAAAGCCATGCGCCGGAACGATTTCAGCGGCGCGGCGTCCGAGCTTAAAAAAGCGTACGACGACCATGGGCGCGAGGTGAACAACAATTACGAACTGGCCAACGCCTATGTGCGCGCCGGAGACCTGGCCGCCGCCAAGTGGGCGTACGGCGAAGCCCTTAAATCCAACGCCGGATACGACGAAATATATTTCAATACGGCGATAGTTGAAAAACGCCTGGGGGAAACGGCGGCTGCGCTGGCTCATCTGAAGGTTTCGGCGTTCATAAACCCGCTCAGCGTGGCGACCTATAACGCCATGGCGGATATCTATGTAAAAGCGGGCGCCGGCTCCGCCAAAGAGGCGGTGGAGGTCTTAAAACCGGCCGCGGACATCTTCCCCGGAGACCCGGCGATCTTGAACACCCTGGGATATTTCTACGCCCTTCTTAACGATTACGGTTCGGCCAAGAAGATGTACGGGCGGAGCGTCAGGGCCGATCCGGGAGATCCCATGCCGGAGCGGAACCTTCTCGGCGTGGCCGCGCGGCTGGGTCTGAAGAACGACCCCGATGTTCTCTGGCTTAGGAAATATCAGGAAGTGCGCGACCGCCTGGCGTCCGGCGACGCGTCCGCCGACGCGAGGGCGGCGGCGGACGCGCTGTTGGAACTGGACCCCGGAAACGCCGGCGCGCTTGTTTTGCGCGCCAAGCTCAGTTTCAAGGCGGGGGATTATAAAAGCGCGGAGCGCGACCTTGTCCGGGTCCTGCGCGTTAGTCCCTCCGACGCCGCCGCGCGCTACGGACTGGCGGCGGTATACGAGAAAGAGGGGGATTTTGCGGCCGCCAGGGACGAATGGACCGCTTTACTCCAGGCGGACCCGGGCAATGCGTCCGTGGCCGGGCATCTTAAGAATCTGCCCCGCTGAGCGATGCGGTTAACATTTGGGTAACAATCCGGTAATATTTAGGTAAACTTGAATATGTTAAATATAACGATGAAAACAATTTCAATTCCAAGGATCAGGGCCATAACCGCCGTTTTCTCGGCGCTTCTGGTTTTCGGCGGAAATTTTTCGCGGCTTAGCGGCCAGGGGGACCCGGCCGGCGGCGGGATCACCCGCACCATGGAACAGGCCATAAAACTTTATCACGAAGGGCAGGATAACGAGGCTATGGACCGGTTCATGGATATTCTGGTAAAAGGGACACCCGCCGAAAAATCTCTCGCCAATGAGTATATCACCAAGATAACGCTGCGCATGAATACCGGCGTCCAGACTTTCAAAGACCAGGGCTCCGGCGCCGGAATGACGAGGGATGTCCAGGAACCGGAACAGGCTCCCGAACGGAGGCGGTTCGCGAACGGCCCCGGCCAGGCCGTCTCGGAAGAGGAGGCGTCCGTCCAGGAGGAACGGCAGGCGCAGAAGGACCGTGTCGTCGAGAAGATAAACGAAAAGATCGCGGAGATGCGCAGAACGGCGCTGGTCGAACTCAGCAAATCCGAGTATCTCAAGCTTTACATGGGCGATCCTTTGCCCCGGTGCGTCACCCTTAACCCGCAGTATTTCTTCTCCAATGAAACCTCTTTCAAGGCGGGCGCGACAGGCACGCTCTCAAGCCTCGCGGGCCTTATTTTTACCCTCGGCAAAGCGAATGTCCTCATACTTCCGGAAGGCACGGTCGGAGGTGAGGTAAAGATCAAAAGCATCAGGCAGGCTATCGCCCTTAACTCCTATCTGGTTTCAAGGGGCATCTCTCAGTCCCGCATCGATCTGAACCTGACCGGGGGCGAAGTTAAATTGCCGAAGGAGTTGAGCAGCCTCAGCGGTTTGATCCTGCTTTTTGATTACGACAAAGCGCCCAAACTCAAGGAGAGCGAGGATATCCGGTCAAAAGGCCCCAAGGTTTCCCTCGGCGTCTATCCCACCGCCATTTCCATTCAGAAAAAAGAAGGGGCCCTGGTGGAGTTTTCCGTGCTGGAATCCCCCGTCGGCAAACCCACCTGGAAGTTCGAGATCTTTTCCGTGCAGGGCGACAATACGATCCTTTCCCTGCAAAAACTGGACGGCTACGGCTCCCAGTACAACCAGAGCTACTGGAACGGCCGCAAGAATTTCTTCGGCGCGGCCTACCCCGCGGGCAAGTATATGTTCTCCGTGACGGCCGCCGACGCGGAAGGCCGCGAAACGGTCATCCGCCGTTTTCTGATCATTAAACCCGGTCCGGAAGAGGAGAAGGCGCTGGCGGCCAAAAAACCCGCCGCGAAGCTTCTGACGCCGCTCGGGAAGACCGTAAAGGCCGCTCCGGCCGGGGCCGCCAGGCAAAAACCTGCCGCGTCGAAGATGGGGCGTGCGCTTAAGGGCGGCCATGCAGGCGCCGCGGCGGCGAGGCCTAAAGGGAAGGCGGCGGCTGGCGCAAGGAAAAAAACGGTCAGGACGCCGGCGGTAAAAAAGGAGACGGAGGCCGGGCCTTCGTCCGGACGCCAGGAAGAGGAGGAAGGGACGCAGGAGTCGCAGACGGAGTTCAGCGGCCAGGTGAGCTACAAAATATACTTCCGGGACGAGACGGCCGTGGTAACTCCCAACAGCGAAAAAAAGCTGGCCCAGGTCGCGGAAACCATGGGGTATTATCCCATGGCCAAGGTCAGGCTCATCGGCTACGCTTATTCCGGCGAGGCCAATTCCGAGACCATGGCCCAGAACCGGGTTAATTATGTCGTCACGCGCCTTGCCGGCAAGTATAAGATAGAAAAAGACCGCATGGATATTTCCACCCAGATCTCCGACGCTCCCAAAAGCATAGTGGAAATAAAAATGCTGGGCAAGGAATAGCGTGAAAACCGCACGGGACTGCGATTTTCGGGATAAAAAATGTATACTTTCGTAGTGATATTTTTTTGGACGGTGTAAGATCGGCCGCACAGGGACCCCGATCCGAGATTTCATATGGCCAACAGCCCCGCGTCTAAAAATTCGGTAGGCCTCTATATCTCCCCGAAAGAGATCAGTATCGCCCAGACAAGGCTGAAAAGGGACGGGAAGATGGAAGCCGAGCATCTTGTCCGGATCCCCACTGCCTTCAAGGCGAAGGAAGGGCTTCTGCGTCCGCTGTCGCTCAACGGCGATTTCTTCGACGAAAAAGCGCCCTGGCTGGAGGCGTTCAGGGTCGCCGTCAAGAAAGTGAACTGGGGCAGCTCCAACGTCGTGGTCACGCTCTCGCCGCAGTTCGCCATCCTCCGTTACTTCGTCATGCCGCTCGTGGAAAGGCGCTTCTGGAGCAAGTCCATCCCCATTGAGTCCAAGAAGTATATTCCCGTTTCATTCGACGAGGTGGTGTATGATTTCGCCGCTTATCCCCTGGAAGGCGGAAAAAAGCTCGGCGTCCTTTTCGGCCTGACGCAGCGCAAAAGCGTGGAATTCATCCTGAATATCCTCAAAGCTTCCGGCATGGAACTTACGGCGATAGAAGTGGCGCCCTGTTCCGTGGAAAGATTCTTCTCTTTTCTCGACCCCCGAGAACACTCGTCCAAGGGTTATATCCATTTTTCCGGCGGCGCCAGCCTCATGCTGTTCTCAAGCGCCGGTTATCCGGTCCTTTACCGGGAAGCCGATTACGAAGCCGCGAGCACCATGTCGGAGCGCAAACGCCTGGATGTAAAAGGCGCGGTCCAGTTCGTAGACAGATATGTGGGCGGGCAGGAATACAAGCATCTGATGCTCAGCGGCGACGGGGTCGCGGTCTGGAAGCCCGTAGCCGAACATGAGTCCCCCATGCCCGTGGAAGTATGGGAACCGGCCCAGGCGGCCTCCCTTAAGGAGAACGATTCCTCCTCTTTCTTTGCCATGGGCGCCTCCATGCGCGGCCGCGTCACGGAGAGGCTCGCGTTGGACATTTCAGGCATCAGTTCCGCGGCGATGCTTGAAAAGCAGGTGCAGGCGTCCGTGTGGAATATCGCTTTTATACTGGGCGGTCTGCTGCTGGCCCTGTCCCTCCTCAGCCAGGTCCGCATCATGCTGATGGAATCGGAAATTTCCGCCATAAAAGGCAGGGTGGGGAATGTTCCCGAGCTGGAAGGCGGCAGTTCCGAATTGATAGCGGCCAGGATAGAAAAAATGCAGGCCGATGTGAAACTGCTTTCCGTCCTGGTCTCCAATACGGATTTCCTGGCGCCCAAGCTTCAGGCTGTCGCCGAAAATATCCCGTCCGATCTCTGGCTGTCGCAGATCCAGTATTCCGGGCCTTTCGCGATCTCGGAGATGCAGTCCACGGCGCTCGAGATGAAGCTTTCCGGCGAGACCTCTCTCACAGGAGATATGAAGCAGCGTATGGTGGAGGGTTTTAATAAAAACCTTAAGAATTCTCCGCAATTCAAGATCTTCAGCCCTCCGACCGGCGGCATGGAATTCATGACCGAGGCTGAGGGCGGAGGCGGTTACAACGAGCGGCAGGATCCGGCGCTTAAGACCACGGGTTTCAGCATCTTGTGCACGGTCAGGAGGAAAAGCTGATGCAGTTCCTCATGGCGCTGGCCGGCAAGGCGACGGTCTTTTTAAGGGGCATGACGGATAACATCCTCATGATCTATACCGAAAAGGGCATAGAGCCTTTCAAGAAACCGCTCATGTTCGCCTTACCCTCGGTGCTGATCCTGTACGGCGCCGTATATTCGCCGCTGGGTTCGAAGCTCGCGGTGGATAAGCGAGAACTAGATAAAGTCCGCCTCATCGTCGACCATTATGACGAGTATAAGGACGCCAAGGCCAGACTGGCCGCGTATCAGCGGAGGCTGCCTCTTATCAAGGATAAGGAAGAGTGGCTTAATTTCGTGATGACTTCCACGGCCAAGACGCACGGCATAGTGTTCGATTCCCTTTCCGCGCAGACCGAAACGGAGGTCGGCGGGTTTCTGCTGGTGTCGCGCGAGGTGGCCGTCACCACTACTTACGCCAAGTTCGGCAAGTGGGTGGCGGACATCGAGTCTTCTCCGATCATGCTTAAGGTCGCCGATGTGACTATAAAAAAGGACAGTTCCCGCGCGGGGTGGATCAAGGTCACTATGAAGCTTTCCACGGTTTTCGCCAGGTCCGACGCGGCGGCGGGGGCGGTATGAAAAGTTTGACAGGCGCTATCGGCTGGTTCCTTCTGGCGGCCGCGCTGGTCGTGCCCGCGTTTCTTTTTTACAGCTGGTGGATGGGCGCTAAGACCAACGAGGCGCCGGTTCAGGTCCCGGTCCGGGGCGCTTCCACGGCGACCGTCTTCGGCGGGGCCCAGGACAGACCCGCCGCGCAGCCCGCGGCGGACGCCGCCGCCCCGCAGGCCGCGGGCCGGCTTGAGGAAACGGCTTCCGCAGCGACCTTTGCGCAGCGGGCCGCGGGCCGCCCCGTGGACGAGGTTTCTCCTGCCGCCGTTCCTCAGGGCACGGTAAGGTCCACCGCGGCGGCCCTTGCGACCGGTTCATATTTTAGTCCTAAATCCGACCGTGACCCGACCATGACCCCGGAGGACTATGAAAAAATGCGGGAAGAGGCCTGGCAAAGGCTCGAAGACGAACGCGCGCGGCAGCTGGCCGCGCGCAAACAGCAGAAAGAGTCCGGCGGGGAAAACCGGATAAAGCTGCAGGGCATAGTGGGCGACAGCGTGATAATCAACGGTGAGATGTATTCGGTGGGCAGGACCGTGGCCGGGGTTAAGATCCTTAAGATAGGACCTAATTACATCATCGGAGAGTACAAGGGCAAGAAGTTTAGGAAAAGCTTATAACACGAACACAGCGGAGGTTTTATGAACAAGCTTAGGGTTTTACTCACTATCTGCCTGTTGGCCGAGCAATTCGCGGCGCCTGCCGCCGCGGTCTTCGCGCAGGAGGCCCAGGCTCCCGAGGCGGATAAGAATTTTGCCCAGGACCTTCAGGGCGCGCCCTCGGAGGAGAGCGGCCCCATTCTGGACCAGTCCGAGCGGGGCAATCCTCCTCCCCAGACGATGCCGCAGGGCGCCACGCCCGGCGCACCCATCGAATCGGTACAAGTCGGCGCGACGCCGAAGGAAGCCCCGATGTATGAGGATGTGGAGGCCATCTCGCCCCTGGACCGGAAGATAGGCCCCATCAGGCTCAAAGGCGCCCCCCTGTCCACGTTCCTCGATGTGGTGTCCGCCCAGTCAAAGGTCAACTTCATCATTACCGAGGGCCTTGAGGCCAAGACCATCACCGTTTTTTTAAGGAAAACCACGGTGCGCGAAGCCCTGGAACTTCTCCTTAGGGTGAAAGGCCTGACCTACCAGCGGATAGGCAAGAGCAATACCTATGTGGTCCAGAAACGCTCCGCCGATATGCCCAACCTCATCACCAAGATCTATGTGCTGAGTTATATCCCGCTCATTCCGATCGGCGACATAACGCAGGAGATGGCGGCCATCACTTCCCAGGATGTTTCCGCCAGCGGAACGCAGGTACAGCAGCAGGCCGGCTCCAAGGAGGGGGCGACCAAGGATGAAGACAAGGGCATCGCCATCATGGGGATCATCAGGAGCGTTCTTTCCAAGAGATACGGCAAGATGGCCAACGATCCCAGGACCAATACGCTCATTATAACCGATGTCCCGGAAGTTTTCCCGCAGGTGGAGCAGATCATAGCCGAGCTCGATAAAAAAGCCCCGCAGATCCTCATAGAAGCGCAGATCGTGGAGATCAATACCGACCGCCTTAACGAGCTGGGCATAGAGTGGGGCGGCACGCGCGGCGAGATGGCCTACTTCGCCGGGCCCGCCCGCCTGACGGACTACGGCCTGAGGCCGGGTTTCTTCTCCGGCGACCAGTGGAAGAATTTCTATCCGGAGAAGTTCACGGTCTCACAGTCTCCCGACGCCGGCTCCGCTCCCACCGGAGTGGACCCCATTTACGCCACTAAACAGCTCAGTCCCCAGGGCGTGTTCTACGGGGTTTTCAGCCTTGCGCAGCTGCAGGCCACCTTCCGCGCGCTTATTTCGCGCGGGGAAGCCCGGTACTTGGGCAAGCCCAAGATCGTGGCCATGAACAACAAAACTTCCGTGGTCACGGTTTCAAGGGACGCCGCCGTGGGCCAATCCTCCCAGGTTTCTTCCGCCGGCGGTTCCACCGGCTCGGCCTCGACTTCGGCGGAAAGGCGCAGGATCGGACTGACGCTCAAGGTTACGCCGCAGGTCAATAAGGAGGGCTATATCACGCTGGTCGTCCAGCCTTCCTACACGGACCTGGTCGCCTCAGCGATCGCCGCCAGCGGCACTACGATCTTCGATCCCATCAGCCGCGGCGCGTCCACCATGGTAAGGGTCAAGAACGGCCAGACCGTGGTTATAGGCGGGATGCTTTCCTCCACCGAGACCAAGAGCGTGAAAAAAGTGCCGCTGCTGGGATATATCCCGATCGTCGGCTGGCTGTTCACCAGCGTCAGTTCAAGGCGCACCAATACCGACCTGGTGATTTTTGTGACGCCCACTATTTTGGTAGACTAATGCGGTGGTGAATGCGCGGTGTGAGGGGGGCGGGATCTTTTCACCGGGCTCTTATGTCCGGGCCCCGCGCCCCGGGCCGGTATTCTTATCTTATGGCTAGAAAAAAACTCGGCGAAATAATGGTGGAGGCGGGCTGGATAACGGACGACCAGCTCGCCAAGGCCCTTAAATTCCAGCAGCAGAATCCCTGCCTCATCGGCGAAGCCATCGTGAAGATGCACTTTTCCAGCGAGGAGAAGGTCGCCATGGGGCTGTCCAAACAGCTGGGCGTGCCTTACGCCTGCAAGGAAAACCAGATCCTCAACCCGGAAAGGGGCCAGGGCCTGGAAAAAATAATGCCCGAGAAGTTCGCGCGCGAGAACATTATAATACCGCTTTTTGTGGAAAACAATGTTCTGGCCACGGCCATGACGGATCCCGCCAATATCCTGCTGATAGACAACATAAAGCTCGTTACCGGCATGGATGTGCAGCCGTTCATCGCCACCAAGGCTCAGATTCTTAAGGTCATCGACTCCTTTTACCAGGGCGCCGCCGACCTTATAGACAAGGTCATGGACGCGGCCGACCAGGGGAAAGGAGAGGCCTCCGAAAGCGACGTGATCACCGCCGACGGCAAACTCGACCTCGACAAGGTGGTCATCGGCGAGTCCAAGGGGGCGCAGTCGATCAAACTGATCAACGCCATCCTTAAGCAGTCCATCGCCGAGCGGAGCAGCGATATCCACCTTGAGAAATTCGACGAAAAGGTTTCGCTTCGCTTCCGCATAGACGGCGTGCTCTACGAGCGCAGCGCCCCGCCCAACGACCTGGTCGACGCCCTTATTTCCCGCGTCAAGATCCTTTCGAAGCTGGACGTTTCCGAGCGCCGTCTGCCGCAGGACGGCAGTTATTCCATCAAATACCAGAACCGCATCATCGAGATCCGCGTGTCGGTCTGTCCCACGGTTTTCGGCGAAAAGATGGTCCAGCGCTTGCTGGATAAGGGCGCCGTGGAGCTGAACATAGACAAACTGGGTTTCGAACCCAGGCAGGTCGCAGATTTTATGAAGGCCGCGAAAGCCCCTCACGGCCTTATTTTCCTCACAGGACCCACCGGTTCCGGTAAAACCACCACTTTAAATTCGGTGCTCAACACGATAAAATCCCCGGAGATAAACATCATGACGCTGGAGGACCCGGTGGAGATCAAGATGGAGGGCATAAGCCAGGTGCAGATCAAGCCGCAGATAGGCCTGACCTTTTCGGCCGGACTGCGCTCTTTCCTCCGCCAGGACCCGGATGTCATCCTGGTCGGAGAGGTCCGCGACGACGAGACCGCCGAGGCGTGCCTCAAAGCCGCCATGACCGGACACCTCGTCCTTTCGACGCTTCACACCAACAGCGCCCTTGAGGCCGTTCCGCGGCTGATCGACATGGGGATCGAGAGCTACCTGCTGGCCAGCACGCTGCTGTGCCTGGCGGCCCAGCGGCTCGTGCGCCAACTTTGTCCCGACTGCAAACTGCCGTACAGGCCGCCTAAAGAGGAAGTGGACCAGCTTATGGCGGAATGCCTGTTGAACCCTCTGCCCGACCCGTCCAAACTGATGTTTTACAAACCCAAGGGCTGTCCTAAATGTTTTAACATGGGTTACAAGGGCCGTAAGGCCATCTATGAGGTTTATTTCAATACGGAAGAAATGAGGCGCATCATTCTCAAGGACGCCGATATCGCCAAACTCGATGAGGCCGCCAAAAAGGGCGGGGCCTGGGGCCTGCGCGCCAGCGGTTGGCGCAAGGTCCTCGCCGGCGTCACCTCGGTGGAGGAGATGCTTTCGGTGACGGTCACGGAAAGATAAGAGGTTGTCAGGCGGCGCTTTATTTTGTCTAATTATCATGGAGCCGGTTGAACTTTTGTAAAGGACGGTGTTGATATGGGAAGATTTATTTATACCGTACAGGACGCCCAGGGCACGGTAACCACCGGCCATGTTAACGCCGATGACGAGGAGCAGGCGGTACAGTCCCTTCAGGTCAAAGGACTGTTCATCCTTTCCATCCAGTCCGAGGACAACAAGTCCAGCGGAATTCTCGATCTGAAGAAATTCAACAAAGGAAAGGTTTCCGGCCGCGACCTGGTTTTTTTCGGCGAACAGATGTCCACTCTTCTGGGCGGCGGCATCCCTCTGGTGCGCGCGCTCTCGCTTTTGGGGGAACATTCCGAAAATAAGAACCTGGCCGCGGTACTGAGCCAGATCACCAAGGAAGTTTCCGCAGGCGGCACCTTCCATAAAGCCCTTGAAAAGCATCCGAAGGTTTTCGACGAGATCTGGACCTCGCTGGTGCAGGCGGGGGAGGTTTCCGGCCAGCTGCCCGTGGTGCTGCGCCAGATAACCTCCTATTGCGAATCCCAGGAGAATATAAAGTCCAAGATCATCACCGCGCTCGCCTATCCTTCGGTGCTGGCGGTCAGTTCTATGGGCGTGCTGGCTTACTTCGTGCTGTTCATCGTGCCGGTTTTCGCGGGCATTTTCAAGGACTTTAATCTTCAGCTGCCGCTCATAACCCGCATGGTGGTCCTGGTCTCCAATATTTTTGCCGGATACTTCGTCTTCATGCTGGTGGCCGGCATAGGCGGCGTCGTCGCGTTCCGGGCTTACATCGCCACTCCGCCGGGCAGGCTGACCTGGAACCATATCCAGTTCCAGCTTCCGCTTTTCGGCAGCCTGATAAAAAGCATCCAGACGGAGCGGCTGCTTACTACGATGTCCACGCTGATCCGTTCCGGCGTGAGCATCCTTAACGCGGTTTCGGTGCTGGAGGGCGCTTTCAGGAAGAACCTTATTTATCAGGGAGCGCTTAAAAGAGCCAAGAACGATATCGCAAGCGGGCGCTCCATCTCGGAATCTTTCAAAAAAACCGGCATTTTTCCCGGCCTGGTGACCGAGATGATGTGGATGGGCGAAGAATCCGGAAAATTGCCGGACATTATCGTCGTGCTTTCCAAGTACTATCAGGAGCATATCGACCAGTGGATCCGCCGGTTCTCCTCCATGATAGATCCTATACTGGTGGTCGGGATCGGCGGCGTCATAGGCGTCATTGTCGCCTCCATCTTCATGCCTATCTTCCAGCTGTCCCAGATCAGCGCGAAATAGGCGGTTTTTAGGAGGGAATTATGAACGGCAAGAACAAGGTCAAAAGGGCGGGGTTCACGCTTATCGAGCTGACGGTGGTCGTTTTGATAGTAGGGATCCTGGCCGCCATCGGCATCCCGCAATATCAGAGGACGGTTGAAAATTCCAAGGCCGCCAACGCGGTGGGGATCGGCAGCATGGTTTCCAACGCTTTCCGCATGTATATGGTGGACCACCCGTCGGGGGGGTTGATCGGGGGCCAGCTCAGCGCCACCTGCAATTCCGGCAACTGCACGGCCGGGAATACCTCTATGTGCCAGCTGATCAGGTGTAATTATATGGCCAATCAGGACTGGGCCAAAGCCCCTTATAACTATTCCGTAGGCGGCGGGTTCTCCGCCATCGTCACACGAAGGAACGGCGCGGCCCCAGGCACGACAAAGGCGCCTTACACCGGCTGGCGCTATACATTCGACATGAATACGGGCGCCTGTACCGCGAGCGGCGGCGCGCCGCCCTGTCCAGGTATGTAAAAATATGCCCAGATCCGTTTTTAAAAAAAGGCCGGCGCAGACCCTGATAGAGGTCGTCGTCGCCACCATGATAGCGGGGCTTACCACGGTCGCCGTGTTCTCCGTCGTCCTTTCCAGCTTCGTCTCCCAAAAGAAATCCGACAGGAAGGAGCTGGCGGCGATGACCCTGAAGCGGGCGCAGCAGACCCTGCAGGCCTATGTCAGCGCGGTGCCCGCCGAAGGCGCTTACTCCGTGGCGGCGGGGGGGCATTGGCCGGCGGATGCGTACGGCGGCTGGGCTCTGGCCCAGGGCGCGCATAATATAGTGTCGCTCATGCCCGCGGCCCTCTGTCCGCCGGGAGCCTGTACCTTTGTTTATACCGTGACCGATGTCAACTGCGGCTTCGGCATAGCCACCGCCAACGCCTGTAAAACGGTGGTTTTTAATATGACATACCCGGATTAAATCTATGAAATCCAGATCTCGGAGCAGCGCGGGGTTCACCCTGATAGAACTTGTGGTCGCGGTCTTTATCTGCGGATTCATGGTCCTGGCTCTGGTCACTATTTTTTCCACCGCTCACAAGCATCTCTTCCAGAATTACCGCCTGAACGCTTTCAGGTCCGGCGCCACGCTGGCGGTTAAGGATATCTCCGCCAGGCTTGCGGAGGCGAATGTAGTGGACCAGCCCGCGGCGAACGCGGCCGGCAATACGCTCGCTTTTGCGGTCAATGTGGACAGGATGGGCCGCTGCTACCCCCTTAACAGGGGGGAGGAGACCCGCTGGCATTATTACTGCTATGCTCCAGGCGCCACGGCGCGATGTCCCGGCGGCTGCCTGTACCATCACACCGGCCTGATCGCCGCCGCCGCGGCGGTGCCGCCGGAATCGGACTGCCCCAGCGGCCGGGTCTGGCCGGCGGCATACCCGGTCCCGATCTGCGGCGCTGCGGGCGGGACCATAACCCTGCTGGCGACCTATGTGCAGCCGACCCCCACTATATTTTCCCGGACCGGCAACGACCTGATTAATGTCAATTTGCGCGTCTTCTGGGACCCCCGGGCCCGTGCCACGGCCCTCCATAATTTCGCGGCTACCGACAAGCCCGTGGACTTTACACTTAACACCACTATCAAAGCCAACTGCGCCGGTAATTAATGCGGCCGCCCTTGAAACTTCCGGTTTTGTCTGGTAGACTATATGTGGGACTGAGGTTTGTTTTATGAAAAACCGGTCAGGCTGGAAAAAAGGCGCCATACTGCTCCAAACGCTGGTCATGTCCGTTATTCTTTCCATGATCTCGGTCATGGTCATGCAGTGGATCATGGCTCGTTACCTCCTGGTCAACCGCGTACAGCAAAGCGCCAGGGATACCGGCAACGCGCAGGGTTTTGCCGCGGTCCGGCTTAACCGGACCACTCCCGACACTCGTCCCGCTGTTATGGATAATAAACAGGTTAAATGCATCCCTGCCGGCACGAAATACCAAGTCACCGTAGTGGACACATATTGAGCCTCCGGTCCTCCGCTTCAGCAGCATCCGTTATCCCATATGTCCGCCCCGCTTTTGCTTATCCTCTTCTCCGCTCTGAATCTGGCGGCTTCGGAGCCGCCTGCCGTTCATGCCGATGCCGCCTGGCACCTTAAACGCTCACCGCATTTCGAGATCTATTACGAAGCCGACTGGGCCCCGGATTCCATTTCTCTTGAGCTTGAACGGCTTTACGGGAAGCTCCGTCTCAACATTTCCATGTTCGCGCCCTGGATGCTGAAGGAAAAGACCAAAGTCTATATCTACAAGGACCAGGACTCCTATCTCAGGGGGGATTTCAATCCGCCCGCATGGTCCAAGGGGCTGGCGTATTTTGCCCTAAGAACGGTCGTGATCTTCGACCCAGGCGACATGGTTAAGCTCCGCGCCACGGCGGCGCATGAACTTTCGCACCTGTACTTTGAAAGTTATTATGGGGAACATTTTAAATATCCTCCCCAGTGGCTTAATGAAGGCCTTGCCGTTCTTGTGGAAGACATGTCCTACTCCGGAGAAGGACCCTGGAGCCAGGCTCTTAAATACTTTCCCAAGGAGGCGGCGGCGCCGCTGAAGGACTTTTTTAAGCTCGGAGTCGGCCAGTTGTCCTCGGACGAACAGATCGGTTACTGGTACCTTGAGGCGTTCGGCGTCGTTTCATACCTTTTTACGCCGCGCACGAGGCTGCAGTTCAGGAATTTCTGCGCGTTCCTGCGCGAAGGCGGGAAGCTTGAGCCGGCGCTCTGGAAATTCTACCGGCTGAACGGTCCGGCAGGAATGGAGGCCCCCTGGCGGGAGTGGCTGAGGCTCTATGCGGGCCGGGACGCTCGTGGTTTTTCGGTGGAATATCCTTCGAGCAGCTTCAATTTCAAGCCGGTGAAGTTCTCGCCGGTCACATTGCGCTAACGCTTTGCGATATTTTATTCTTGAAAAACATTACGCTCCCAATCTGTGAAAATCTGCGTAATCTGCGGATAACCTCCGTCCGTTAAACTTTTTTACAATAAAATACATCAGAAACAGCGATCCGCAGATTTCACAGATTAACGCAGATCCGAACATTAACATCGATACACAGGATATACAGGATAACAACCAGGCACCATTGCTTTGATCAAATCCTGTCCATCCTGTATATCGATGTCGATTGTTACTCTCGTTTTTGTGCCTCCGTGTCGTCGTGTGATAAACCGCTCCGGTTCCCGCCGGAAGACGGAAAAATGTAACCGAACTGTAACTGTCGTTTAACCGCCGTTTAACCGGCGTATCATACACTATTACCAGGAGGCATTATGAAAAAGGCACTTTCTCTCGTCTCGGCGATGTTGCTCCTGGTATCCGGGCTTCAGGCAGCCGGTTTCAAATCCTCCGCCGTGGGCACCACGGGCGGCTCCTTCCTCAGCTTCGGCGCGGGCGCAAGGGCGATAGCGATGGGCGGCGCGTACACTGCCGCTGCCGACGACGCCTCTGCGGCTTTCTGGAACCCCGCG
>Ga0172379_10001023_pt1 | contig 60589 bp, 85 predicted proteins | sample GrowelOW334metaG_FD_119756 | JGI IMG/M metagenome (GOLD analysis project Ga0172379, IMG submission 119756) | Groundwater microbial communities from an aquifer near a municipal landfill in Southern Ontario, Canada - Groundwater well OW334 metaG | ecosystem: Environmental > Aquatic > Deep... | reverse complement strand
TTACCCTGCGCTTTTAAATATCCATTGGTAAATCTTTTTACGTCGCCCATACCTTTGCAGCTATTGACGCTCGTAATTCTGCTTCTGTCATATCTTCTTCAGACTTTGACGGAATTGTTCTTTGCCTCGTCGTTATCGTTTGAGCAACTTTTAGGCGGTTATTTCTTTCTTCCATTATGTCTTTCGGGCTGCGTTGTGATGACCTGTAATCAGCATAGTCATCTAATATGGCTATGGTGTCCACTGGATTTTCACTGTCCCGCTTTCCGTTCTTTTCCCACCAGTCTACAAACTCTGGTGTTTGTACTGTTGTTGTCCACTTTGGATGCTTTGTGGCTATAATACTTTCAAATATTTCCTGCTTTAGCGCATGTAAGTTTGATGCTGAGGACTCATTCACCTTTTCCATCAAGCTTTCAACATTCGGTATCTGTTTAAGAATATCCTCGCGTTGTGCGTTCAATCTTGCTTCTGTAGCTTCTGCCCATTCCGGGAAGTCGTCTTTCAGTTCGTCCCACTTGGCATTATTGGTTGCAGCTTCACTTATCTGACGTTGACTTGGTGCGTCCGCCACTTCTTTAGCGGCTTTCTTTGCAGCATGTAACTCATTAGTTAAACCACCTACCCGGCTTTCTGCCTGTTTCAAACGATAATCCATTTGATCAATCGTTGATACTTTGGCCCTTAGCCCTTCTATTTCATCCTTAACAACTTTAGGCAATCCTTCCCAGGGATCCTGTTCACTTGCTTCATCTTCATCTTGAACGAACTCATCACCATATACATCTTTTATGGCTTGTTCGCGCAGTTCTTCTTCTGTTTGTTCTTCATTCATTTTACATTACCTGTTTTGATGGCGGATACCCGGCATTAGTAATCGTATTCAGTTGTGCCAGCTTTCTTTTCTGGCTTATCTTTAGCATTAGGTAAATCTAACAGTTCTTTGATGAACCTTATCTTTCCTCTCAATGCTGCCGTTTGCTGCAAATCTTTATTGTGCGAATCATTTTCCTCCCTTGCTTTCTGTAACTCTTCTTTAAGATGCTTCTCTATGAATTGCCAAGTTCTTGAATGCTTATCCAGCGATAGATTGCCAGCCGGAAATACTATCGGTGCCTCATACGATTCAATCTTTTGCTGCTTCTTTTTAAACCACATACTTAATTGAACATTGTTTAATTAATGATAATATTCTTTTTTGCATTGTCAATGACTTATTGTTCGTATGCGTGTCCTGGTGCAGCTTTCCCGGTTGGTTCCGTCTCTGGCATTGACGTTTGCTTTGCAATATGATTCATTGCTGACAACTCCTTCTGAACGCCTAATTTCATTGTATCGCTGGCAAGTGCTGCCTTTATACTTTCAAGGCTTATCTGCTGTGCTTGGCTTAGCTCAAGCATCTTTATATTAAGTTCCATTTCCTTCATTCGTTGCTGATGTTCTTGCTCAAGTTCCTGCATGTGCAACTTAAGCGCAAACTCTGCTTTCATTGCCTCTGCCTTTTTATCCAGTTCTATCATATCTGAATCCTGCACAAGTTTGGTTTTTTCCAGTTCTCCTTGTGTTTTAAGCTGTGCAATTTGTAATGCAGGATCAATAGGCGGATTCTGCTGTGCTTGTACTCTTGCTTGTTCTATTTCGTCATCTGACTTCATTACATCCAAATGTGAAGCCTGGAATAGCTGCTTGATTACCTTTGCCCAATCCGTTTGTATATTAACTTCTGGATCGTTGCGTAACTGTAGTAGTTGCATAAGTTGTTGAACATTCTGATCTTTAACTAAAAGAACTGATGTACCTCTAGCGTCAACCTGCATGTCACCTTTGATTTCGCTCTTCTTGTTATACTGCATGTTCCAATCATAATAACGCTTAAGGTGTGGCCGTGTTATTCTGTCGTCCCATTGCTTAACCTTTCTTCGCTTTGGCCCTTTAGAGTTCTGTAGTAGCATTTCCATTCCTCTAAAGGTTTCTGGTGCTGCGTACTTTTCACCCTGCGCCATCATTGGCGTACCAGTTTCCAAATCCGTGAACTTTAAGGCGAGCTCAATAATGCGCTGGTATTCAGTTTGATTGTTGTTAATCTGGAATAGGCCGAACGCATCCTGAACTCTACCATCACCAGTGTATATCCAAAACTTTCTGCCTCTGAAATCCCAGTTATCGTCCTCTGGCTCTACATCTTCATTCATGACTATCTGAGCGCCAGCACTATCACCGCTATTGTTCATCATCATGCGCCATGCTGCGTTAATGACTTTATACTGCCATAACATCTTTCTTGGCTCACCTATTCCCCAAGGTGAATCATCAACTTCAACCCATTGGAAGAAATCATAAATAATATCACCAGTATCTAAGGTGTTAAGATGAATCTTGATTGGCCTATCATTTACGAATAATGCGCATACTGACAGTGTTTTACCTGAATCAGCCGGACATTCGCATCCCATTAACTCAAGTAGCTGTTTATCACAATCACCGTGATATTCCCATTTTTCGTAAGGTGCGCCACGCTTTAAACTGGAATTGTATAAACGTTGCCGGCCATTCTTATCAAGCTCTACGACTTTACGCATAGGCTCTTCGTCCAGGATGCTTCTTATTTGATCGCTATCATAACCGTCAACACCTATTAATTCCCTTAGTTCTCGTGGATTAATAAGTTCTCTTTCCCACATGCAGGACATTTTACCCGGTGTTCCGTCCCAATGTGGTGAAGGATAAGCGTTCCACACATCAACCATCTTTGACGCTGGCTTGGATTCTTCTATTACTTTCAGGACATGGACAGATTCACCTTGGTTATCTTTTAACTCATTCCATGTTTTCTTGATGCTTTTTACAATATTTGGCCCTTTAAGAACACCTGTACCTAGCTTGATAGCTTGCCTGATTACTTTCCTACATTCACCGTTAAACTCACACTCGTTAAGCTGATCGTCAACTTCCTCCTCCATTGCGCTAACACGCTTCTTTAAATCTTCTTCTGGTGAAGGTTGCGCTGGCTGTTCTGCCGGTTGTGGCATTCCTGGCTGTGCTTGCTGTTGTAATCCTAATATTCCTGCTGGCATATCGGATTGACTAGCTTCTGGAATAGGTGTAGGCTTTAGCCCCCAGTTCTTGTCATCAACCGGAAGTAATATCTCGCAAAACTCGCTTTCTGCTGTTTCGCACTTTGAACGTATGATATTAACTACTACTCGTGACTGAGGCTTTGTGTCCATTTGCTTAGGAACGAACTCACCTATTGCGGCATCAACAACGCCAATCCTTGTGTCATTGCCATCTATGCCATCAAACGCCCTTGCATCTTCACGCCAACGCCTTTCTACACCGGAGGCAGAACGATACTCAATAGCTTCATCACGCGATTCCAGTATCTTATCGGCTATTCGCTTTATGTGATGATACCTTTCAAATTTATCATCAAGTGATTCTTCTATATTATCCATTTAATAGCCCATAGCCTGATCTAATACTTCATATCTTGATTGTCCACGATGCTTTTTAACTCGTTCTCTTGTTTCTTTTTCGTACACTATTGCCTCTAATCCACATGCATCAGCACAGTGACTTGACCAGTCGTGTTCTGGCCCTAGTCCTATATTACGTGTATCATCTTTCTTTTCATGATACCAACCTAACGCATCCAAGCCATACTCGCACTTAACCGAATCAAACCACATAAACGGAAACGCTCTACGTACAGCTTCTATCCTTTGTGTTGCTGCACCTGCGCCCTGATTCTCTATCACTGTTACCTGAAATCCAGCACGTTTAAGTTCTGATTCATAGGTTACATTATATACAGAGTCATGCTTAACACCATCATGAGGAAGGTAAACACTGGCCTTTCCATAACCGTTATCTCTCAGCCAGTTAACATGAGTTGCTAATGGCTGGCCTATGGCTTCATAGTAATCTAGGTGTCGAATCTCTTTACCAATAAACTGGCTTATCCATATTGCCACCGCATCAGCTCTTGCTCCTGTACCGCCAATATCAAAGAATGCTCTTATAGTCATAAGCGGATCACTGTTCAACCGGCTAACTCTACCCTCATTCCGTGCATCATTTAAATGCTTTGCAAAGTAGGCACCTGATTGTGCTGATATATAATCGCCTTCCCAAACATGCTGATATTGTTCTGGCCGCTTTTCTAAATCTTCTAATCGTGTTTTGTTCAGTATCGAAGGAAACCAAGGATTATCACGCCAGTTTAATTCAACAATCTTTGCATCTTTTGGTGGATCCACAATAAAACGCTTGTTTGTTGCTGAATTCTTGCGCTCTCTATTCCATGTTAGCCAAATCTCTGCACCTTCTTCCCGTACTGTTGGTATAACTTTTGTCCATGCTATTTCACTTACTGGCTCGGCTTCATCTACATACAATAATCGAATACGTGACTTTGACTTTATGCTATCCAGGTTATGCCTTAAGCCAATAAATGCAAATTCAATCCTTTTATCTTTTGTACGAATGTACTTATCACCTACTTCGTATCTATCACGTAACCAATCTTCTGATTCAATCGCTGCCTTTACTTCGGCTAAACTTGATTCTTCCAATGAGTTCTGAAATTCACGACCGCAAACTATAACGCCTGGTTCATTAGCCTCTGCATACATAATACCTTTTACGGCTGCCATCTTTGCGAATGACCTAGACTTAGCAGAACCACGACCACCCCATGCTCCCCTATACATTGCTTCACCAATGAACACAGGTATTAGCTTGGGAGGTAACTCAACTTGGAATGTTGACATTAGGTGCAACCAGTTCTATTTTTGATATGGATTGCTGGATAGGCCCACCATCAGGCCCGGTATGCTCTATCGCTTTACGCTTAGGTGCTACATACTGAGCTAGTTCTTTATACATGCTACCTGCAAGTGCTAAATCTTTATATAGTCCTGGTATCTGTACTTCAACACCATCATTCAATTCCTTTAGGTTATCTGCAAATGCAGTTTCAGCCATCCTAGCTATTCTTGCCATTCCCTCTATAGGGTTACAATCCATAGCCGATAACTTTGCTTCTACATCCATTTTAACTTTGTTAGGACATCCTAGTCTTTGTTTTACACCCTTTGGTGATCCATTACCTGCCATTGTATATATATCGTAAAGTACAATTAAACACTGTTTAATAAATGTGCAAAAAAAATCAATATGACCTTGGCATCATACCTTGTTTTTGTCCAGGCCATACCTTAGCCGCTTCTTCATTTCGCATAATCTGTTCAGCTTGCGGCATATTCTGCATGAGTAGTTGCCTTGCTTGAGCGAGTGCATCATCAATGTTCTTTGCCGGTGCGTACTCAGGCTGTCCACCTTTCATCATGTCCATTGGCCCACCTTCACCTTGTTCTGTTTCAGCTTCTCCTTGTGGTTCTACGCCTACGCTGAACTTGCCTTCATCATCTACGTTTATAGTTACGCTTAACATTTGTATATCCTATTATGGGTTTAAAGTTTTCCGGTAACAATTTGATCCAGACAAATAAGTAGTCGCTAAATTATTCACTGTTCCGTTGTCTGTAAACAAACTTACATTTTTATGGTACGAGCCTACATTAACAAAAGACTCATGCACCCAGTCAATACCATTAGTTGAATGAGCAAACTCCCATTGTGTTACCGGCCATTTATTAGATGCAACCATGTAATAAACACCGTTTAATTCTGCTACTGAATGGAAAATTGCGCCTGTCCATTGTGCTGGCTTTAATTCTCTGATAGTTCCATTAGTATTTCTAACGAATTTCCACTGATTATAACCGTCTGAGTATAACTGTGCTACTTTAGGCCCATAACCATCAGTATAAAATCTGTATCTTGGTGAAGTGTTACTAACTATGAGCGCCATCCCTGAGCCAAAAGTGTTTATATGCTCTGGTTCGCCTTTAAACTTGCCAAGGTAATTCCAATTAATGCCATCGCTAGATGTTGCCATAGCAGGTATTAAAGTTCCACCGTTATAGTTTCCAACCATAGATACTAAAATGTAACCTAGTCCGTCTCTAGCGATAACAGGACGCGAGAATATCCTACCTGGATCTAGTGTAACTCCGTCAGCTAGGTAAACGTCATTAATAACTGAATTAGGTATCACTACACCTTTATATACCAAACTGTTAAGAGGCCCAGAATATTTAACAATACCTGGACAACCTGAGCCTGGGCATTTTGCAGTAGATTTATTAGACGCATTACTGTAAACATCAAAGCTTGCGCCATTACGGATAACGCTAGCATAGGCTCCACAATATCCTGGTAGGTACGATACCGCTCTCGCAGATACATTAAAACTTAGTATCAGTAAAAATAATAATATTTTCACTTACTTATCCACCAACGACTTTATCCACTGACACTGTGCGATCTTGAGCTGCTGCTGCTACCGTTGCATTAGTCATAAAGGTAATATAATCATTCATGATATTCTTTACCGCTATGAGTTCTGACGCTTTACACGCACGATTTAACCCTGTTACAGCATCCGTATTAATAGGATTACCGGCGACAGGAGAAACATCCGGTGTCCCTAATGACCCGTCTGCATTTTGCGCTCTTGTTGGCAATGCGTTTAATACAGCCTGTATTCCCTGATTCCCGTACCGTTGAGAAAGCCCCTGTGCTGTAAATAAAATACTTTGTAATTGACCAGCTAATGATAATAATTCATTTGCCATTGATACTGCTTGTGTTTGTTTCGTTGCGCTCATTTTAGTTCCTATTCATTAAAATTAACCCATCCAGCTCCAGTAACGGGTGCTGGACTTGTTGTATGCAACCCATTATTGAAACTATTAACAGGTTGCATAAATTGTTGATACAGTTCTACATTTTTTGGATATTTTATTTCATCATAATCGCTACCGTCTGGATTTTGTACACCAATTACTTCAATGTTTTTCCCATACATATTAAGTCTTTGCAACAAAGTTTCAAACTCAGCTTTTGTACAGATGAAACGTCGTAGTCTACGTCCACCAACTACATTGCCTAATTTACTATAATGACCACCCATAACCGATAGTAACTCAGATTCATGAGTATCATTGATGTTTTCGGATAGCCATACCTGAATATACATATTATTTTACTTTTATCTCTCGTACTGCAAATACTTTCATGATGTCATTGATATAAGCTTTGTATCTTTAAGTGCTTTCTTCCAGATTTTGACGTTGCGGATAGTGCCATATAGTGGGGCTGATATTACCTGCCTTTCACCTATTGTAATAACATTACGCATAGTGCTTGGCATAGTTGCCACATTATCCTCTATTCCTTTTGTACCAGTAAAATAGACTTGTGCTGAATTAGTTGCCCACCTTCCTGCACTCTTAACAACTGTGTTAATTGTTCCAGAACCAATATTTATATCAACTTCTGCTGCATTATTATCTCCATTGATTTTTAATTGCGCACCAATAGTTGTCGAAAGTAAGAAAGAAAGGCCGCCTGAGAAGGTGTTATTCATAGTATCAATCAATGCCTTAAGTCCTGCTGTGGCATAGGTAGATGATTCGCAGTATGCACTACCATTAGCCATTGATATATTCCCAGCAGATGGATACGTCAACACATCAGCATTTCTAGTAACTGCCGCTGTGGTTGTAGGAATATATGATGATGCGAAAGCGCCTGCTTCGAGTTGTCCTTTAGTATTTGTTCCATCAAATGTTAGCGTTAGTATTCCCGCCGTAGGAGTAAAAGTAAGTTGCACTCTATCGTTAACACCCGTTCCTGTTAATACACCAGAACCTGCGCCAGACAGTGTACAAGTACCTGTACCCCACATGCTGATAGTATGTGCTACTGCTGTTACAGTTACATTCTGAGTTGCTGGAACTGCGCTTTGCAATAATAAGTTTGTTCTTGCACCTTCAGCAAGATACCCTTTCAATGTAGCATCTGGAATAGGCGCACCTTGAACTTCTGTGACTACATTATCAACGACTGTGTTGCCATTTTCATAAGGGAAGTATTTAACACCGTCAACTCCTGCACCATGATAAGGTGCTGATAGAACTCCATTGGAGACATATTCGGAAGGATTAATATTAGACTGCCCCAACACTAATTCTAATTGTGGTTTTGTAAATGTTGCATTACAGGCACTTGTAGTTGCCCCAGCACATCCTAATCCGAATCTTACTAAAGTCCCACTAGCATCAGTTATTTTAGAAATTCTTCCATTAGTTGATATACTTGGAGCCTCAGTTCCTCCTAATGTTATTGTGCCTAATGATGGCGTTCCACTATTTATTACTTGATTAAACGATAGTATATGTGAATTACTACTTTGGCCAGATTGAGTTCTATTAATAAATGCTCTTCCACCTATAGGTACATCAAATGTTATTGATTTTTTGTCTGTACTAATAGTTGCAGTACCTCCTCCAGAAGTAGTCACAACCCAGCTTGCGTCATCAAATTTTTCGCTAAAAGCAAATAGATTCTCAACCCTTCTAGCCCCTTCAAACCGAGATTCTCCAGATTTAACAGTCTTTAATAATCCTTCAAAATCTGTAACAGTGGCAGTTGTCGCCCTTGTAAACGTAGGAACATTAGAACCCTTTGCAAGTCTTGGAACTAACGAAGTTGTTAAAGGTAAATCAAACGAAAGCTTATCATTCTTAAGCAAGACTTGACGTTTACTTGATCTCATAATGCAATAAAATCAGTGTACATATATTTTACAGCCGCACTAGATGGTGTAAATCCTGCCGCTGTTTGCAGCATAAAATATAAACTTGTTGATACTAACTGTATATCAATATCAACACCACGATTAATGCTCGCTAAAAATGGCCCCTTATCAACTGGTGTTGTTAATGTAAAATCATCAATGTATTTTGTTGTATCAGCCACTTGTAGTGCCAAAGCATCTTTATCTGCGTGAGCTGTAGGGCTGGCATTAAATAGCCACATTTGTAATGTTGTCATGCCTGCCGGTAACGAGGAAACTGCTAAAATCAGATTAGCCGTTAGTAATCGCACTACTGTTCCAGCTACACCAACATTAGTTATCTCAAATATTGCACTTCCGTTTGTATCACCTATAACATCACCAGCATCATATGCAGGAGTTGTGTTAGTAGGTCTTAGGATAGTATTAACATGACCGTTACCACTGCCCCCGTTTACAATACCACTATCATTCATAATGACTACAGCATCAACTAAGTTATTACCTACTTTAACTAACATTACTTTTCCATCCTTCTGTCTAAGCCAAACTTTTTAAAAAGGTATTTCCTGGCAATCATTATCGTAGAATTATAGCCAAGAGCACCAGCCATACCTACTGCTACAATCTTCCACGGCTCAGGCACATCTAGTGCATCACAAATCTTAGCTGCAAGAACTGATGAAAAACCGTTAGCAAATAAGCCTATTGAGAATTTGTACCACATAAACGAATAAGTACCATCTGCTACACCAGTTAAATAGGCTACCGAACCTGCACAAGCTCCGAATAGAGCATAACTTAAATCATTTATAAAGCTCTCAAGCCATTCACCAAATATAAACTTGTGCATTGTTTCGAAATAAAAAAAGCATAGTATTCTTTTACTAAAAAATCAATGTTTAATTACGTCCCGGCAATCTGCCCACAAGTTCTTAGTTGTTTCATTCTGTTCCATAATCGCATTACGTACGTCCATGCACTCACCACGATACTTGAAATTTACCGGATATTTGCTTATATCAACTGTTGTTTGCTCTGCATCAATAAAGTTTATCGATGTGAATACTAGAATCCAAACTACGTTCATAACTCTATCCCATTCTGTTTGCACCATATCTCAAATCGCCGTGATGGTGACATTGTAACTGTGCTATATGCGCCATTCATGCCAGCCTGGAAAGCTGCTTTTAACTGTGCGTTAGTGAACCGCTTTGCTTTAGGATTGTAATTAATGAATCGGCCTTGTTTATCGCGTGGTTGTTTTTTCATAATGTTAAATTATGCCGCGTCCTTGCGGCTTGTGTGTTGTTAATCGGCAGTTGGTGCGCTAAATCCCCAAACCTCAGCTCTGTAACCTGGCTGCACTCTGTAAAATCCAGACCGCGCCTTGATTGTTTTATGCTCGTGTTTTGTGTGTACGATTTTTGCGCCACGTTTGCAGTACAATGTGCCGTTTCTATCACGCCAAATATCACCAGTTATTTTGTGTGTATCTCTAATAACCTGTGCCTCACCATTCAAAAACTCTGCGCTATCAGGCAAATGCACTATTGGTATTAGGGCAACATCACCCTGCCTGATAATGTCCTGCAAATCATCTATTTTGCAGTTCCAAATTTTTGATAGTGCGTAATCAACGCAATACTGTGGATCGCTCATAGCGAGTTTTGAGCGGATTGGTGAATCAATTGCATGAGCAAAAATACTACCGTTTTCCACACGGCCTAGTAAATAATAATCTTTACGCACTTTACTAAAACGGCCAGGCCTAAATTGGCACTCCCTAACCTGTACTATTGCCAATTCTTGCTTTTCATCAAAACCGTAAACTGCGGTATTTATTGATGTACCTCGGTGTTTTTTATCACTTGCAATGCCAGTTTCCCAACATCCGGCTTTTTCTGCATCTCTCAATAATACGTTTACAAATTCAGGTGCGTTGAGTATTTCTCCGTATGAACTTCTTTTTAATTCTAACATGATTGCTATCTCCAGTTTTTGCTACTATTAATCACCGGTAGCAGTTGCGGCGTTTCCTAAATCGTTGAGTATATTAAATCATAAAATATAGTAAATGTAAACAGTTTTGCTATATATTTTTTACGTTATTTCATTTAATTCTCGCTCTTTTGTAGAAAATCTTATTCCTAACTCACAACCATACGCATAACATTTTTCTTTGTAATTCATAAATCCAATCGTTGTTAGCTTTGTTGTGCTACCTGTTAATTTCAAACTGCCATCCGGCATTTCCGTCCATTTTTGATAACCAGGCAATGTTTCTTCTGGATTAGGAAGTTCTGGCAAAAACTCCTTCTTAAGAAAAAAATGCCATATTTCAGCATTATATAACCTACCACCAACAAATCCTTGCTCAACAAAATCACTTATTATACCTGCCCATAAGCTTTGATTTTGTAATTGTGTTCGTTTCCTTTTGAACTTCTCAATAGTAACCTGCATTGGTGGATCATAGCTCAATCCGTTGATAGTTTTTATCGCATAACTGGCAGCTCTATCACTATCTATTTTTATTATCATCTCTGATGTACCGGCATATCGTTAGTTATTAGCTCAATTTTTCCACAATCATAACAAATACGTTTCTTCAATGAGTACAGCATCATCCATGCTAAATGATGGCATACATCTTTCATGTAACTGTATTCTTTTTCACAATACTCATTCATAACTTTATAAATCTTGAATTATCATCAGGTATTTTAGCCAAATAAGCCCAGTGAGTAGGCGGTAATATGCCTCGTTCTTCGCCTCTTATCCATTCGCCATAATCACTATCATTTATACGATCATAAATAGCAATAAATCTGCCGTATATCCTGCAATAAGCGATAACTGGTACACCGTAGGATGGCTTTTTATCTTGTGTTCTAATCCACTCACTCATAACTTTATCAACTCTTTGCATTTATCAATAAGTTCTTGCTCTGTACCGTGTAACTCTTCAAACCTTGCTCGCCAAGGATGTATAGATGGCTCTAGTTCGCTGCCATTCTGATGATGATACCAACACAACGGAATTACGTTATCATGATCCTTACGTCCACCACCGCCAGTAAAACAATGATGTATTGATACCGGCTTACGTCCACATACTATACATCCATGTTCACGTAATTTATCAAACCATTCAGATTGTTTTACTGTTGGCTTTTTCATCAGAACACCAACCGTTCTAATCGTTTAATTTCATCCTGAAGCTCGAATATCAATGCCAGTTTGATTTTTATGGCTTCGTTTCTGGCTTCTTCCTTTGTTTCAAAAAAGTGTTCATAATAACAACTTTCAGTAACAAACAATTTTGTATCTGATGTTTGTAGATGTTTTACATAACCGTCAACTTCTCTTATACCACGCAGTTCTTTTTCGATAATCCAGGCTTTCATAATACATCACCGATTATGTTTTTAACGCCATCCAAAACATGCCGCATATTTGATGCACTTATAGCATCCAATGTTATGCCACCTGAACTTAGTAATTTACGCGCTAATTCAAAATCAGGCTCAGGAAAAACCTCAACCGGATATGCTTCTGTCCATGATTTTATTTTGTGCAATGCTTCTATCAGCCTTTCGTTTTCTTCTTCTAAATTATTTAAATGCCAATAAAAATGCTTATCAATAATATCTGCTAAATGCAAATTATCAGGCCAATCATTATCACCAAACTCAGAGCATACAGTTCTTAATATTGATATTGCTTCTTCACGTTCAAGTATAAGCGATTCCTTGCTTATTTCTTCCATACCTAACTCATATAAGCATGTTCTTAATAGCTTTAACCATATTGCTCTTTGTCCTTCCATGTATGCTTTTTCTTGTTGTTCATTCATTTCTCACTCCGAATTATTAAAGCGGTTAATATTAATAGGTACGAATTAACCAGTTACTCAATCTTTGCATAGTGCGATACATTATGCGCATACCATTTACACCATTCACGGCCACCACCATCACTTTTTGATTTCTCCCGGCAGTAATCAACATCGTATTCTTTGTTATCAACATTGCCAGGTATTAGTTTCACAAAATACCACCCTTCTTCATCCGGTATGCCTTCGTGAAATTCTAGGTTCATTTCAAATGCTGGTTCTTTTGTGCAACTAGGTGAATGCTTACCTGCCTCTGTGCAATGATACATGCACGATTCATCACAATCAGGATGAGGCATTTCATATCCTAAATATGTTCTATCTTTCATTTCTTATTCCTCATTTATATTGATATATGTTGTATAAGTTGATTCTATTGCTGAGTGCCATGTTTTTTCAGCAACTCTTTTAATTACCTCATAACACACACTATAACAATAATCTTCCTCGAAGTTCTCATTCCAAAAATCCTCGAATTTCATTTCTTATTCCTTTCAATATACCAAAAATTATTTTTCTGGCATCTTGGTTGTGCTTGTTAAAAAATTATGTTTCTTTTGTTGGAATAAAAAACCTTTCTCCCATTCATCATATTCGACATCTAATTCGTAATAAGGATTATCATTTAATGATTTATTAAATTCAAATGCTTTCATTCCTTTTTTATAACTTTCACTATTTGTGTTCATTTCAATCTCTCATGTTGTAAGTAACTGGTTAATTCGTACCACTCATTAATTAACCGCTTGTATGTTTCAGCATCCTATTTTCAACGTACTATATTCGCATCTTTCCATTTTTTGTGTTGTTCTTTAGTTACCACATACCATTTTTTACTATCAGCGCACCATCTAGCACCTATCGATTTAGCAAATTCTTTTTGAGAATATAAACAATCGATAAATATTTTACGTTTAACATTAAATTCATTTCTTTTAATTATTAATCCATTCCTTCCTTGGTCATTTTTATGAGCTTTTTCATAGTTAATTTTAGTCATTTTTCAAACTCCATAGAAATCATTTAGACTAAAGGTGATGGATATATAATATAGTCCTCTAGTCTGGTTCATTTGTAGCCGGTTGCAAATCGGATTGTTCATAACTACCTAAATTATCATATGCCAATTTTGAGCCAGGTGAGTTCTCATCGGTATTAGCTAAACCTACCGCATCCATGCACTATCACTAAATATGTTTGTCACGCCTGCTAGCGTGGGGATAGCCTATTTCCCTAGGTAGTTATCGGTCTATTCCTACTCTCTTGCATCTGGCCGGAATATGCCATTATGTAACGCCACAAGTTGCGCCGTTCCAAACCTTTAATTTGAAGCCGGTAAAAACAAAAAAGCCATGACACTAATTTAATAATGTCATGGCTTTTTCATTCTTCTGATTCTTTTGCTAACTGTTCAAATTTTATGTAAAGTTTTGTTAGTGCAATCCTTTCGTCTTTTTCTATCTCACAATCTATGTCATCTAGCGCACAGTCTAAATGAAAGAATATTGTTTCTATTTCATCATGTGATAATTCTACTTTCATAAATTTTAACCAATAAAAAAGGCCTGATAGCGTTAGCCACCAAGCCTTTTAGTATTTTGTATATTGCCAGGTGACCGGTTAATTTTGATCGTCGCTGGAAAATCAAAATTGCTAGAACTTAAACTAGCTTCACCAGCGGCAATATAGGGAACCACCCCGTAAGGTTACATATTAAATCATTTTCAAACTTTGTCAACTTTTTTTAATATTTCTTTTACAGATATTTCGCGACCATCGAAAACAGCTCTATTCGCCGATTCACCATCTTGCAAAACAAACTCTTCTATTGTTTCGCCATTGTCAGTTAATTTAATAACAACCTCTTTTGTTGTCATTAAATGTGCGTCTATCGTTACTGTAGTTGTCATGATAATTCCTATTTAGTTAAAATTATAAAGGTTTTCGTTAGCGAAAAATTGCATTATACATCAATAGCGTACTTTTTAACGTCAGTATCGCCAGTTTCTTTGTGCGCCAAATTTCCTTCGGAGTTTGTGACAAACATTCCTTTAGGAAGAACTATTTTTAGGAAAACTCCATGCCATTTTCCTGTGTCGCATTCGGAACATATCTTCCTATCGCGTCCATAATACGCACCAAGCGCCGTGTTCTCTTTCGCTCCGCATTCTTCGCATTGGTATAAGCTCATAATTTAAATCCACATTGCCATTATCATATTCCTGTTATATTCCATAGCGTTTGTAGGAAGTTTAGCTTTAGTTCATATTGCCTGCTTTCCTGTGATTTTGCTAATTGCTCAAACTTAACGTAAAGCCTGGTTAATGCAATTCGCTCATCTTTGGCTATTTCATCGTCTGCATATTCAAGAGCGCAGTCGATATGGAATAATATTCTTTCTATTTCATCTTTGCTTAATTCTACTTTCATTTTAAACCTCGTTGCTATTTGTCGTATAACTTATAAACATCCATAGCGTTTAGCTATATCCTCAGTTCCATTGATTACTCCATGCTCTGAAAACCAAAGTTTTATACAGCTTATGTACATTCTCATAGCCGTTGTCTTTGTCGGATTCTGCATTAAATATTCTCGGTCTGAATCAATATCAACTTGATCGTTTAATTCAAGTAATTCTTCAAGTTTTTCAAAATCTGCGCGTGCAATATTATAAGTGATACGCATAATTATACCTGCATGCTATTTTAATAAACGTTGCCATTCTTTGAAATTTCTTAGCGCAAGCTCTGCACCTAGCTCTTTGTTTCGTCTATCTCGCTCTGCCTTAAGTGCGTCAACTTGCGCTTGTGTAGGCTGATTTGGTGGCGCTGAATCGTGGAAGTTTTCTAGTATGTGGTTATGTTTTATCATTTTAACCTCGTTGTCGTATATATTGCGTTAGACCCTTCAACAACCGCCGTCAGCGTCCTCAAAGCGCGTTGGAGATAGTCCTCGGTCACATGCACCGCGTCGAACCACAGGCCATCATCTTCAGCTTGTTGCGCTGCAAGTTTCCTGGCATCGTTCAAGCACAGCCATGCTCGCGCCAGTTGTTCTTCTTCCCATCTGGTCAGTGGTGCATGTTCTCCGCGTGCTGCATGCACAAGCATTTGCCGTGCGAAGTCTTCTGTTACTTGGGCCATCATCGTCCTTTCGCTAACTCGTTAAATTGCACAAAATGAGCAACCCGTAAAAAGGTCATCTTGGTTTTTATTGTTTCTAATTGCCTCGCCTTTGCTTGTATAAATAGAATGTCCTATCTTCTTTTCAAGTTCAGTAACAATTACTCTTTGCTGCCTTCCAAAATTATCATGTTGAAATGCTTTTCTTTTCCACTTGTCTCCGCTTGCTAAACATGGAAAGCACCCAACTCTTTCAAATCCAGCGTCATAAAGCGGATTGTATTCATTACCTAATAATTCAAAAATTTCATTCTTTGAAAAATCAAGGACTGGCAGTCTAAAAGTTACGCCAAGTTTAAAAAGATATTTAGGGTAATGTTTCTGTATATCATGCGGATCATAAATTTCAGTATTTACTTTATTTTTATATCGTAATTCTCTTTCTTTTGATTCATCAGAACGCATACCATACCAAACTTCAAAACCACCCTGTTTAATTGCCAATTCTTTATAAAATACTTTACTCGGTATTATCTTTAATTGATCTGTACAAAATCTAGCTGTACCACTTGGGAATCTTGGATTTGTTAATCCTAGTATTTTTTCAGAAACCGAACCAGCACAAACACGCTCTATTTTTACACCATATAAATCACGCATCTTATCAATATGCGCATATGTTAATGGATGCTCGAATTGTGTATCACAAAACAATCCAATAACCTCATCTTTATCATAACTTTGCAAAGCCAATTTTAAACAAGCTTGGCTGTCTTTCCCGCCTGATATTGGAACTACTATTTTTATCATTGCTTTCACCTTCTATTTTCTTTTCTGCCCATAGAATTGTTTTATCATCCCAATTCCAAGAATTTTTTATAATTTCATAAGCATTTAATTCAATTTCATGATTCATTTCGCTATCTCGTTAAGTTTATCGGTAATCGTATAAAGTGTTACATCATCGCTATTTCTTACTATCTGCATCATGGTCTCAAAATACATTCCTTTTCTAATTCCGTTAAGCAGTTTTGTAAGAACCTGCAATTCTTTTTTTGTGAGCCGATTATCTTTTGGTTTTTCATATTCAAAAGATAATGGTCCTGGAAAACTCATATCTGTTGGATTGTATAACGCTTTCATTTCATCCTCGCTTTTGCTTTTTTAATGTTTTGATATTTAATCCAGTTTATTACGTCTGCGCTTGGTTCACGCATTTCTTTTTTCCAAGCAGGGCCAACACCGAACTTCTCCTTATATTGCCAATATGCCCATCCTTCTTTATATCTATGTTGTCTGGCATAGCCTAGCAAACATCTGTAAAATGTTTCTTTGTATTCACTGCTAAATTTTTCCGGCTTAGTTAATTCTATCAAATCAGCTTTGTGAAATGGTATAGCTTCACCAAATGGAATCATTTTACAGCCGCATTTTGGACAATCACGCCTTGATTTAAATATATAGCCACACTGCTTGCATGTTATTTCTTTCGGCTCTTTAGCTTCTTTAGCGGCCTTTTCTTTACGCTCTTTTATCGTTGTTTTATCTTCCAGGTTCCATTCGATAGGTTCATCAATCATTCCTAATTCTAAAAAGTTATCACCATGATATATGCAAATGCACTCAGATTTTCCAGGATATAACCGAGTTCCACGGCCAAGATATTGAATCCATGTTGATATATTTCTAGTTACTCTCGCTATTATTACACATGAAATTATCGGCCAATCAACACCAAAGGCCATAACGCCAATATTCACAATAACTTTAGTTTGTCCACTTTCAACACGCCTCTTAATAGCCGCTCTTTCGTCTGTGTCGGTGTGTGCGTCGATATAATCAGAATTAACGCCGTGCGATAGAAATTCATTGTGTATATGCTGTGCATGTTTACAATTAACAGCAAAAATAAGAGTCGTCCTGTCACCTGCAATGCGTTTGTAATTATCATAAATAGCGCCTATCAATTCTGGTTTATCGCTTGCCTCTGCCAATCCTTTCTCTTGGTAATCACCATCTGAGTTTAATTTTACATTAGCTAAATCAGGCGATTCCGCGCCAAAATAACGCATTGGCACAAGAAAACCATTATCAACCATTTCCTTCATAGTTGGCCCTTCTACAATATCCGTGTAAAAACTTCCCATGCCTCTACCATTGGCTAATGCCGGTGTGCTTGTGATTCCAATAACTAAAGGATAATGGCCTAATATCTTCAATCTTTCCTCGCTCATTGCCGCATGAGCTTCGTCCTGGATAACAATAGCTGCATCAGGATAGCTCATTCTTCCATTTTTTATTCTAGTTACCAAAGTATCAATAGAAGCCACTTGTACCAACGGCTGATTAAATTGCAATTCACCTGCCATAATTAAAGCGTTGTTAATACCATAATTAGTAAAAGTTTCACTTGCCTGATATACCAGTTGTCTACGTGGTGCGATAAATAAAGAGCGTTTATATTTTGCATAAGCTAGTTTCATTATTTCTGCGCTTATAACAGTTTTACCACCACCAACCCAGAGCTGCATTAAAATTCGTTTATGTCCTTTCCTTATTGATTCTCGTACATCATGTATGAGCTTTTCTTGATAATCTCGCAGTATCATAAATTGTATTTCTCATTTCTCTGATTATAGTTTTTTAGTTGCTTTGCTTCATCTTTGGTAATAGTGCTTATCCTTTTCATTGTATCTAAGTGCCATATCCTTATCTTTCCATTACTAATATGATTAGGATATTTTTTGCCATCTTTAACATAAGGTTTTTCGAGTTCAGATAAACAATTTCCGTATATTTCCATCAAAAACTCATCAACAAATATTATCCAAAACGGCATATTATGTTTAAGGCTAAACTTTAAGTAAGTTTCAAAATGCCTTTGATCAATACCTGTCGCATCAATAAAAGTTAATTTTGATTTTGCTTTAACATCGATTGCTATAGCTGTTCTTTTATCTTTAATGCTCAACATATCGAACGCATGAGCGCCTTTAGTTGTAGGTTGATATATAACCCAACCTTTATTTTCAAGATACCGTTTTATTATTTCCTCGCCTAAATATCCCTTTTTAAGCGCAGTTTCAAAACTTACTTGCATCATTACCAAATGTTGCCCATCCTGCTCTTTGTTCTCTTGAGAAATAATCTAATTTTCTGCCAACTGTTACCGCTTCAACAAAGTTATAAAATGATTCTGGCTTCCTGCTGTGTTCCCTGCGCTTTTCTCGGATAATATCCCTGTATTCTGTATTTATCCATGTTGGCTTTCCTTTTATACCAATTAAGCAGAATTCGCACTGCATACGCAACCATGATCCTATACCCATACTTTCTTTATCCCAAACCAAATTAGCTTTGTATTCAAATCTCCATTTATCTAGCAGTTCTTTTGCATCCCAAATAAACTTATGTGTTGTCCATAAAAAACATACAGCATCATCAGCAAATGGAATTTCAAGTTTTAATAGTTCACTCTGTGCCATTTCAGGATATGGATTAGCCACCCGGCTAGAATCTGGATCGTATTTTCTGCCATAATTCCAAGGCGGATCAATAACGATTACCTCAAAAACACCACTTGGAAGCATTGCTTTACCTTCAGCTATTGCTTGCCTTTGTTCTGCAATATCGCTATTCCTTTGCTCTGTTTTCTTTTCCTTCACAACTTGATTAACAGTTTTGTTACCGCTTTTTAATGTTTCCAGTGACTCATCATCAAGCGAAGCTATCGTTTGAGCAATACTTGATTCTTTTTTTGTTAAGCCAAGTTCTGTTAATGTTGGTGCATCATTTACCGGCGGTTCCACTTTGTTACCGCCGGTAACATTAGCATTACCTCCGCCCGCTGTACCTTTCGCTCTCTCTGTATTCTTTAGCAATTCGCCAATGTTTTTTAATGCGCTTACTTCAATGTAGGTTGCCTGTGCAATGCGCTCTTTTGATAATTTTTGACGTATGCAGAATATTTTTGCAGCATGAGCAACATCAAGCACTATTTTGTTATCTATTATAGTTGTTGCTCTTTCTAGCGCTTGTCCTGCCATATTTAACTGAATAATAACGCCATCATTTTCATATTCGATTATTTCTTGATTACTCATATAAACTCCAGGTATAAAAAAAGCTGCATTCAAAACCGGGTGAAGTTGGCTAAGAAACTGGGCCACCGGCTAAAAATACAGCTTTGTTTAGTTTCTTATTTGAGACTTCACTCTCAGTTATAGTTTAGCATTATTTTGGTATTTCATAAAATTAATATCATACACAGATCTATAGCAAAATCAATCTATATTTTATATAAAAAAATGTTGACATTTGCTATAAAAAGATTATTCTATAGCTGTATTTTAATTTTACTGAAATGAATATGAAAGAGTACAAAAAACTTAAAGCTGTTTGGATAAGTGAGGAATTAGCGAACGCTCTAACCTCATTTAGAGAAACTGTGTTTAATAAAAAAGGCAGCCACCCAACTAAGAAGGCCATAATTGAGGCGGCATTGAGAAGATACATGAGGATAAAGAAATGAAACCACGAAATTTCCCAGCAAGAAAACTTGCAAGACTAATTAGAGCTTATGGCGATACTCTTGCAGATAATTTTGATTTGTTGCTTGACGCAAGAAACAGGCGTACAAAAAAAAATAGAAGCAGTAAATCAACATCAAATAAATAAACGGTGCGAGAAATGAAAACAATAATGAAATTACTGGCTCGCTACGATTTCAAACGTGGCCGTGTAAGAAGTGCAAACCGGCATTACTTGGCTGAATATGGCCGGCTATATGAACAAGCTGAAAAGGAAACGGCAAAAGAAACAGCTAGGATGTACAACTGGGGGATAAAATGAACATTTACCAGAAATTACAGGAAGCTCGTATTTTACTACAAAAAATGGAACTTAAAAAAACCGGAAATAACAAGTTCGCCGGTTACAAATATTTCGAGTTAGGAGATTACCTACCAGCAATTCAGGTTATCTTTAATGAAGTTGGCTTGTGTGGAATTGTTACATTTGATAGTGAAATGGCCTATTTAACTATCCACGAATTTGACGGTGAAGGTAAGATTATAATTACAAGCCCAATGTCAACAGCTCTGCTAAAAGGATCACATCCGATACAAAACCTTGGTGCAGTGCAAACCTATCTGCGAAGGTATCTGTGGCAATCTGCAATGGAGATTGTTGAACACGATGCAATCGACGCATCAACTGGTAAGGAAAGCTTACAAGTTCCTCCAAAAACAGAGCCAAAAGCAGAAATAGAACCTAATAAACCGCCTTTGCTGCCTAATATGATTAAAGCCTGGACAAATGCCAAGGCTGCTTATAAACGTGACGGTAATTTTGATTCTATTTTACAACGGTATTCTTTAAGCACCGCCGATAAAACATTGCTTATGCAGGAATGCGATAGTGCTGACACCAATGGAGACATGGAAAATTATGACGATGATGTACCATTTAGGTGGGATCATAACGAAGATAATAAATAGGAGTACTAAAATGGCTGAGATTACGTTTGACATTGAAACCATCCCTTCACAAAAACCTGGAGCTTATGAAAAAATAAGAGAAACAATCAAGCACCCAGGAAACATATCAAAGCCTGAAACTGTTGCTAAATGGTATGCTGAGAACGCAGATATTGCAGCTATGGAACTGTACCGCAAACAATCCTTTGACGGCCTTTATGGTGAGATAATAAGCATAGCTTGGGCTATTGATGATGAGCAAATTGATGTTGTTTATCGATATAGCGGTAAAGACGAGACTAGAATTATCAGAGAGTTTTTTGATGCAATAACAAGTTTGCTTGATAAAAATGGCAATCGTGAATTTATCACTAAATGGATTGGACATTGGATTTTAAATTTCGATCTGAGATTCTTATGGCAGCGTTGCGTTGTTCTTGGCATTAAACCACCTTTACGCATACCTTACGATGCTAAACCTTGGGATGATATTATATTCGACACTAAGGTTGCCTGGACTGGACTTGGACAATATTCTGGCGTTGGTAAATTAGACGCATTAGCTCAAGAGTTCGGCATGGATGGCAAAGGTGATTTAGACGGCTCTCGTGTTTTTGATTACTGGCTAGAAGGCCGCATTGAAGAGATTGCTTTATATAATAAGGCTGATGTTGAGAAAACACGCAAGCTTTACAAACTGATGAATTTTTTGGAATGATGAAATGTATTTATTTATTTTTGAAGATGGACATATTTGTAAACATGATAGTTATGAAGAGGATGATATTGCCGCATGTGATGAAGGTTATTTAACACTGATTGATATATCTAATTCAAGCAAACCAAAAGAATATTATGATAGCAAATGGACTGATATTGTTGACATAAATGAAGATTAATTCAAAAAACAAAGGTTCGTCGGCTGAGCGTGATGTGGCTAAACTAATATTTGACTACACCGGCATAAAGCTCATTCGTAACCTTGAGCAAACAAGAAGCGGTGGCTATGATTTGATTGTACATCCTGATGAAGTTGGCCCGGTATCAGATAATTTTAGGCGATTGGCTATTGAAAGTAAGCGTTACCGGCAGGCTGATCCTGGTGATATTAAAGGATGGTGGAAGCAAACTGTATTTCAGGCAGAAATGGCACAATTAGAGCCGATATTGATTTACCGTGCTGATAGACGAGATTGGACTGTTATAGCTCCACTGCACTACGTACGGCCTGATTTTGGCGTATCTAATGATATTGGCCTAACAATGGCAATGTCGATACCTGTATTTTGTTGTATAGTGCGTGAAAAATGCCGCTTATATTTTTACTAGAATTGATAAGCATAGCTACATGAAAGTTTAACTGTTCTACTACGAAGTATGCTAATAAACACTAAGAAAATTATTTTTATATTCAATAACATAGCATAAATTGGCAATTTAAAATAATACACACCTTTGTTTGAGCTGTAGCAAAGCGGAAGTGAGTGTAAAAGAATAGCTAAATAATAATTAATTAATCGTAACTAAATTACTAGCGGTAGTAATAAAGTAATGTTATACTAGCAACATATTAACGATACTAACTGCCGAATAAAATGAAACAACCATTTATGACATATTTTGAACATTTATCAAAACTGGCATTTGTAGCGAACAAAAAAACATTGTTCTTAGCGCATTTGCTCTCAAGAATGGAATTTGATGAAACCATTAAGATTATGTATGTTGATTTATCGCCAATGGTTAAGCGCGATATTCTGAAAGCTATAGGTGCAAAATCAAACAATCCTTTATCACTAGCTTCTCAATATATACAATCATTACAAAAGGCTGGATTAATTAAATCAATCGGTAGTAGCCGTTTTATGATTGATCCAATGAGCTATAGTTATGCTAAATATGTACCTAAGGCACTTAGAGAAAAATCATCTAAAATATTTATACAACATGTTTTTTCGCAAGATGATGAAGGCTTCACGGAAACATTTGTACAAGATGAGTATGGAAAAGTTACAAAGTTATAAACATAGATAATCTACTGAAATAATAGTGAGAGAGAAATGAAAATAATAACTAAATACCAAGCGAATGATGGCATTGAGTTTTTTAATGAAAAGAGTTGCAGTGATTACGAGGATGATTGTAATAATGTAGCTGCTGCAAATGAAATGTTTAAAAATGGCGCTAATCTACTTGATTCTTTAATTAGAGCTAATCAATGGTGTGCTACTTGGGATTCATGCTTAAACATAGAAGATAAAGTTATCTTATTAAAAATAACTAAAGATACAGGATTTTCAATACCGCATTGGCAATGTAGCGATAAACCATACTACAAAATAATTCTTATAAAACATAATAATTTGTTTAATGTTTTTGGTGGTACATCTAATCCGTATGGCAATGATGTAAAATTGAGTGATCTTTTACGGTATTACAGAAATACCTATAAATAAACATGGATAGGCTACCGGGTTCGAGCTGGGGATAGGATTGGGCAGCAACGAACGGTCGATGAAGCGTAAAGCAATACCACAGTGTGGTTAAGGATATGGATATAAAAGCAAGGTATTTAAATCATTATAATGTGATAGTCCAGGCTAGTTTGTTTGGACTATATTTAACTAAAGGTGTGAGGAATGAGTAAATCAATTTATGAAATAGTTGCGATAGAATCAGATGAAAAGATTATATCTGCTTATTTATACACACCAAAAACAGCTATTAATTTAGTTATAAACCTGCGTAATAAAAATAAGAATACAAAATATTATTTAAAGCCATACTAGAAGGTGCGAGAAATGAAAGAGAAAATAGCAAAATTTAAATCTATTGATTGTGGTTCAATATCATTTTTAGGTGAATGGGCAGAAGGATTTAGTAGCTATGTGCGTATCAGTGAATACATAGAAGTTGAATTTCCTGATCGCGAACAAGCTGAATGTATCAAGGAAGAAGTAAATCTACTTGATAACATGGCTGATGAGATACGCGCCAAGGCCACAGAAGGATTGAACAATATTAACCGGCGGAAAGAAGAATTATTGGCACTGGAACATAAATCATGAAGCACCCGATAGATGAATATGATCACCACTGGCATGAAGAAAGAGATGGTGAGCATAGTTATATATTAGCGGCATGTATGGCTGGTGCTTTTGTTATTATTATTTTATCGGTGCTGTAAAATGCTAACAGACAGTCAAAAACAAAAACTACAGCACATGCTTGGTGCAGATGATAGATACAAAAAAAACCAATGGGGATTCAGAAACCATTATTGTGCAACATTTGGGACACCTGATGATATTGAACTATCAGAAATGGAAAAGAACGGCTTGGTTAAATCAGGGAACAGAATAGAAGATAGGGTTTTTTATTTTGCAACTAAAGCCGGCGCTGAGGCGATTGGATTTAAAAAATATCAACTTAGAAAAACTAATCTAGCTTTGTGATGGAGTGCAAAAATGAGTAAATTTAAACACCAAGCGCAAAAAGCAGAAGATTTAAGCAGTAAATCATTAATAAGCCGTGTTCAGATTATTGAGATGTTTGGCGTTAAATACAAGGACAGAGTTTATGCTGCTTCACGCTATAAAAGCTTTCCAAAAGTTATTCAAAAAGTAAACAAGGTTAGCTACTACAGGAAACAAGATGTTGATAAGTGGTTTAAAGAACACGATATTAAGAGTATAAAACCGTATCAAACTATTGTTGAGCCACTTGATAGAGATTATTCAACATTGGATAACACTGTTGCAAGGCTTGTTATTATATGCGGCTGGTATCGTGCCGGTTGTGATTTATTACGTATGAAAGAGGGTAAGGAAGGTTATTATGTTTAAATGGTTTATGTTTTTCGCTTCACTAATTATAACAATTATGGTTATATTTTTATTATGGATGCCTTTTACTGTATATGCTGCATACGATAGGCATGATGGCAGTCAATATTCATGTAATGAGATTAACTCTGAACGCGCCTATGCAAAGAAATTTGATAGGCGTGAGTTTAAACGGCTGGACAAAGAATACAGGAAGTATTGCAAGTAAAGCGCCGCGCTTGGCGTAATCCAGGCGCAACAAAGATAAGTTAGTTTAATGGTAAAACTATGCCGAGTATAGAAAGAGCAACTACTTCGACGGCCACGATGACTATCTCAAGTAAGGAATGACATAAATTCTTAGTTCGATTCTAAGAACTTATCTTTGTGTCAGGTTCGATTCCTGATTTGATGAGTACGGTGGGCAAATTCGATTTTGCAAGGCGAGGGGGTTTTGGTGACCAGCCGTTATTTTAGGTAAAGCCGGAAGAATCAAACCTAATGCGATTACCGGGTAAGAGTAGTCGCAACAAAGATAATGATTGAGATCACGCGATAAGTCTAAAGAAAGAGCAGCGAATATACTCTAATCTTTATTTATCAATCATTATCTTTGTTAAATGGAGGAATGAAATGAAAATAATAGATACATGGCTTGTTGATCATAAGCCACATAAAGAAACATACGAAGGCAATACATACAAAGAATGTTGCGAACAGGAAGAATCATATTACCTGGATCATCCAAAAGCCGAACTTGTTGAGAGGAGAATAAAAGATGCATGATCAATTTCCACGCTATGAATTTGATAGAATAGCTGATGAAATAATCCAGAGCGAACAGAACAACGATAAATTAATCGATGTCACTGTTGAAACTGCTAACAACGCATTATCAATATTAGCTGAATTTGTTAATAGCCAAAAACAGCTTAAAATTGAGCGCATAGGCGAGAAAATAAGTTTATTGAACGATGTAATAGCCACATCAAATTCAAGCCGTGCCGCGCTATTTCAGGCTATTATTGATGATTTAAACAGAATGTCATGAAGCTTATAATCATTATGATAGTTGTTGCTTTGCTTCTGTGTGCAATCATAACCGCACGGCTTAAGTTTTAATCTAGGAGTATGAGATGAAAAGAAAAGAAAACGAATCATTTATTGCATATCAGAAACGTCGTAATATTACACATAAGATCGATAAAGCGAATTTGAAAGGCCACATGGTTTGGGACTCAACGAATGGTAAAACATATATACGTGCAAAGCATGGCGAGTTGATATGAAACTACTATTATGCTTACTACTAACCGGCTGTAGTTATGCCACTTATACTGATGGCAATGTTAAGGCAACCGGGATTGATTTTGGCACTAACCGAGCACTTGAAGGCTTGCAATACCAAAAGGATGCTAAAACTACTCAGCTACAGATTAAAGGACTTGATAAAAACCAATCAGAAGGCATGGAAGCTGCCGGTAAACTGTTAGGGCAGGCTATTGGTACTGCTGCTAAAGTGATGATAAAACCATGAAATTAAAAGAATTGCTTGAAATGGCATTGGATGCTGAGCCTACACACGCATTAAGTCAGCAACTAATATTGTTGGCCTACGAGCTTGGTAAAAATAATAACAGATTAGAAAATTCCGTCCGAGATTTACGCGAATATTTATTTTACGATGCTTCGAATGATATGCAGTATAAAATGCTAGATCTTTTATATGTATTAGAGTTTGCTAAATTGTGGATAAAACGACAAAGAGGATGTATTGTAGATGAAAGTTGTTTTGTGGTGAAAAAATGAACATTTACGATCACTTTGCAGATTTAATATTCTTCGCGCTTACTACTGCGTTGGCTGTAATTGTTATTGAAATAGTTAAATCTATTTTCACTTAACAAATAAACTGCAAATATACAAATCTATAGTTGCACAAAAGCTTGTAAATTTACAGCTTAAGCCTATAATCAATATTTAACCTAAAATAAACCATGAGATTACAATGTCACAAGCAACAGTTAAACAAGGCCAGAAGGCCGTTATTACATATTCATTTACAAAAGCAGACGGCTCTATTGGTTCCGTTGAAGGTGTACCAGTCATTACCGTATCGAATCCTGATGTGGCTACCTTAGTAGCGGCTCCTGATGGCATGAGTGCAGAAGTTACTTGGGCTGGTACAGGCGCAGGTATTATTGTTGAACTCACAGCCGATGGTGATTTAGGCTCAGGCGTGTTTCCAATCGTTGTTCAAGATACGTTGGATTTTGAAGCACCACTTGGCGCAGTAGGCGGCATGTCCAGCATTAGTGTTGTTCCTGTCTAATCATGGACACTATCACAACATTCCTTGAAGAGCTTAAAGCGGCTCAATCTTATGAGCAAGATAGGAAAACTGGATTCGAGCAAATAGCATCATTACCAGTTTCTCTTTTATCTACTGCCTCACATGATAAAGCTTTGCAAGCTATGGAATGGTCGATTGAGAGATTGCGGCTGATAGTTATTGTGATTGAAGCACTGCAAAAATTGAGTTCTCATGGCTATCCTAATCGTGTTGACCAGATTACTAGCCAAGAGATTATTTCTGAGATAAAGAAAGCACAAGAGCTGATGATGCTAGCTATAGCAGAGCTTGAATTGCCGCCTGTTGGTACTTCATCTATTGAAGTGGTTGAAATTTAATTTGCACTAAAACACAATACATGATTTAATACTGCCAGTATTTCATTTCTCGTGTGTACTTCCTCCGACCGGCCTTAAAACAGCCGGTTTTTTTTTCCTGTTAGCTAGCCATACAGATTATTAAAAATAACAATCACTACTCCAGCATAGAGTATCAGGATAGCTGCTGCCATAATGTAGATAGCTGTTTTCATTTCAGTAAAAAACTATCAACACCAACAGGAACACAAGGCAACCGTTCGTCAATCATGGCCTCTACTTTCTCCATTGCTGAATCTGTATCGCATGATAGCACAGTGACTTCGCCTATCTCATAACCTTGAATATCATAAAAAACACAGGTAAATTTAATCATAATTAAACATTGTTTAATAAAAGAAATAATATTAGTATAATACTATTATTTATTATTTTTGGAATTAATCTAATGGCTAACAAAAAATATCCACTGTGGAAAAAGGCGCAAATGGATGGTGTTGCCAATGCTGCTTTAAATTCCGCTGAAGGCGCAACTGGTGTATTTGTCGCTATGGTAGATACTGGCACTTACACATACAATGCAGCTCATCAATATTATTCTGATTTGTCTGGCATTGTTGGTACAGATCAAGAGATACTATCAAAAACAACAACCGGCGGCGTGTTTGATGGTGCTGACGTAACATTTACTTCGGTAACTGGAGCAACCGTTGAAGCTCTTGTGTTGTATCGTAAGAATGCTGGAGCTAACACTACATGGCCGTTGGTTGTTTATCTTGATACTGGTGTTGGTGGTTTACCGTTCACACCTAATGGTGGTAATGAAACCATCACTTGGCATGCTTCCGGTATATTCGAGTAAACGCCATGAAAAAATCATTATGGTTATTTGTTTTATTGTTCACCAGCTTGGTTTTTGGTGCTGAATCATTTACGCACACTAAAACTCTAACCGGGCTAACACCTAACACAACCTATCATTATAGGATAAAAACAAACAATCTTAACGGTTCCACAAAAACATCAGCCGATTATCAGTTCACAACCAACTCAACAGGTCAAACATGGCCTACTTTAGTTAATCCTGTAAGTCCTGTTAGCTATGGCGCTGCATGTAATGGCGCTACTGATGATACAGCCGCATTTCAAGCCGCCGTCAATGCCAGTGATGTTCTAGTTCCTGCTAACAAAACTTGTGTTATTAATGGAACAATCAACGTAACTACAAACAACCGGCATATACAATGTGGCGCTAATACGATACTGAAACAAAATGTAACAGGGCCGATAGTTTTTGATATAAAAGAAGCTGTTTCAGGTCAGCGTTTAACTGGAGTTAGTATCGCTAATTGCATATTCATAGGCACTAATACAGTTCCACCAACAACGGATTGGAATAATCCTGTTAAACATTGGAATATTCCGATACAGACTAGAGATCGTGTCGATAACGTAGTTATAATCAATAACACGTTTGATAGATTCTATGGTCAAGCAATGTTTGAGACTTACGGTGTAGTTGATGGGGGGCATGGTGATCAAATTAGCTACAATACATTTAAAAACTGCGGTTATTATGGGCCAGTATTTATCGCTCATACCAATGGATACATAGGACATAATACGGTGATTGATTGTGCTGTTGGTGTCGAGAATGACGTTGTTACACCTCCACAACTAACAGGAAATAATATCATAGAATACAATACTATATCATGTATCTATGGTTATGGTGCGCCGGATATGGCGGCCTGTGCAATGCTTACAGGTGGTGCAAGCTACGATCAGGATTACACTACTAACATAGTTCGCAACAACTCAATCTCTGGCGTAGCCAACGCTCAAGGTGCACACCCCGGGTACGGAAGTTTTATTATTATAGGTACACGATGGGGGCCTCGGATACATCCTGCACAGTATATCAATAATAGCTGTACGGCTGGCTGTCAAATTATTCAATAATTATGGCTGCTAATACTTCTCCTGAAAACAGTAACATTGCATCAAGTGGTATAACTGATACCACTGCAACAATTACCTGGACAACTAATGTTGAGGGTATCAATGTTATTGAGTACGGGACAACCACTGCTTATGGATCAACAGCTAATATTGATGTATCGGCAACCATCAGCAATATAGTTGCAACATCAAATTCAAATACCAGTGTTACTATTTCATGGGATTTATCTGAAAACGCAACAGGCCAAGTAGCCTATGGTGTAACGTCAAGTTATGGCTCTTATACAATAAAAGAAGAAAGCTTTTCTTATTCACATCATGATCAAACTCTAACGGGTTTACAAGCCGGTACAACTTACCATTTTACGGTAATATCAACTGATACCAGTGGAAATACGTCTTACAGCACAGATTTAACATTTACTACAACAGGGCCGAATGCTAATCCGCTTGAGATTTCCAATGTAACAATATCCGCTATAACACAAACCGGGGCCACTATATCATGGGACGTTAACCCAGCTGCTACAGGACAAATTGAATATGGTGTATCTAACGCATACGGAACACTTAGCACTTTAGAACCAAGCTTTCTATATTCACATAGTCAAGTAATAAGCGGATTATTTCCTGGAACACCGTATTATTTTATTATCACTGGTACTGATGCGCTCAATAATACAATAATTTCAGCCGAATATACTTTCACAACTGCTGCCGATGCAAACACACCAGTCGTAAGCGGAATTACAGCGTCACCAAACAGCGCAACATCAGAACAAATATCATGGGATGTATTTCCTGCATCAACTGGCCGTGTTGAATACGGAACAACAACTGCATACGGAACACTCAGCACGTTAGAACCAAGCTATTTAAGCTGGCATAGTCAAACATTAAGTGGATTAACGCCTGACACGGTATATCATTTTAGGATATTAGGTACTGATAGCAGTTTAAACAATGTAACAACATCAGATCAAACATTCACTACAGGTCTTTCAGGTACATTAACACCAGGATTTTTTCAGGAAACAGAAATATTCTATGCGCCTGTAATGGCTTATATTGGGTCACAGTTAGCATCACAAAGTTCAAATGGAATATATGATTCAGGAACAGCTATATCGTGTAGCGTTACTTATGTAACAGATGATACTGGTATTATTTTCACTACCTATAATGCGTTAGGTACGGGAACAACAACAACGGTTAGCGATGGAACAAATACATACACACAAGTTGGCACAGAACTGGTTGATACCACTTATGATCAGCGAGTTAATATATTTGAGTGTGTTAATCCAACTCCAGGAACTTACACTGTTACTTGTACGCTTGGTGCTGCAAAAGTTTCGCGTGGAATAGGTGCCGGTGTTTATACGGGTATAACAGGATCGGCAGAAGATTATGCAGGAAATTTTCAATCTGCACCTGCTACATCTACTGATTCCGTAACTTCTGGAAATGTAACGCCAACCAGTGCACCTGCAACAATTATTGGTATTACATTGGCGCAGGGTTTAGCAACAATAACAGAAGGAACAGGCTTTAAATTAAGAGGCGCATTTACCGACCTTGATGCAGGATTTTCCAATGTTACTAAGATTGAAGATAAAACCGTTGCCACAACTGACAATGTAGCGGCAACATTTACGACAAGTACCAGCGCAGTTCAGAACATGACTGTTGCTTTAGCTTATGGGAATATAGTAGAAACAGGAACGCTATCACCTAACATTTTTACAGAAACAGAATTATTTTATGCACCAACATTAACAGAAAGCAATAGAAGTCATGCTGCTACCTTTATATTGTTCGATGATATATTCTATGCGCCTATTATCACTCATGTAGGTACTAATTTAGAACCTGCATTTTGGGAAGAACTAGAAATATTCTATTCACCTACAATAGTTTATGAAATGCCATTCATGATTTCTCGTGGTCATGGCACTGTAGATATTCTGTCGATGAATTAATTAGTAATTTTCCTTATAAAAACTGTGTAAAAATTTATCATAAACTGCTATTTCTTTTCTCTCTAAAGCTTTAAGTTTAGCCTTCTTTGCAGATAATGATAGATTACTCGTTCTAATCAAATCCTGAGCATCACGTAAGGTTTTAATCATCTTCTGCTGTTTAACTGCAAACTTCGACAACGCTATTAAAGTGCCATCACTCTTTTTAATATCCATCATAGCGTATCTATCACCAGCTTTTTTGGCTGCTGAAAACTCGTCTGCTGCTGTCTTGGCTTCATCTGCTGCTGTCCAAAATGCCTGTCTTGCATCTTGTACACCTATTTCATGAGTGAAGGCTTTAACTATCGGTATTTCTTTTAAGTCTGGTGTCGCTCCTTGTAACGTGGTTGCGCCAAGATTAATTGAATCTAATGCAAACTGCCCAGTGCCACCAGTCAATGAACTTACCCAGAACCTTAGTGATTCAGGGCTAACATCAATAATCCCTGCTTTATACTTGCTACCACCGCTTAGATTGTTCATAAGTTGAGTTACATCATCGTAAACTGTGCCTTTAGTATTACGCCACATTGTCTGGCTATCAGGCTTAGAAGCGTTCCATTTATCAGGCATGATTGGTGAACCAAAGTTATTTTCATTTACGCTGGTAGCCATTGCCATTTTAGGTATTGTAGGCAATAGTTGAAATGCTCCATGCTCACTATCTATAGGATTGCCGAATGGTGAAAAGTTATCAAACATTGAAGCAACTAATCTTATTCCTGATTTCCAACCACTTTGTCCATGTGCCACATCAGATATAGCATTACCCAATGAATGGAAAATACCATATCCATAAGGCACAGGCAGCATGAACTTAGTATCGCCAACACCAAAAATAAGGTTCCTGTCTTTTAGATTAGCTGGTATGCGTTTCCATTTATCTTCATCATCACCACCTCTCATTGCTTCTGCAGCTAAATATGCCGCTAGGACAATGGTTCCAGTTAGTACACGTGCTTCATTTTTATACTGCGAGTTGCCTAATGCTGATAATAGGACGTGCGTTCCTTGTGCGTTCGGATTAAAGAATAAATATAATGCGCCAAGCTGAGTAGTTAGCTCTCCTTTGCGGTTAAAGTTCATCAAGTCTTTAGCCATTAATGCTGCTTGAGCATTGGTGTAAACTCGTTTACCATTTTCTCTTTCAGCTATCAAAGTATTGAATGTAGCCAGTCTAAGTGCATTTTCAGTAATAGAATTTGCCTTCTCCATGAAGTTAATGAAATGGCCTAATACCGGAGTTTCTCTGAATCCAGCTTTACCTGCTTTCATTGCGGCTTTTAATTTGGCCTTATTTTCACTGTCACCATTAGCAATAGCTTGTTCATAAGTTCTATTATATGTGTCTACAGCTCCGGCATATTCATTGTAAGAATCCATAATGTCATTACCGATTCTATCCGTATCTGAAATATAAGCGGCTCCTGTGCTGCCACCACTACCACGATAAAGATTAACCTCATTTGATGAACCATGATTCTTGAAGTGATTATAAAGCTCTTTCATGGCATGAGGATAAGCGGCAAATATCTTACCTGTTTCTTTAATGCCTAATTTGCTTGTCAAAGTTATAGCGCCTTGTATTGCATCTCTAATAGGGTTCTTAATTAAGAATGTAGGACTCCAACCGGTATAAGCTTTAGATAGGAAGGTATTAAATTCTCTTGCGCCTTCCAGTAATTTATTAATAGGTTCAATACCTAGATTCTTAAATGCTCTTGCTAATAATTCATCATTCCATTGTCCACGTATCGCTTTCCCATCTTCATAATACTGAAATTCATGGTCATCCAATAAAGGCTTTACTTGAAGAATAACACGGCCATCATCATGAGTATGGTCAATATAAAAGTCTCTCTTATTCCTTCCAACTTTCAAAGATTCATCATTAACAAACTGTTGTGCGTCATGTAAGTTATCAAAAGCCTGTACATCAGAACCATGATATTCAACCATGTAATGAACTGCCCCAGGCATAAATACCTGCCTACGAACTGGCTTACCTATGGTTCCTATTGAGTTATCATCTATTTCTTTAATGAAGTTACCAGCAATTATGGCAACCTTGTTCTTTTCAATCAGGTTAATAGTTGATTCGTAATCCTTGATAATGTTTTCAACAATGCGCTCCTCACGTAAGCTATGTCCTAACCTACGTTTATTATTGTTGTAAACAGATAAACCTCTACCTGTTCCTTGTGGCGTTTCTTCTGCGCCTTTTACTGGAACATAAAGATTGAATGTAGCTCGGTAAGCATCAGCTTGTTCTTGTGGGATAATACCGTTAGATACCTTCATATTAAGAATATCGTCTGTTAATCCACGCCATTTTTCGGCAATACGCTTAAGTTCTTGGTAGTCGTCTCTATCTTTTACTTCATCAAGATATGCTTGTGCTTCTTCATCTGTAATGCCGTATGCTGTAGGATTGTCTTGATTAGGTTTAATCTTACGTATCCTGGCATTAGCTTCTTCAACATGCTGCATTTTAAGGAAGTCTGAAATATCATCCATTTTTAATTTAGAATCAACAGTTTCTTTAACCAATGGTTGTAAAACAGTTTCTTCAAAATCCTTTATTAACTCTGTTGCTATACCAGAACGTAATGATTCAGCTTGATAAACGTCGGTATCATCACGAATAGGATTAACAATGCCATGCGCTTTCATGTAAGCTCTGGCTTCGTGTATATCATTACCTGTATAGCCTTCATCCTTAGCTGATTCTATTTCTTTGGCTTGCTGAATCACTTTAAAGCGAATCATCTTGTCTTGAAATTGCCTTTGGAATTTATCTACTCCTGTTTCATAAGGTAGGTTTTCTTCTTCACTGGCTATGCTGTAGCGGATGTCGTTGTTGTCGGGGTTGAAGTCACCGATATTATCGATAGATTTAATTTGATTAGATTCGAAGGCTATAAAACTCTTACCTCCAAATTCCTCATCTTTTTTTATTATTATTCCATCAGAACCCCAATTACTTTCTTTATATGAATCAACTGCATCCTTTAAATAATTATATAAATCATTGTCGTAATGTTCTTCTAAGTCATCATGCAAATATCCCTCTAACGTATCAGCAATATAACTAACTTTTTCTTCATTAATTGGCTCACTTATTTTCAGATAAACAGGCATATCTTTTGAGTATGGAGAATGTTTTTTACCAACCATAGGCTCACTATTAAACCAGTATCCTAATAATGATGTGGCTGCTAACCCATCTGTGGACGCATTGCCTAATGTTGACTCTCCAAGTTTATCATAATCAAATTCAGTGAAATCTTTATCTGTTCCATGATAAACAACCAATGGCCTTCCTTTTTCATCGACAACTATTGAATCATCAAACCACTTCCAGAAGTTCATTAACCCTTCCTCAGTCTGCGCTATCAGTTGTCCGTTGGAATTCCGTGTTGGCCGTTCCTTGCCGTCAATGGTAATGGTATCGCCACCAGACCATTGTGAGGTGTTGCTCATATTGGTTTTACTAAAAAGGGGGAAACCTTCATCGCGTATTTTGGCCGCCATAGAGGGTGTTATGATTAGGGCGGGTTGTTTTAAATTCCCCAGTCCATATGTGCTGTACATTGCATGTTTGGCCTCCTCATAGGTATTAAATTCATCTGAAAATTTATCTGTAGTTGTGCTATCGGTAACGTAAAACTTACCATTTTCTTCAGTTATCTCTAATGTGCTAGAATCTATGGGTTGCTTGTCGCGGGTATTAATCTCAACACTACCCACCTTGCCGCCAAATTTTTTGGCAATGTCATTGGCAGCTTGGGTGAATAGTGATGGCTTTCCTTGTGCGTCTAGGCCGTTTTCTGAACCATACATAGCTTGTGTCCAAGGAGCTTCTATTTTTAAACCATCGCCTTCAACACTATGAATTTTTTTACCGCCGCCTGTTATTGTAGGGGCAGACTCAAGCAATTTTTTTGCAACTTCTTTCCCTACATAATCTTCAATTTTATTTTCTTCAGTAACTTGGTCAATTACTGACGCACCATTCAAATCAAATGCACGTAAGGTGTTTGTTTGTGGCAACCATTCAACACGTCTTATCTGCTTGCTTAAATCATAAAATCCAGCTTGCTGACTTCCAGTAGTCCACGCCACAAAGCCCTTGCCTTCGTCTATCGCAAGCGAAACGGCTTTCTTGAGCAATAGTGTGATATAGGTTGTGGATGCTTTGTTATTTCTGTCAGTGATGAAAGGAGCGGGAGCAGGCCCTATCCCTAAGTATTTATTAGCGATACTCGATAAATGACTCTCTGCATCCTTCTCATTAAAAAAAGATTGAGAAACTGATTTATTAGACATCTTATCAAATACCGTATAACCATAATTGTTAGGGTTTGCTTTGTCAAAATACTCCTTCCTAATTTCAAGATTTTCTAATTTATACTTATTTTGAAACCCCTTAGTTTTCCCATGTTGAGCGCGTTGTGACTGCCCTTCGTTCATGAATATCCCTTCATTACCATCGGCGTCGGTTCTATCGTCAAGGCGCATCCACATTGTCTGTTTGCCGTTTAATTCTGGCTTGCCTGCCAGTGTGCCAATGTCGCCATAATGAGTAGAATCAGAAGCGTTGTAGGCATCAACCGTGGGAATAGTCACCACAATCTCTCTGGCGTTCTTGCCGCCGGGGACTACGTAGTTGCTGTTTGCGTATTTTGTTCTATTAATTAGTTGTTCATCAATCCATCTATTAGCTTCTGTTTCAGTTCTAAACGAAAAAATATTACCTTGCTTATTTTTAACAAAATAATTATCGTCTGCTATACGTTGTATTTTATAAAAATCATCAGGTAATTTTTTATCATCCAACACAATATCAACAACTCGCACCGTACCTGATTCGCGCATAAACGCATCCAGTTCTTCGCGGGTGACTTTCTCTTTGGCATCGGATTTGATGTCCAGGAAGTCATTAATGCCTGACCAAAAAATCTCATCCGGTTTCACGCCGATCTTGCCTACGTTATCGGTATTATTCAGCCATTGCTGTAAGCTCTTGGCGGAATCAAACGCGCGTTTGGGTATCTTGTCGCCAAGTATCGCACGGTGCAGGGCTGAGTAGAATCGTTCTGTTGGTGCGCTTGCTAACAGATTTCCGCTATCGGCAAAGTCTGGGTCAAAGGCGGCATGGATTGATCGGATTTGGTTGGGTTGTCTAATAACTAATGTATTACCTCCGCTTTCTGGATCATCATTTATTAAAACAGAATCATATTTATGAGCATCCATATACTCATTTAATTTATCGGCTACAACTAAAAATCTAAATCCGCTTGATGCTTCTTCTAACGAAGCGCCATCGTATTCAATTAAATCCCTTACGTTTTCATCTATATATTCATCATCTATAAAATTGGCTAATTCTTTTTCTGAAAAATCATCAGCGGATAGTTCATCTGGATCTCCATATTCACTCATTGCTGAATCATATTTAACTATTTCATAAACAGCATCTTTACCAAATGTCTTAATGATGTCTGAGCCACTTATGCGCTCAACATCTAGCTTATTGTTTGCTTTAACATATAAAGGATAAACTGTAGCGCTTCTGTTAAACTTATCAAGAGCTTCATTACCAAGATCAATTATATCTTCTTGATCTGTTACTTTTAATCCAAATCTTGTTTCAACAGCACCATATAGAGCATAAGAACTAGCTACAACCTCGGCATTGTCTGTTAAATATACAGAACCTAAATTGCCTCGATACGTATTGTTATTAAACTCATCAATATCAAAATCTCCTCCATGAAACCATTTTTTATTTACATCAAACCCCATCATCTTAGCTCTAGCCATCCTTGCTTCTTGAGACATATCCAACCCCTTAGCCTTAGCCCTGAGCCATTCAAATGCCTCTCCTTTATTATTTCCTTCATAACCCTGATCTTTTGCCGATGCCATTACTGTAGCCTCACTGTTAAATGAAGCTCCAATATTCACATTACTCTGTGCGCCATAGCCAGCCATTGCCAATAAATCACTTGGGTGTAATTTACCTATAGTTCCGAAGTCTAAACCTGCTCTCAATAATGCCATACGGATAGCGCCAACAAAATTCTTAATGGCTTTTATAATCTTTGCTGAAAGTGTTTTCGGTGCGCGTTGCCATTCTGATATTATGTAAGCCGCAAATTCTTCTTGCTGGTTAACAAGTTTAGTTTTGGCTTTTATAACACGCTTGTATGCTGCGTTTTCAATCTTTGAACCTAATCCTCTGGCTGCAAGGTTAAAACGCGCCTGTAACTCACCTAAGAACTTATCATAAGCGGATTTGGTTTTTTTGTCTGTGGCTAAACTTCTGTGGAATAATTCATGAGATAGTACAGAATTGAAATTGTTATTATTCAGGTTATCGGCAAACAAATAAAGTGTATCTGTTTTAGAATCATATAGCCCTTCTGCACCCATAGTTCCAGTAGCGAACTTCTGTAGGATTGATACGTCTTTATCAGAGAAAGCTACATAGTTGTAAGCAGTCTGTCCAGGCAACTTGTGCATTGTGCCTTTTATGCCTAAGTTTAATAGATATGTAGACGCTTCTTTATCTGAGCCATACTTAGCAACCAAGTCCTTGTAAATGCGATTACCGTTTCTGTTATCGGTAGCAAGTCCATTGGCCTCTAATACAGTGCGTACTTTCTCGCTTTGAAGCGATACTGGCTTATCAAAATCAAGCAGGTCTGATTTATTAGGCGCTATGTCTACATTGTAGAGTTTACCTAACCGGCCTACGTAATCCCTTGCCAGTTCCTTCAAGTCAGAGAAATTAAAGCCGTAACCGAAGTGTGAAGTACCTCGCCCTGTACCTACAAAATCAAGGTTGAATTGGTTAAAATCCGCGCCGCCATGCCATGCGTTAATGCTGTATTTGTTAGTAATTGAAATATCTTCGTCGGAAAATATTACATAGTTGTTGGCTGATGATTTTCCTTGTTCGGCTTTGTAGCGTATGCCGCGTATGCCTAGTGAATGTAATTCCTCTGATGCTTTTTGTTCTGCCCATTTTCCCATTGACGCTCCGAGACCGCCAACGCCATTTGGACTCCATGTTTTTGAGATTGCTCTGTACAAAACCTCGCCAAAAGCTTCATCACCTTTTTCTAAGCGATTAATAAACCAATCAGCACCATCATTACTGCTATATTCTGCTAAAATTACTTTTTCACCGTTAATTTTTACAGATACAATTCCATTATCATTATTTATGTTTCCTACAATTTCTTTAACCAACTCACTCTGTTCACTCAGCGGCTTGTCCCAGTCAAGGTATTCGTCTTGCGTGGGGGCTAGTTCTACCAGGTAGAGTTTGCCTTTTTGTAGTTCTACTTCGCCGTTATCTATAGCATCTAAAAGCAACCCTACGTCATGTTCCAAATCCGGCTTACCTAGTAATCTATCCTTATACCCTTCTATCTCCTTTTTAATATCTGATAACTTCCATCCTGAATTTTTCTCTCCTATAGACTTTACATTAAGTATCTTTTTTGCTGTATTCTTACCATAGTAAGTTCTAGCAGTATCTAAGACATTTGTTCCGTCTTGTAGTTTTAAATCTATTTTACTTGATAACTGATCCCTATAATACTCAGCAATACTCTTAGCATCCGTGAAGTAATGCCCATAACCAAACGCTTGCGCTCCTTCGCCTGTGCCTATCTTGCTGGAATCAAACTTATTGTGTTCGTGCGGACTACCATGCCATGCAGCATGATATAAAACCTCACCACGATTCAATACGTCCTGCGCCACTTCACCAATATTGTGCAGCACTTTAAGCTTACCATTAGTCAGCATGGGCTTGACGTTCTTGGGTAGCTTGGCTTTAGCTTCGGCTATGGTTATGCCGGGTTGCTGTGCTGTGGCTTTGCTGAATAATAAATCAGTGAACGATTTTAATGCTGCACTTCTACTTGCATTATCGTTCGCTTTATATCGCTTTATTTCTGTAATTCCGTGTTTTTTAAGAATAGCGATAGCACTATCATATTCTTTTCCTATTGGCACTAAAGCGCCATCAAACTCATTGATACCAACAGCACGGCCTATTTTTGCTTCAAAGTATTCTGAAGGCATGTGTTTTAGTTTATCTAAAAACTCAACAACCTTTTGCATCGTTTCTGTTGGAACATCCGTGTAATATTCTTTGAATTCACGATAACCTTTTGATGCTAAACCGGCCAGTGCTTCGGATGATTGATCACTATATCCAGCATTTTCATTGCGATATTGGCTTAATTCTTCACTTATGGATTCAAACTCTGCGTTTACTTCTTCCTTGAGTTTTTCCATTTGTTCTTTAGTGACAAGATCGTTCCTAGAATCCTGAATAGATTTAATGGTTTTAAATTGCTTTGCAACATGCGCACGTATAGAAGGAACGCCATAGTTAAAACCTTCACCTCCACGTAATTCTTTTGTTAAAAGCCGAACAACTGTATCGAGATTATGAGGCAAATATTTACGTGTTCCAGAATAGGTATATCCGTTGAATATTTTTTCATCACTTATCAGATTTGAATAGTTGTCTGATAACCATTTTTTATATGCTTGATTATTTATTTTGCTGCGTACTTTTTTATCAAGATCATAAGTATCTATTGAACTGCCTTCTGTTTTTTCTTTATAGGCTTTCTTTACCAATTCTCCGGCATTTCTAGCTATGTTATAAGCTTCTGAACTGTTAATATCTGTTATTTCATCATTACCAAACTTTTTGTTAAATTCGATATGTGTTTTGTTGTATTCTTCAACAGCCGCTTTCCTAAAATCTTCTTCACGACTAAAATAAAAATCAGATGCTTTAGCAATAAACTTATTAAAAGCAGTTGGTAATTTTGTTTTAGGTTTGTATTTAAACGCTGGCGCTTTGCCTTGCGACTGCAAAAACTCATACTGCATGACAAGATCGTACTCTAGTCCTTTTATTAATCCACGATCTTCAATATCACTTTTTGATAATCGATTGACTTGAGCGTTAAGTTTTTTTGCATTATCTGAAAGCGAATCTATGAAATTACGAAAATCCTTTTCACTAATAACATACTTTACATTAGGGTATCTTGGTGAATAAACATCAGCATTAAAATAACGATTCTTTGCGCTTGCTTGTGGCCCCAATGTATCTTTATTGCCAATTAAAGTTATTTCACCAAATCCTTCTAACGGATGGCTTTTATCAGTAACAGCTAAACTAGGCGCAGCTATGCCTCCCATTTTGTCAGCGTGAATTAGATTATCCAGCGATAAATTATGAACTATAGCTAATGTATTATCCGGTACTGCCTTGCTAAATTTTAAGGTGTCGTCTCTCTTTTGCTTATCCGTAGCGGCGGGTTGTTTGTCTACTGGTTTGGGTTGTTCGGATTGATGGCTATATTTATTCCAGCCTTGCGCCTTTAATTCATCTGCTATTTTAGGATTCCCAGTGAGCAATCCATCATAAGGCATGATGATTTTACCGTCCTTTTCGTATGCGGTACGCTCTAGGCTCCAAGGTATAGAGCGTATCTTACCGCCATCTTTCGCTAATTGTTTATCACTTTGTTCATCCCAATAAATACCTGCATCACGTACAGAGTCGAATTGTTTGTCTGTAATGCGCTTGACTTCACTCTTAACGATTTCTTCATCATGTTTTTGTTCGGCTAAAATTGCATCTATTTTTGATTGAGTAACGTCAGGGAATAATTCAGTAGGGTGCGCTATCTTGCCATCCGGCATAGTGACATAAAATCGAACCATAGCGCCGGTAATATCTGATTTCTCAAATAATTCAGGTTGATGTGGGAATGCTGTATATTCATCACCATTTGAGTTAATGCGGGTTTCCTTGTCAGCACCTTTGCTCTTGTAAACATCAACCAATGTTTTTAAGACTTGTTTACGTTGTTCTTTGGTTAGTTTATTTCCTTCTTCGCCTTTTTTTATTGTAGATGTAGACATAACGCTTCCTTGCGTCATTCCAACTGTTTCACCCATTGGGCGATCAGATTCTTTTCTGACATCGAACACATCGCCACTGTCAAAATTTCCAAGCATTTCATCAGCAAGCGTGTCTATTTCTCTATCTGCACTCGCTTTCTGCTTGGCCTTTAATTCTGCTTCTTGTTCGCTTTTCTTTCTGCGCTTATCTTCTGCATCCTTTCTTTGTAGCTCATCTTCTGTGTAGCTGCTGAGTGCTTCTTCTTCAAGAAGTCCAGCACCTTTTGTAGTTGTTTCGCGTTCATTACTTACTCCAAAATAATCATCTAATGCGTTAATGGCTTCCTGTCCGGTAAATTCCTCAGTATCGCCTAATAATTCATAAGCTAAACCGTCAAGTTGCTCAACATCAATTTCACCATCTTCTATTTTCTTTTCAACTTCAATGGCTACAAGTTTTTGTTCATGTGTAAAATCATCAGGAATACCCCGCTTTCCGGCCTCTTCCAAACTTTCTGCGGTATCAGAAAGTGCGCGTAGAATACGTTCCTGCTTTCCTGTCAGTTTAGATTTATTGACATGCGCTGTAACGGCATCTTTGACCATCTTGACGCTGATATTGTCTGGATTGCCTTTAGTATTAAGCACTACAAAAGCGCCGTCCTTGTACCAGTATGGGTTTACTGATGATGTCCTATCTTTAATATTGTCGTTGGCATCAAAAATATAGGCAATGCCGCCGCCTATCGTTAAGTCATCGGCTAGTGACTGAATGGCTGGATGATATGGTTTAACTGATGTTTGTTCAGGTATATAAGCGGCTACTTGCTTGGCTTTCTCTGCTTTGAAATATAGTCGCTCTGCTGTTATGTTTTTAAATTCCTTATCAGGGAATACTTCATAACCAGTACCAGAATCAACAAGCTTGTTTTGGCCTTTTGAATTAACTTTGGCGTGAACTTTGGTTATTTTGGTTAAGTCTTTGGTAACAGCCGATGGTACGATTTCTTGAATTGGCGGCGTTGCTTGACCGTTGCTTGATTGAACTTGTAAGGATTCCTTACTTGTTGGTGTAGGCGCGTATTGTGCCTGTAATTCTGGATAGTCTGAGAGTACGTTTGCTGGAACTGGGAGCCCGTTTGCTAATGCTTGCTTTACTTGCTCTTTATGCTCATTTGTACTAAGTAATTTTCTACCCGTCTTAGATAATTCTTGCCATTGTCCGATAGCATTACCGCTTTCATCTGTTGATTGATAAACGGTTTTATTACCAAGTTTCCCATAGTTTAAATCAGCGGTTCCAGATTTAAACACATCTGTTAGATTAGACACTTCCTCATTGGTTAAATCCCTTATGTTCGACTTATTCCATTCGTTATGTCTCATTTCCCAAGGTTGTTTGATTTCCTTATCTGCTAATGCATCCAATCCACTGATGGTATTAGATACGTTTGGTTCAATGGTGCTTTTGTCGCTTTCAGGTAATCTATCAGGAATTGTGCTAATTCCTCCGTCATTAGTTCCTGTGAGTCCTCTGCCAGTAATGCTTGAAGATAGATCACTTCCGATTTCAGCTTCTTGAGTTTGCGTTTCAGCTTGCTTTTCTTCATTATTCCTCGCTATTAATTCATCAATAGCCTGCGCTACTTCGCTTTGATTAGCTTTTTTCTCATAACCATCCGGTATAACTTCATCACCTAAGTAATCTTTGAAAACATTACCTATCTTCTTTAGCGGTATGCCTTCAGAAGATAGGTAATCAAAGTTTGCAGGACTACTTAACAGCCCCTCTTGCCCGGTTTCTTGATTGGTTTCTTCATTGGTTGTGATTGTTTCACTTAATGTTACCTCTGGTTGCTCTAATGTTTGCCCTTGATAAAGGACGTCTTTATAACCTGAATCTTTACCGATTGCAGCTATAATCTTGTTGGCATATTCCGTATTTTTAGCCATATCAGTGCTGCCAAAATACTTTCTGGCAACAAGTCTCCATCGTTGTATATCGCTCAATTTCTCCGGCGTATTCGCATAATAGCCTTGTAATATCTGTGCGGCTGCATTGACGTTGTATTGCGGATCATTAGCTAATTTATCAGCGTCAAACTGTGGAAAGTAATGGCCTATAATCTGCATTGGCCCTACAGCATTACTCAGTTTATTGCCGTTTTTATCTAATGGCCTTATTGTTTTACCATTGTCTGTAAGCCTACCACCAGCCTCAACCATGTTAAAGGCTTTCAGTATCTCTACTGGTATCGCGTGATTTACTGCGGCTTGGTTGAATATTTCATCATATCCGATAGCTCCAGTATTACTTGTTTCAGCCAATCCACTTGGGCTTGTAACTGTAATATTGCGTTCTGCATTGCTTCTATTTCCTGCGGCATCTTGTGTTTCCTGTATATCGGTTACTGGCATTGGCACAGTTACAGACGGACTCGCTACTGTTGCCTGTGCGTTTGATATGGCTTCATCTACTGAGCCTGAATTGAGAACTGCTTGAGGAGGAGTTACTGGTTTAGATAGAACACCGCCTATAATACCTGCGCCACCTCCGGCAATAGCACCCATGCCCGAAGCATCAAAGGCTTGCCTTAATGATTGTGCGCTGAATGGATCATTACCTTTTCCCTGTTCTTCCATTAATGTTTGTACGTATTCTTGGCCTCCTTCTGCTGGTGCTGCTATCGCACCTGTAAGCAAACCACGGCTAACCATTCCTTTAACGCCAGTCGCTTGTCCTGCAAGTTTGAATAATGGTGACTTCCCTGTTACTACGTCCAGGCCAAACTTGTCTCCTACAAAATCTGTTAAACCGGATGCTACAGACCACGCAAAGCCTTTCGCTATATCGCTTCCAGTTAAAGGCTTTCCTGTTTCCTGCTCTTTTTGCGTGAGGCCGCCCATTATCTCACTGCCTTCCATGCCTATTGAACTGCCAACCATAGCTGCATTACCGCCAATTTGCGCAAGTCTAGCACCTACATTGGCAACGGCCATCTTCCTTAATTCAGCTTGGCCTAGATTCTTTGTTGCTTCTTCTGCGGCCAGCTTTGCAACTTGGCTTGCCACCATCTTTTCTGTTAATTCTTTGGCTACTAATGGCGTTCCTAGCCTTGCTGCTGCACTACCTATGCCTCTAGTGGCTAACAGTTCCACTAATTGTCCTGTGCCATAGCCTAAGCCATGCTGAACCCAATCAACCAGTGAGCCATAATCGCCTTGCTTTGCTTTGTCTAATGAGAATGTAAGCGAATCAGATTCTTTTGAATCCAGTGCTAATTTGTTGGTTTCATCAATATACTTATCAACAGCATACTTTTTAAGCCCTGTGCTATAACCACCTTCACCAAAAGTGTTTTCTGCTGCTGCGCCTGCCCCGGCTAATAATCCATATCCTTGCTGTGGTAACTGCTTGAATGGTTCTTTAAATCCCCTGACAAAATCCTCTTTCTCTGGCACAACTGGCTTAGGTGGAACGTAGTCAACAGCCTTGGCAAATTCTTCCTCTGGCACATGCGAATAATACTCTTGATGCATGTAATTAAAGAACTCATCAATAGGAATATTGGCAAATGCCGGATCAGAATCTTTGTATTGTTTTAGTGTGATTGCCATTGATTTATCTCGGATTAAAAGGCTTAATTAATTTTACTCTTGTTGTAATAAATCAACTATAATATTTTTTATTTGACATTTAAAGAAACTTACTGATACACTTTGAACATGGAATTAATTAACTTACAACAAGTGCTTTTACTGATCCCTGTAAGCCGGTCTACATTCTTACGTGGTGTGGATAGCGGAATTTATCCCAAGCCTGTACGTATTAGCAAGCGTAGAGTAGCTTGGAAACTTGAAGAAATACTGAAATGTATTGAAGGAATGAAATGATTGACAAGCCAAAAATAACATTAGCACTTTTACGTTCTATTGCAAAAACATTAAAAGAAAATGTTGTCGATTTAGATTTATGCCCTAAATGTAATAGCCGTAACATAAAAATAATTGGTAACACTAATTATTATCTATGTAATGGTTGCGGAAATAAATTTGAAAAAAAATATATTATCGAATACTGAAATGTATTGAGGAAATGAAATGAAAGATTTAGATATTAAAACAACATTGATAGGCGTTGCCCCTGTTAAAGGTCATAGAGAACCTGTCTATAAGGAAGATGAGCTTATTGATGCTGTTGCGGAAAAAATGATATTGCAGAATAGCACTATGTTTACCGACAAGGCTAAGGATACGAACATTGATTATGAGCGTGCAGCTGAGGTTTTGGATAGGAATAAAGCACTTTATCAAATTGCTTTAAAGGATTTTGGCGACAAATCTTATGAGTTATCTAAAAACATAAAAAATGCAACGGCCAATGTTCGTGACTCTGCCGAAAAACTTGCACAAGGTTTGGTTAAATGCCAAAAGGTTGCTGATTTTAATAATCTCGAACGGTATGTATTGCTTTTAGAACGAGCTGCTAGTGCCATGACAATATTGGCAGACTTAGAAAAAAACGGCAAACTTGAAAGAATTTCACAAGCACTTAAATAACACGAGAAAATGTAATGAGCAAAATAATACACGCAGGAATGTACGATGAACAAGATCACAATGTGGAATCTGATGCTTGTAAGATTCTGTATAACTTTATGGTTGAGCAAAACTCACGAGTCCTAGAAACCGAGTTCTTCATTGATGGTAAAAAAATCACAATGGAACTCAAAATAACTTCAATAAACGGGAGAATGTTATGAAATCACTCTTTGGAATATTCGGATTACTCTTTGGATATATGTTTGTTATCCTGCTGCTTTCAATAATGGTTGTTACTGTAGTTCGCGCTGAACAGATTATCTATCCTCAGTATAACTTGCCTGGAACTCTTGGCTATAGTTTACAGCAACAAGCCAATATCCAGGCACAACAGTTAGAGTTACAAAAAGAACAAATGCAACGTGAACGGTTTAATGAAATAATGCAGGATGAACCTATAGAATATGCTCCAATAAAGCAAAAATCTAGTACAGTAAATCCTATATTAGATAACAATATTTTCGGTAATGATTAAAGCCCGGCCTTGCGTAATGTTGCCTCTTGTTCTCTTCTAGGAAGGTCATCAAATGCTTTTTGTTGATCTTCCGTTAATCCAGCAAACCATTCTTTCTTTTCTGGTGTATCAAGTGCAGTTATTACCGAAGTTATAAGTCCTTTAACCTTATTGTTTACTGCGTTACGTCTAGCCTTGTCTTGTTGCGATTTTTGTTCTGGTGGTACATCAAGTGCCGATAAAGCATCTTTAGCTGTTCTCATTGCAGAATCAACGAATGAGCTTTTTTCCTGCGTATTTTCTTTATCATTCGCAGATTGTTTTGCTCTTCTTTCTTCAAGTGATTGTGATAATGCCTGATCGTCTGCTTCTGTTGGCATTCCTGAATCAAAAGTCCAAGGAGGCTGTTTTGTTTGTTTACTTTCACCAATAGATATCTTATCTATCCTAGATTTCCATATATCTATGTCTGTAATTTCTCGTTTAATATCCTTTAGCAATAATTCATTGCCCTTATTTTCTGGTGAATTAAGTTCTTCTATCAGATAGGCCCTACGTTCTTCCTTTCTTCCGTAAAGCTTTTCTTGTTCTGGTGTTAATCCTTGCTTTTCCTTGCCGATATTTTTTGTTTCCTCTTTGGCTTTTTCGGCTTTACTTAAATGTTCTGCTGTTTTTGCTTCGAGTTCTTTTTCCTTAAAAGATTGCAATGGATCAACTTTAGTTACTGTTGTCGCTATTTTTTCCTGTCTTTTTTGTTTAAGAGTAGTTGGGAAGCGTTCGTCATTATATTTGTCTGTAGCTTCCTTTGTTGCTCGTTGTGCTGCTATAGTCCTGCTTATGTTTCCAGGATTAGTTTTAAACTCTAGTTCTGATTGCATATCATAAGCCGCACCGCTTTTTCGAGCTTCCTCAACTCGTTTCTCTTTTTCAATCTCAATCTGCTGCTTCATTTGTAGCAGTTCATCTTCCCTGATTTGTCCAAGCTTATCATCAGCATATTGGCTCACCGCTAATGAAGCACCTGCTAAACCACCCATAACGCCCATTATTGTGCTCCTGTTGGTGGAGGCAATGGCTCTTCTTGCTGTTGCATCCGCGATTTAATATCTTCAGGCTTTAACTTACCGGACTTGTAATCATCAATCTCTTGTTTACCTTCCTGTATCTTTTTAGCCAGTATTTCTGGCGTAATACCGAGCAATGTCATCATTACTTCCGCAAGTTTTTCAAGAGTCCTGGCTACTAAGTCATTGGTTATCTGCAAACCATAACCACGCTCCATTATGTCAAATTCTTCACACATAAGTATTGTGCCAGCGAACACTAAAACAGGATGGCGTATGGTCTTGTTACTTTTCATGTAAACAATCCACATTAGCCTTGATACGTCCTTGGCTATCATATTCACTGGATCGTTACGGTTTTTAGCGTCCTTAACCATTTCTAAATGAGAATTTACATTCTTATCCGTCATTAGCTTTTGGCCGGCGACAACAACCCGATTAAATTCATTAACCAAATCAGGTAAGTCATTTTGCAGCTCATTAACTTTGGCTGCCGTATTCTTCTGAATGTTCTCTAATAATGGATTCATGCTGCACCTGTAAGTATTTGTGCGTTAGATGCTGCCTGTTGCGCTTTAGCCCTGGATGCTGCCAATCGTTCTTCTGCGCTCAATACTCTGGTTGTAAGTATTCCTCTGCCTTGTGTATTGGCATTTTGATACTTTCTTTCTTCAACCATTTGATTATAGTCTTGCTGTTGCTGTGTTTGAGCTAATTGAGCGTTATTAAATGCGGCTGTTTGTGCGTTTCTTTCACCAATCAAACCTAATTCCTTGCCTTGTAAATCAAGTTTTTCATTCATGAAGTCCTCATTCATGCTTCCATTTGCCATATTCCCTATAACCGAACCACCTAGTTTAGCAAGCTCCAAGCCGCCTTTGAATCCTGGTGAGTCCATAAAACTAAAGAATCCAGTTTGATTTTCGACACCTGTTTTCGCTAAGTTTGTTCCTACATTAGTGCCAATATTTGAACCTAAGCCAGCCTCCATAGTTGGCGTAACTGCTGATTCTATGGCTTGAGTTCCTGCCTGTCCAAGTCCCTGAGTGCCAGCTTGCACTAATGCCTGATTGCCAGTTGTAGTAGCCGCTTGAGCTACTGGTGTTATGGCTGATTGAGCTACATTGCTTAATGCTGGTGTTATGGCTGCCTTACCAGCTTGAGTAGCTGCATTTCCTAAACCGCCTGCTGCTGATGCTGTTGCTGCATCGCTCGCTGCAGGGACTGCTGACATTGCTCCCTCTGAGGCTGCGCTTGCTCCTGCACCGGCAGCGCCAGCCGCCAAGCCTGCCACCCCTCCCGCTAACCCCACATAACCGCCTATCTTCATTAACTTAGAGTCACCTGTAGCTAATCCAACAACAGTCATTACTAATGATACAGCTACTAAGGTTCCTGCTACAACGGAAGCTACTGCTGCTAATGTTCCGCCAACGGCGGCAACAGCCGCCGCACTTCCTGACGCTAATGCTACACCTGCTCCTACACCTGCTGATATTGCTGCTGTCATGCCGCCACCTGCTTCAATAAATATTGGTTCACCATGTTATCAACCCAATCAATGTTTCCATCATCAAACAATTCTTTCTCTATTTCTTCAATGTTCGTTAAGCTTGTTGAATGATAAGTAGTGCAAATAACATCACTATGAGCAAAGCCTATCTTCTTTATTCCGGCCCTTACTTCAAAAGTATAAGGTGCTTGTATTCGTTTTATGCCATCATCAGTCATAACCGATAAATCACCCTGGCTTAACGTGAAAATATGGTCTACTAAATGTATCTTACCTGTTAAAACTACGCCCTTTGGTATCATCATTTCCCTTGCATATACGCCACCATGAATAAAATGCCTGAGTGGTAAGTCATCGGCTATATTATCCATTGTATTCAGGATTATCCATTCCATTACTTCTATCTTTTCTCTCTGGCTATACTTGGAAATATCCAAGCAATTAGGTGTTCCAGTCGTTAGAGAAGTAAAATCGAATATGGCTAACTCTTGTGGCATATTTGAATATTGTCTTTACAGAAGGTTGAATAATACCAATATATGCTATTAAGCATAAAGCTACCAACAACACTATGTGTGTCTGTATGCCCTATTCTATAAGACATTTCTTTCGACATTGGATTTACAAATAGCCAAAGTATTTTAGTAAACAGAATATTCTTCCATGCCTTACCGTTCATTCTATCAAGATACCAAGGCGCAACGCTTTGATACCATTCCTGATAATCTGGATGTTCTAAAAACACTTTATTGCCATAGCGTTGATCACCTAAAAATATATCTTCTTTCATGAATCCTTTAGCATAGAACGCACAACATACCCTCTTCCCGCTCTTCTTGTTACTGTTCTTCATTGCTAAAGCATATTGATAGTAACTTAATTCAAGTGCCTTATTCTGTTGTTCCATGCTTGCAGCAAACTGTGCCTTCTGCAAGTCAATGGAATCCTGTTGCATTTGCTTTTGTTCTGCCAGTTCCTTATCTGGATTCACCCAATCAGGCGCAGGCTTATCAACACCAGTATTGATAAAGCTCATGTTAATAGGTTGTGGCGTATATACTGGCTTTGCTGCGTTAGCCGTTCCTATCAAGCCTGTTGATGTAATACGTGTTTGTGTTGCCGGATTGCTAAAGTCTACCATATCAATATCCTGCCGCTCTCATGCGCTCTAATACTTGCGCTTCTGTTAATCCTGTTGCCGCTGCCATCTGTGCTGCACTTATATTGTATTGATTCATGGCTGCTGCAATTTGCGAATCTGATGCTGACGGATGAGCCGCCAACCAATCTTTTACGTTTTGTGTGGTATAGGTTTGTGGTTGCTCGAATGTCAGTAATTGTGATACGTCCGGTACAGAACCTACCGCACTTAACATGCTTACATTAGCCTTGTAGGTTTGCATCAGTTGGTTAATGGCGTAATCCTTAGATTGCTGATTCATATTAACATCAGCATTAATAGCTGCCATTTGCCTCATTAATTCCTGGCTTAGATTACCATAGGTTAGCTGGCTTTGTTTATCGAAGCTTGCTTGATTATTAATGTCAGCTATTGACGCTTGTACATTGGCCTGAAATAAATCTTGTTGAACCTGTAATGCCCTATCCGCAGTGTTCTCGCCACTTTGCCATCCTTGTTGACTGGTCTGTAATTTCTCTCTTAGCGCTCTTTCTGCTGCACTTTCAGACTGAGTTAGTTTACTTCCTGCTCCAAACTGTGCCGCTTGGTTCTGTGATTGCTGGTTCTGCAACATGAATTTATTAACTTCATCTGCATTGTAGCCGGCTGAACGCGCATTAACATCAGCATCACTTGTGGCTATTGGTACGGCTGTCTTATACAACGCGCCTTGTGCTGAATCAATCGCCATACCTGAATTAAGTAATCCTCTGGCATTAGCTTGTTGCAATCCTGATGTTCTGGCCTGCTGCATTAAAACACCATCTTCATTAACTATGTTAGCAAGCTGTCCTTGTACTGTTTGTTCTGGTGTTATGTTCCATTTATTGGCTTCTGCTAACAAAGCTGGATCATAAGTACCAACACCCACTTTAGGAGTATTAAGTTTAGGCACTGGTGCTGTCTGGCTTACTACGTTACCTATGATACCTGATTTGTCTTTTACCTTGTTCTTAGTTGACAGCGTATTAGTTGCAAGCGTAGTTGTCGGTAAAGGTGCAATAGGCGGCAATGCTTTTGTATTTGTTGGATCAACAATGCCGCCATTAGTAGGCAATGGTTGGTATTTATCTCTTGGTCTAGTTGATGCTATTAATCCAGCCATTTTAGGCTCCAAGCTTGTTCAATTATTTTAAATGTATTCATATCAATATCCTAATGCAAGTATTCTATATGAATGGCCTAATCCTGCTGCTTCACCTGGGCTTCCTGATGTACTTGTTACACCTTTAATCCTTACAGCAACTTGTGATGTTGTGCATGATGCAAAATGGATCCCTGGAACAATCATTGTCGGTGCAGGCCCACCGCCACCATCAAAATCAGGCTGATTAACACCTATTGTTGCGTGAAGTATAGCTGTAGGGAATGTCATTGGCAATGTAACCATAAACAATCCTGAGACAGTATGCAATGCAGTTACCCATTGTATTATTAGTTGGCTTGAACCTGGAAATATATAATAACCATTTGAAGCAAATGAAGCATCTGCCACCACTTGCGATACAGCATCAATACCTGTTCCACCTGCATTTACTTGTAGCCACTTGGACGCATTTCCTAAAAATGCTGGAAACTTACTAAATGCGCTCTCAATATTGCTGAACTCAGAACTTAACTGAGATACCGTTCCTGATGTGTGAACAGTTGGCGCGCCTGATTTTCTGTAAAAATCGCTCATTAGTACCCCAATGCCAACACTCGACAAGCTTTACCTGATGCTACTGTCGGAACGCCTGCAACTATCTTCCGTACATCAACAAAAACTTGTGATGTTGTACATGATGCAAAGTCTACGCCCCACGTAAACAGTTCATTCGAGGCCCACCCGCCTGAATCGCCACCACATACGAAAGCATGTAAAATAGCATTAGGAAATGTGGTTGCAAGTGTTATCGTTGCGTTACCGGAAGCGTCCGAAGTGCCCGTTCCCCATTGTACAATTAAATCATTCGCACCGGCATCAAGTGCATAATATCCACTCGTGGACAAAGATGATGCTGCCACTGCTACTGTTATAGCTTCTAGTCCTGTTTCATCGGCTTTGACTGCTACTAACTTTCCACCGTTACCTGTTAAAGCTGGAAACTTATTAAATCCTGTTTCGATTAGGCCAAATTCTGCTTTGACTATAGCTGCTGTTAGATAGTCAACATGATCTGTTAAATTGAATACTCTGTTGTAAAATGGATTTGTCACCGTTTTTGCCTCATTGGACTATATTCTAAAAACATACCGCTAAATTTAACCGGCGCAAAATAATCTGAATTTGATAACAGTTTGAGTGCAATGTTTTCACCTGTGCCTCTAACTGCTAATGACATTGTGGTTAATGGTGTTCCATCCCAGATAAATTCCCCTCCCTTAACTTCACCCCACTTTGGCGGCGTTGTATCAATAACCCTTGTTTCTAATCCTGGTTGTGATATTTCCGTCGATGAATACCCCAAGTCATAACCTAAATCAATTTCTGAATAGCCATCGGTTACAATCTCAAATGACATTCTTCTGTATCTGTTAATGACTCGATATGTCTTTAAGTTATTAAACACAAGATAAAGAAAAGCATCAATTTCGGTACCGTTAAAACTTGTGCCTCTCTCCATTTGATACACAAAGCCATTTGATGAACCAAAAAATATAACTTCCTCACCACCGCCTGATGTTTCAGCACTACATGAACACAGCACAGGATTAGGAAATAATACCGGCATCATAGATTGTATTTTCTTTCCTAGCGTACAATAAATACCGCTACCATCACTAAAGAATACACGGTATTGTTGTTTGTCCCTGGCTATGTGTGAATCAGTAACTAGATTACGTTTTGTTTGTAGAAGTGAAGTTATCCGTTGGCTAATAGTTGCATCACTAAAGTTACCAAATTCCTGAGCTGTGGTTAAACTTTCTATGCCCCTGTCATCCATTACATAGGTTTGGCCAATAACCTGAATACTGTTATCTATGGCGCCTGTTGTTTCGCTGTAGTTAATCAATTCCCATGTTGTTGGATCATTGCCATATAAAAGATATGTCCTGTTCCGGCAATAAATAGCCATAGTCGCTACTGTACTAGAACCCGGCTGAACTGCAAAGCCTGTTACTGTGTCACTGGCTCCAATTTCGTTTGCACCTGAAATAACCGTCCAGTTAAAAGGTGTGCCTAATCCGCTGTATTGAACTGAACCAAAATAACTAAAGAATAAATAATTTCTATGAACGGCAATATTAGTTGGTTTATCGTCTGCACCCATTCCTGAATTATTGATTGGAATAAATGTGGTACCATCGAACTCGAATCCTCTGTTGGCGCCATCACAACCATACATTCTTATTGTGTCTACACTACCTGTAAAATTAGCTATGACGAACTTATAACGTCCGCTTTGATTAGGAATTGTTATTGCCGCTTGTGATACGATTGTACCAGTCATGCCACCTGTTAAAGCCGCTGCTGTAAATGGCCCTGATGTTATAGTGAGAAATATTAGCCTTCCTGCTGCTGTCCCTGCCGCAAATGTTCCGCTTTCAATACATACTCTTTTTAACGTACCTGAAACAGCGCCTTGAGTTATTGTTGCGCCTTCTGCTGGCTGTGTTCCGCTCGCGCTTGAGAAATAAACCTCATAGCCAAATACAACCTCTTGCCAACCTGCTATTGTTGACTTGTACATTTTAACACCAGTCGTCACAGTGTTTCTAAAGGCATAAACGGTGCCTTTATAATACTGAACCCCTAGTATATTTCCACTTCCTGGAACTGCTGCTATATCTGCCCTGTATGCGTCTGCTGCAAGATTGGTATATTGTGCTGCTAAAAGTCTTGATGTACCTGACGTTGATACGCCGCCGATAGCTGCACCACCTGTTGTTAGTGATTCTGCTACAAATGTTCCTGAATACTTTGTGATAACAAAAGTAGTTGATGTGATTGCAATAACTTTACCTGTTGCTGCTGATGTAGCACCAGTTATAGTGTCACCTACTGCTATAGAACCTGGAATTGTCGCTATAAGGACTGTATATGTGGCTAGATGTGGTTCTGTTTGCCCATCAAATGCTTGATAACCTGTTAAAGTCTTGTATCCACCATTATTATCTTCTTCCCAATTTTGTGCGCTTCTGGCGAATCCAGGCAATATAGTTACCGGGACGGATTCACTGTCTAGCCCACCATGAAATAAGATAAAATCAACTTTTTGAACAGTTGCAGGCGGATTAATGCTCATGCTAGCGGTTCGCCTAATGAGATAACTGGCAAGTAATCACGCTGCATCATGCGGATAAGCTTGTTATATTCCTTTTGTGCTGTTGCGTAGAGTGTAGGTAAGCCGCTATCCCCGGCATATTGCATCAATGCGTTATAAACAATGCTCATGTGGAAACTACCAAATACAGGTTCGTCCGTGTCTAAGTCCATTGTATCGGCTTTCCTGTAATACTCTCCTGTTATGGTGTAAGTATCATCTGGTGCAGGCCATAATACCAGTGACTTCTCAGGATTTTCGGCTATTTCTGACGGCCTTCCAGTCGTGTCTCTACTTGTTCCAATGATTCTGGTATCTCTAAATACGTCCCAATTTAGCTGTGCAAGCTCTTGTTCGTTTGTGGTAGTCGTTAGATAGCATCTAAAACTGTTATCTTTCCAGTTTGCTACGTTTGCTAATACCGATGGTGCGTATTCTGTAACACCAATAGCGCAGTTGAACGCGAATGTATGCCGTAAAAATTCCCATGTGTTATATTTGTCCTGGATGGATTCATAAGCGGTATCTATCAAACTAACCAAAAGCCCAAGCTCTCCGGTTTGTGATAGAGTCGTTGTCATGGCTGTGCCTGCTACACCTGAACGGGCTAATAAACGATTGCACAACTCTAGCTTTGTCATAATAATGCCTTAATTATTTTATTTGTTAATAGCCCATTGTGGGCCGAAAATATAATCAAGAATAGTCCTATTTATAAAAGTTATATTAAAATCACGACGGAACAGCATTACAACAATTTTCTTTGGTATTTTTGCCAATGTGTATTTATTGGGATGAAAATATAATAAAACTTCCTTCATCTTATGCGGTTGATTATCTCTAACAACTATTTCTACATCAACTAGCTTTTCTATTGACTGATTTAACTTATTAAAGTTAATTGGCGCAACAGATAGATGTTCGTGCTTAGGTTTTAAATAACAATATTCTTCGCAACCATTTTGTATTATTACTGATGCTTTATAACTGTTCATTTTATTCAACCCTTGTTAATGCGCTCATGATTGAGCCTTTGTATTCTTTACCACCGATATGTCCAATGTTTAAACTTGGATCAAGCCATACTTTATAACCAAGTGCCTGTATATCGTCAAAGAATGCCATATCTTCACCCCTGAAATCTTCTCCAACATAATCACACCGGAATATATGCGCTACCTTATCTGTTGACTCTGGAAACAATAGCTTTGGTGCGTTATTTGATAAATCCTTAATAACATGCCAGTCCACTATCGTAAATCCTAATCCTATGCCGCCTAGCTCAATACAGCCGTAATAATTCATTTCGACTTCCTCATCTAGCGGCTTTAACATAAATGTTATAGGATCCTTCTTTGCTGGATAAGAGCCACAAACAACACTCAGTTTAGTTGATAATGCCATTAATCTTATCGCATCGTCTGGTGTCCACGACTGATCACTGTCAATCATAAACAGTTTGTTGCAATCTGACTTCATGAACATATCGGCTATTTTGCTTCTAGCCACTTCAACAATAGAACTTCCTATGCAGAACTGGACTTCAAACTGTATGCCTCGTTTCATTAACTCAATAGTCATATCAAGCAATGAACGTGCTGTTTGCCAAGGTAAGTCACGGTTTATTGGTATGCCTATCATGAACTTTAATCCTAATAAATCAAATTTCATAATGGCTTCCTCAACACAACGGCTAAGTGATGATCGCCGTGTTGCTCCATGAATATAATCTCGAAGTCTTTTTTGTAGTACCACCGATAATCAGTAATAGGATTTCCGGCCTTTAAGTTATCCTCATAGAACTGCTGGCTCAAGAATCCAAAATGGTTCTTATGAAAGAATCGAACATGCCCTGGATCAGCAAATGCATCTTGTCCTATCGGTACGATAATTCCAAACTCACCGCCCGGCTTTAATATCCTATGGTATTCTGAGAACTCATCAAAATATCCTTTCCAATCTCCTTGATTACCCCAATGCTCTAAACTGTCGAAGGCCGCTAGCTCATCAAAAGTGTTGTCATCGAACGGCATAAAATGGCTTTTGTTGAAATCCCACGCTATAGAAGGATTGCAGTTTTTATCCATATCCATTGTTGTTAATTCACCTATCCAATCAGGCTTATCAACAGTAGCTATCTTCTTAACACGGCTGTTGCCACAACCTAATAACAAACTTCTTTTCATCATACTCCCCTTTTAGTAGGATTAAGCCGGGTTCTTCCACACTCCCGGCAGTGCTAAAAGCCAATATCTGCTATTGGACGGAAGATTAAAAATTAAGATTAGCAAATTCGCCTTGATACATTTTAGCTGCTTCATCATACGCTTTGGCCGCCTCTATTTCATCCGTGAAAGTTCCTACATGTATTGATTTACCATTCACAAAAACACTTGATGTCCATTTATTTCTGTTTTTATTGAATGTAACTCCTTTATACTTACTATACATGCCAGTCCTGTCTCCATGCTTTGACTGCCACCATTTTTCCCTGTATTCCTTGTCCGTTTTCAGTAAAACAACATGCGTATTAACAAATTCATTCCTATTATTTTGCTGTTCCTTTTTGGTTGCCCATCTACAATTTCCAGGTTCATAGTTACCATTATTGTCGATTCTATCAATAGAGTGAGTAGGCGTTGGCGGATCACCCATATCTTCATAAAATGAATCAAATGAATTAAACCATCTATCACAAACTTTAATACCTCTACCACCATATAAATGATAGTTTATAGTATTAGGGTTAGTGCATCGTTGCTTCATACCTGACCAAGTAGAATGAACTTGTGTATGTGACAATCCATGACTTTTATTTACACAATTCCTGCAACTTGATTTTTCACTTAGGCCATCCTTTCTTACTTCTTTAATAGCACCACAATCACACTTACATAATAGATATTTACGCTTACCTTTATGCTTCTGCGTATTTTCTCTATCTGGTGCAATACCTAAAACTGTTAAAGAGCCGTATCTTTTGCCTATCATTGTTATAAATCCTCTTTGAAAAGGTTAAATTAATGAGGGTTTTTATCCACGTGATTTCCCTCGTCACGCTCAAAGCCATTATAACATGGATGGATTTTTTACACAGATGCCGAAAATCCTGTAGCCACCGTACCTGAAGAAACTGCATCAACACGTACCAAAAACTTACCTGAAGCAATATCTTCAATTTCAACAGTAGTACCCATAATTCCGCCCGTTGTAGTGTTATTTGCTGTGTACGTGTCTGATGTTGCACTGGTTAAAAAGCTAGATGCTTCTGCCGTTGATGTTGAATGAACGATATGAACACCTGTCATTACATCTGCCGTATTAGCAACCTGGATTACTTTGCTGCCATCGGTTCCAGTGACGCTTACCGCAAACTTATACTTATCACCTGTGCCTGATGCTGCTGGCAAAGTGACTGTTTGAGTATGCGTAGAACCTAATACAACAGTTCTGTGAGCATGATCTTTGGCTGTTACTGTTAATGTTGTAGCCGTGACACTTACAATGCGATTACTCATGTTTTGAATATGTGTAACACTTGCAGCATCTTCGACCAGTAATGTTGCGCCTTGAGCCATTCTTAGCTCGCCCGTAACCTGTAGATTGTCTACCCTGTTTTTTAGTCTCATAATAACCTCACAAAGACTCGTAAATTGTTTTCAACCACGCTTTGCCTTTGCTGGTATCCGCAATCACATCGAATGGATAGGACGGTATTTTCCGCTCTATCATCTTAATGTGATCTGGCTGCCCAGGATCCGGAACTGTTTGCGTATAGCGGATACTATGGCCTCTGGCTATTGCTTCGACATACTTACGCTTAATACGCGTTTGCCGACCTTTGATAATTGGCTGATTAACACCATTAACATTGATTACCTGGACATCAAGATCGCCGTTTTCACGCGCCGGATGCATAAATATATCCACCGGTTCATTCATAAAAGCTTCCAGTTCTGCCGCACTCATATCCGAGATAACTTCTACTTCTGGATTGCCACCAGCCGTTAATTCACTTAGCGTAGTTTCTCTGATTTTTGTATCCGCCGCTTCTGTTGCTGAATTTCGTCTCATAGTTTCACCTTAAGAAGTTAATGGGGCTGAAGGCATACCGCCAATGAAGTCGTAATATGTTGCTGTAACATTAGTCGCATCAAGCGCAGTTGTTCCTGCCGTGAATGTCGCTGTTGATGCAAGCGTAATCTTTACAGCACCTACTGGACATTTACCTGCTGCTGGCTGCGGCCATTGCAATACTTTGTTACCGGCTGTTAAGTCTGCCGTTAGTACCGCCGTGCCTTTTACTGTAGTGATTGTTCCTGCTGAATCAATCTGCACAAGATACAAGCATTTAGTCAATACAGGCTGTACTGCTGCTGCTGTAAACGGTGCTACAGTTGCAGCATCTGCTTTGTGATAACCAATGCCATCAATGCAAAAATCAATACCTGCACCATTATTTGCTGCAAAGGAATTAGTTCCGGTTTTAGCTCCATCACCGATGGCCAACCCTGCCTTTGACGCGCAGAATGTAGCACCTTGTCTACCTAAATCATTTAAATTCATTTTGTTTACCTATATTTTAATATTTGCAACCTTTTAGATTTGAGTATGGCTTATTATTCCATACTCAACCTAATCATTCTCAGAGTGCTAAGTCAGTAACACCGGCTTCCAGTCTGGTCATCCAGTTTTCATTCAATCGTACCGCGGCATACCAAAAATCTGCGCCGACGTAACCAAATTTAGCTGACGGATTAGCATGATTTTTAACTTTACTTGAAATGATTGTTGGTGAAATACCAGTATAACCATTGCCTTTCAAGCTGATGTGGCCCATTGCAGATTCACCAATAATAATGAATGGATACACATCTACGCTGCCTGATGTTGCCACCATGCCGTTAGTAGTTGATGATCCAGCCGTTACATAAGGTTTGAACAATGGACTTGGTACGAATCTGAACTGGTCGCAAGCACCGATTTCACGAGGATGTACTGGTGTTACTGCTGAACCGTACTCAACACGTTTGGTAAATCCAGACAATGCCTTAACATCTGAACTTGCATCGGTGTGGTGAAACACGATAAATGCAGGTTCACAAGGCGCGGTGTTGAAGTTTGGCCCTGGCCCAATCATGCTAGTTACATGAGTTGCCCGGTTAGATTCCATTGAACGTGCTGCTAGTTGCAGTTTTGCCAGTGAAATGCGTGTATTCAAGCCTGCGCGAGTTGTTCCATTTGCATAGATGACACTTGTACCAGCTTTCATTTGACCGTAAGCTACAAGTTCCGCTACTTCTGCCAATGTGTCAGCTGTAACAGTACGCATATCTGCAGGTATGTCATCTTCATACATCAACTCAGCTTTTGAACTGAATTTAAATAAGACATTGTATTGCTCAACAGTCGCCGTTACGTCTGTATAACTGATGGTATTTGACGTTGGAGTTGTACCTTCCGCGCCAACGAAGTTTGCTGCCGTAATTTGTGGCAGACCGTTAGCATCAACATTGAACGGATCTAAACGTCTGAACACTGCTGTGTCAGTTTTGTTTAGTGGTTGCGTTTTTTGGTCGCCAAACTTACCCAAAACCTGGATAGATTCGACTCTTTTCAGCATCTCAAACTCAGTATTAATGAGATTTCGTGACGCTGTGGGGGTGGAGTAGTTTTGTATAGCCATGATAAGGCTCCTAATAATTAAGATTAAATGTTTTAATTTCTAATTTCTATTTATTAGTGCCATTTGGCATCTTACGGAGGAGTTACCCTGCGCTTTTAAATATCCATTGGTAAATCTTTTTACGTCGCCCATACCTTTGCAGCTATTGACGCTCGTAATTCTGCTTCTGTCATATCTTCTTCAGACTTTGACGGAATTGTTCTTT
>Ga0172379_10001022_pt1 | contig 60614 bp, 63 predicted proteins | sample GrowelOW334metaG_FD_119756 | JGI IMG/M metagenome (GOLD analysis project Ga0172379, IMG submission 119756) | Groundwater microbial communities from an aquifer near a municipal landfill in Southern Ontario, Canada - Groundwater well OW334 metaG | ecosystem: Environmental > Aquatic > Deep... | reverse complement strand
CTCGTTTTAGCTACACCGATCATCTTCCTTTATGTGCTCAAAGAAGGATTCCCGGTGGTGGGCGGACTGTTCTATATCGGCATCATCGGTTCAGTTTTATTCTATACATCTGGTAAGTTGATTCAGTATCGCGCGATTCGACAGACCTCCCTGTCTGAGGTCTACCCGTTGGTGGCGCTGGGCCCAATAGTGACGTTAGGGATTGCTGCCTTACCACCACTACGAGAACAGCCGCAAACGTTGGCGATCGTGGGGGTGATTATTACACTTGCTGGCTGTTATCTATTAAACTTTCAATCCTGGCGCCGTGGCCTTCTGGAGCCGTTTCGGCAACTATTTATAAATGTGCCAGCGCGGCTAATGCTAGTTGCGATCCTATTGGATAGCGTGGTAACGGTTTTTGATAAAATCGCCATCACTCACACACTACCGATCAGTGCGGTTTTTGTGCTGTTGGTGGAGAATATATTAACCATCATACTGTTAATACCGGTGCTGCGGATACGTGAAACGGCCATACTACGAACATTACGCGCACATTGGCATCTTCTTCTTGCACTTGGTTTACTTGAGGCTCTCACCACAATTTTGGGCTTCACCGCGATCGGAGGAGGAGACGTAGCACTAGTGCTGACACTATTTCGAATAAAAATACTCTTTGTTCTGGTGTTCGGCTATCTGTTTTTAGGTGACAAACCCAAAAAACAAACGGTTATCGGGAGTCTTGTCATGGTTGTTGGGGTCGTGGTTATCAAGTTATTTAGCTAGGCCAATGACTACCCCCTGGTCCTTGAACCGGTTGAACCCAGGTTCAACTCCTGATTTCTGAGTTGTCAAAACCCAAAACACCACCGAACACAGAATACCTCTGCTGGGTGGTGTTTTGGATTTTGGTAGCCCCACAGGGAGTTGAACCCTGGTTTCAAGCTTGAAAAGCTCGCGTCCTAACCGTTAGACGACGGGGCCGTACCAAAGGTTTGTTTGTGAGACGGGCCATCTACACACACTATCCAGTAGTTTGGACAGGCGAATTGTCTCACAATCAAACCTTTGGTCCGGCGGTGGGCTTCGTTACCTCAATTGTTAAGCTGCTGTTTTGATAGCGTTCGGCTCAAAATCCAATAATATGGACGCGCGAATTGTTTTCTAAAAGACACGTCGATTGCGGGGGAGCTACATTAACTCAATTGTTTATCTGTTCAACAGATAAAACTATGCCCTATTTTTCGATTATTTTCAAGACTGCCAGCTTCACGCAATCTTCGATTTGATCAGCTGAGCCCAGGTGACAGCTTTGGTGAGTTCGTCGGCCAACAGCGGGCCTTCCTTGCCTTTGACGTAAAATGGATGCGATTCGCAGATCAACTCAGCTCCGGCTGCTTCAAGAGATTTCGCGATCTTGCCCATGGCATCCCCATGAATGAACAGCTTGACGCGAGTGTCGAAGGTGGCGGCTTTGGCTCCGGTTAGCTGGTCTTTCTGAAGTGTGGCGAGGAATTTGCCCATCTTCTCTTCGGGCATCCAGCCGATGATGGGGCTGCCGACAACGAGCAGGTCGAGACCTTTTAGGTCTTTTGGTTTAACGGCAGATGCCACGACTGTGATGGCGCCCAACTCTTTAGCGATCGCTTCGGCGATCTGTTTAGTGTTACCAAAGGTGGATTCGAAGATGACGAGAGATTTCATGCCGATTTTTACTTAGGTGATCATTGTAGCAAAGTAGGGGGCTTCGCCTCGAACCCGTCAGTTATGTTCCGGGTTCTCCCTCACTACCGGTCTGCCAAACCTAACTCAAACACAATATAAAGCTCCCCAATGACAGAAGGCCCAAACGGTTAACAACGTGCGGAAAGCGGCTCACCTTGTGAAACTCCCAATATGTTCAGAAATAGTGGGTTCCCCATCTATTTCTGAACTCCTAAATACCAAAACCTCCGGAAAGGACCATCGTGTTTTCATCGTATGGGGAAAACCGAACGACGCTTCCGGAGGTTTTGATTCTTGGTGGACCGCCCGGGAATCGAACCCGGAACCTTGGGCTTAAGAGGCCCCTGCTCTAACCAATTGAGCTAGCGATCCGAACAGACAAATATTAGCTTATCAGATCAGTTTTGCCAAGAGGGCGAGGCACTTAAGAAATCCTTAAAAAATTGCTGTAGTATTAGCAAGCATGCGAAAATCTTTTTATATAGTTGGATTGGTCTTGGTTGGCTACCTGATTGGTCAATCGAAGTCGTTGCCGCAGGTCACCGACGCTGCTCAGTCTGAAGCGGCACCGGGGCAGGCGGAGCGGCGGGTCGGTATTCAGATCGGCCACTGGAAAAATGCCGAGCTGCCCGACGAATTTCGCAACAAGCTCATCTACAGCCTGGGTGGTGAGGTCAACGGTCTAACTGAGTGGGAGCTGTGTCTTGATATTGCCGAGGAGACGAAATCCTTATTAGAGAAGGATGGTTTTGTGGTTGACCTGATTCCGGCTACGGTACCGGTTGATTATCAGGCGGATGCCTTTTTATCCTTACACACCGACGGCAATGACGACACGTCAGTGCGGGGCTATAAAGTCGCGCCCACGGCTTGGGATGAATCAATCCGCTCGAGCAATCTTAGCGAGGCGATTGTAGTGGCTTTGGGCTCAGAGGCTGATCTGCCGACATCCTCATATATCAGCGAGGAGATGAATGAGTACTACGCCTTCAATTTCACGAAATATGACCACGCGGTCAGTGCAAGCACACCAGCGGTGATTGTTGAGTTGGGATTTTTGACCAACCGCGATGACCGCCAGTATCTGGTTTCTAACTCCGACAAGGTGGCGGAGAGCCTGCGCCAGGGCATTAAGGCCTTTTTGGATTCCAATTAACCCCCAACAACCAGACTTGAGTGCACGCAAAAGCCAAACGTCACCCAATCCTGCAAAGGAGGGTGACGTTTGGCTAGTAAACTCAAGTCTGGTTGTTGGTGCGCCCGGCAGGATTTGAACCTGCAACCTGACGGGTAGAAACCGTCTGCTCTATCCAGTTGAGCTACAGGCGCTCCGGGCCATTTTATTATGGGGTGGCTGATGGGGCTCGAACCCACGACCTCCAGGACCACAACCTGGCGCTCTAACCAATTGAGCTACAGCCACCACTAACATTCCGACAATATCAGATCTGCCTCTTCTGAACAAGATCTCTCTTGACAATCGTTTGTGATGTGTTATGGTGTGCTCCGGAAGAGGGAGACGCAGAGATGCGACAGATCAATTTGTTCGTTGGGGTCGTGTTCGCACTGACGCTGGCTGGCTGCCAGATGACCGACGTGGTCAGCCTGTCCGCAGCGGGCGGGCCCGCTGTGTTGTTCCGTCAGACGTACCAGCCCGGCGACAGGCTGGTGGTGAATGTGATCGGCTCGATCGAGGCCCGGGTCGTCAAGGGTGCGGGCATTAAGGAGGTTGGCTCCGCGAGTGAGGGGGAACCTCTCAAGCCGACCGAGGTGAGCGGCCTCTGCCTTAAGGAGGCCGACGGCGTGCGTGTGACGTTGCTGAGCGGTGACGCTCACGCCGTGTACACGATGCCGGCTGGTCCAGCAGCGGTACACATCACCGTGACAGCCCTGAAGACGCCGATCACGAGCCCACCCGTCTTGAACGAAGCGGTCAAGACAGATTACGTCTTCGTGGTTCAGCAGTCCGATCCGCCGGCCAGGTAGCAACCTGGCTAGCACAGACTATAAGCGCGCCAGTCGGCGCGCTTTTGGTTTATCAAAACAAAATCCCCAACTAGCAGCTAGTGCATTTATCGGGGATTGATCGATGCTAAATTATCGTCCGTGACACTGCGAAGCTCCGACCGAAGGGAGGAGCGAAGCAGTGGAGCGGGTGAGCGGAGTCGAACCGCCGTCACAAGCTTGGAAGGCTCGTGCACTAACCACTGTGCTACACCCGCATCGAGGTTATCTTATCTGGGTAATATCGCTTTTTCAAGACGAAACCACCTGGAGGCCAGGTGGTCGTCAAGCGGTCGGTCAGGTTAGCGCGCGGTCAGGCTGTGCTCCTCACATGCTCTCGGAATGAGACTCGTTATCCCCATGTTGTGCCCGAGCATCTGTTGCTCGACAGTCCGATCGCCAGGACCTGCCTTGTAGTTCAGACGGACGGTAGCGACCAGCAACATCGTCAAAACGTGTGGCTCAATGTCGGGATGAACTTCTGTACAAGGGTAAAGCAGAAAGTGTTCCGTGATAAACGTCCTCAGCTTCAGAGGATCACACAGAACCTGGACTGCCCGTGTGATCGTGTGTAGCCACAGTGCGGTCTGGCCCTGTTTGGCGAACGCCCACGCTAGCCAGCTGAACTGCTGCGGTGTCTGGGCGCGACAGATCATTGCCGCCAGTTCACCTGTGGGCAGTTGGTCGGACCTATGCTCGAGATGAGCGAACTCAAGTGTGCTCCAATCCACGGCATCCTCCTCTTGGTGTTGTTTGCACCGCGCCCAATTTAGCACCAGAAGCGATTTTTAGCAACTATTGCGAGTAAGATTGGTTAGTGACATAGTTGGCCGTAGAGGAGGGACGCACATGTCCACCGTCCACTTCAGCGACAACGACTTAGCCGAAGCGGTGCAGGCCTTGTCGGGTATTGTCAGGAAGATTGAGCACGTCAACCAGCGGGCGATGGTTGTTATCATCGCGACGAGCGATGGGCAACGGTTCGTCTCCCTGGGTGAACAGAACACAGAGGGGTTGACGTTCGCCGATCTGCTCGACGGCCACTTGGCCGAGCACGATTTTGGCGAGGTCGATCTGTTCCATGATCCCCGGGCTCTGCCGTTTCATCAGAGTCTGGCAAGACTTGAGCGGGCTCTGCAGGGCTATAGGAGCCGTCATCCCGAGCGCAGTACAGTGGCGATCGTTCGCACGCGAGCCGCAGCCAATAGCCCTGACCAGCCCAACGGCCCGTCTGCAGGTTGGCGACGGTTTGACGGCGGTACCGTGTCCGATGACCTGCGTGATATCGAGCTGCTCGGTGCTGTCAACTTGCAGGGCGGCTCGTCTGCCTGCTCATCCGCCCCGTTGCGTCGTTCGACCTGACCGCTGCCTGGACCGCCGCTGCTCGTCAGCGGCCGGTCCTCATTATTTCTAGTGTCGGAGGGATTCCGATCTGTCAACCCACATGGGGTGTGACAGATCGCTGGCAGTGGTAAAAATTGTACCACTGCCAGACGAACCCGGGGTTCGAACCCTTATTGCCGAATGCACCCAATAACCAAGACTTGAGTGCACGCAAAAGCCAAACGTCACCCAATCCTGCAAAGGAGGGTGACGTTTGGCTAGTAAACTCAAGTCTTGGTTATTGGTACGCTCGGAGGGATTCGAACCCCCGACCTTCTGGTCCGAAGCCAGACGCTCTATCCAGCTGAGCTACGAGCGCGTACCAAACTGATTAAACCCGATCTGAGCCAAAAAAGAAAGATGGGACGCTACTCGGCGTCGACGGAGTTGAAAGGATAGCTATTGGTGTCGACTCCATTACCGTAGCTCCAGCTCCAACTATTCTCATACGAACCGGTCTCGACGCTCTGCTCTAGGGCGCGCTGCCACTGATCTTGGAAAGTACCGCTCATGGCGCGACTCATTGTGTAGAGGGTGGTGAATAACCCAATTACCCCCAGGACGCCCAAGACAGCAAGACCGGTGTAGAGGGATTTGCTGCCCATCTCGCCCTTGGCGCTCCGAAGATCGCGATACATCTCAACCAGGTAGGCGACCGTGAGCGGGCCACTGACTAGGCTAGTTAAGGAGCTAGCCAGATTGTCGGCATTATCAACAGACAGAAGGCTGAGCAAACCTGATACTACGGCGTTGACGAGCGCGATAATAATCGCCAGGAAGAAGATACGCCACAAAACCTGACCCCACTGACCATTGATCATGGCCCGGCTTCGGCGAAGAGCGGGCATGCCGCGCAATCCTTCATTAACCGCAATGACCTGCGTCAGAGAGAGATACACCGCCATTATCAACCCGGGCACAATGAGCAGGATGGTGCTACCGCCGACCACCAGGCCGGTGACGATATTGGTTACTAGCACAGCTAGGTAGACCTTATTAGTGCGCGCCGCGGTCTGGCCTAACGAGATTGGCTGCTCGTCGCTGATGAGCACGGTCATCATGCTCGTAAAGTAGGTGCCCGCAAGAGTAATAAGGATGGCTGAGACAATGCCGGCGCCCAGGGCAGTTCCGATGCTCAGATCTGGTCCGACAGCTACGACGCCAGAGGCGATCAGAGCGAATACGCCCAAGTACAGTAGGCTGGTCAATAAGCTAATAATCAGGGTTGAACCCCAGCGGCTCTTGAAGCGTGCCCAAGCACGTTGTAATAGCTCGGTTGGTCTACTCAGAGTGGTGGCCATAGTCGCGTTTAGTTTTCTCTAATATATCAATAATTGTTCTATCTGGCTGATTAGTATATACCTGTATCAGGAGGTGATTCCTATGGAACTGAATGTTAACTGGCAGGGCGACACGCTCACGGTGGGGGATGCCCAGTATGTGAGGAGACGTTACCCAGTGAAGCTGTTCTTCGATCAGAATCCGTTGGAGTTGGCCATCGTGTTGGACAGACAGCGCGGCTACGGCCTCTTCACCGAGACTGTTGAGGTCAGCGGCCGGTTGCTCGGTGCGATGTGGCGAGCTCACCAGATCGACGGAGAGAATCTCTCGCGTCCGGTCACTGGGTGCTCGGGCACCTTCCATGTCACGGTCTGCGGCAGCATCTACAAGCTGCGTGTGGTCGAAAGTGAGGGGGTCACGCTGCGCACGCTGGATAGCAACGACGTGGTGGTGCCGTATCCGGCGTATGTGCCCGATCTCGCGCTCTATAAGGGGCGATGAGCCGTCAGCCCTCAGTCGTTGGCAAGTTGTGCTCTGGCGTCGAGGCTTGTCCTCGGCGCCGCTCATTTTTGTAGATTAAAAAAATGCGGGTTCGTCCCGCCAGAAATAAGTGTTTACACTGCGAAGCTCGACGTAGTCGAGCGTAGCAGTGGTCGGGGAGGCGGGACTCGAACCCGCGGCCTCCGGCTCCCAAAGCCGGCGCGCTAGCCAACTGCGCTACTCCCCGTATCCCTAAACTAACCTGAAGAACGGCTTTGCGCAAGACCTGGCAGAATTGACCGCTGCCCCAAGAACACGTACTATAAATTGGTATATGACTGATTTTTCCCCTTATGACTGCGCTTTACGCAATATTGGCCCTGTTTCTGGGCGGTGGTGTTGGTTTTGGTCTAGCTAAGAATAGTCGACGTAATCTGGAAGCCGATGCCGTTAAGAAGGCAGAGGCAATTTTGGAATCCGCGCGGCAGAAAGAGCGTGAGCTTATGGAGCGCATTGAAAAGGATGCCGCGCAAGCTAAATCGGAGGCTAAACGCGAGTTCGAAGAGCGTTCGAACCAAGTTGGGGAGCTCGAGAAACGGCTGCGCGATCGTGAGAAGACACTCGACAACCGTAGCGGAGAGCTCGATAGCTCCCGTAAGGAAGTTGAGAAGAAGTATGACGACATCATAAAGACGAAGGAGCAGCTGAAAGAGCTTCGTCTAAAACAAGAGGAGGCGTTAATCAAGATAGCGCGCATGAACGAGGCAGAGGCGAAAGATGTGCTGCTCAAGATGGTCGAGCGCGAGTCGAAAGACGACCTACTGCACCGCATGAAAGAGCTCGATCAGCGCACAGAGGAAGAGGTTGAGGCGGTTGCTCGCATGAAGGTCGCGACAGTTATCAACCGGCTGGCTTCAGACGTGGTGGCGGAAGCGACCATCAAATCGGTCAACATCCCAACAGAAGAGATGAAAGGCCGGCTGATCGGTAAAGAGGGTCGCAACATTCAGGCGTTTGAGAAGCTGACGGGTGTCGATCTGCTCATCGATGACACGCCTGGCGCGGTCATCTTGTCATCTTTCAATCCGATGCGTCGCGAGATTGCTCGGGTGGCACTGGAGGCGATGATTCAAGACGGTCGCATTAATCCTAATCGAATCGAAGAGGTCTACGCTAAAGCCGAGGGCGAGGTTGGTCGAGTCGTGCAGAAGGCGGGCGAGTCAGCGGCGGTTGACGCGAAGGTGTCGGGCCTGCCGAAAGAGATTATGAAGGTACTCGGTCAGCTGAAATTCCGAACTAGCTACGGCCAGAACGTGTTAGCTCACTCAATCGAAGTCTCCCGCATCGCGGGCATGCTGGCGCAAGAGCTGCGAGCCGATATCAATGTCTGCCGTAAAGCTGGTTTGCTGCATGACTTGGGCAAGGCGCTCGATCGCGATATTCAGGCACCGCATCACCATATCTCTGGCGATATCGCCAAGAAGTTCGGTTTGGGGGATGCCGTCGTGCACGCTATCTTAGCTCACCACGATGATGTTGAGCCGAAGACCGTCGAGGCCTGGATTGTTCGCGCCGCCGATGCCATCTCCAGCGCTCGACCGGGTGCTCGTCGCGGGACCTACGAAGAGTACGTCGAGCGACTACAGGAGCTTGAAAATATCGCCCTGGGTCATGATGGTGTGGATAAAGCGTTCGCCATTCAAGCCGGACGTGAGCTGCGCGTACTGGTTAATCCAAAAGAGATCAATGATCTTGAGATGGCTCGTCTTGCCAAAAAAGTCGCTCGCCAGATTGAGGAACAGATGCAGTACCCTGGTCAGGTGAAGGTGAATGTCATTCGCGAGACACGGGCCCAGGCGGTAGCGGAGTAAAAATCTTTAGCCAAGACCCTTTGACCGTAAAGGGTCTTTTTTGTTGTCGCTGCATCCTACAGATTGGAGAAGGATGTGTCGGGCGGGTGTTCAGGCTAGTTTTCCACAGTCCGAGCGGTTATATCCTAAATATTGTGTTGGCTGGTGACGTATACTGGCTATGAGATAGAGCAACAACTAAATGGAGGGGATGAATAAGGCTTCGTTAATACAGACCGTTGCCAAAGGCACGGGCCTGTCGCGCAACGAGGTGGCCGCTGCCACCAACGCGCTAATAGATGTGATCAGTGGCGCCTTGGTCAAAGGCGAGCGAGTTACCATTACTGGTTTTGGCACCTTTGAACTCAGTCACCGACAGGCGCGAGCGGGTGTGAATCCACGAACGGGCAACCGCATCGAGATCGCCGCGATGAAACTACCTCGCTTCCGAGCGGGCAAATCACTGCGCGTGCGCGTCAAATAGATAATTGCGTCCGGCCCTCGGGTAAAACCGGGGGCTATTTTAGTTTAGAGAGCAAAATTTGGGCTAAGCGAATGGGGTCGTGCCGCAACAAGGAGCGACGTGTTCGATCAGCTGGATTCTGATGGTAAGGGACAGTATTGATTATTGGTGCCCGGCAGATGGTTTTATCATGAGGCAGGTCGTCAATAACAGGGAATTCTTGTTGAGCGGCATATGTGGCGATGATTTTCCGCGGTAAAGGGGCGTTGTTGATAATCACGTGGTCAAGTGGCCGGCCGAGACGCTTCTCTAAGCCGCGCACGTGATCTTGGGCAGTTAGACCGTGCGTCTGGCTAGCTCGGGTCATTAGGTTCAATATGTAGACAATTTGACCACGGGTCTTCTTGAAGGTGGCTTTGGTGTCGCTGACGGCCAGGGCGGCCATAATTGATCCCCAATAATCGCCTGGTCCAATAACAACTAGGTCGGCCTGAATAATTGCTTGTCGGGCCTCGTGGAACATCCGTCCGCGGGGTGAGAGAAGGACCCGTCGAATCTTTTTGGTCGTACAGGTATCTTCATCGAGGCAGTGTTCACCTAGGCGGAACTCGCCATCCTCATATTCAACAACTAGCTGTACGTTCTGTTCGGTCACAGGCAATATCTGTCCGTCAATGTGCAAAATGCGGTGGGCCGTGGCAAGGGCACCGGCTGTCGTGCCGGTCATATCTTGAAGGGCGGTCAAAATCAAATTTCCCAGGCTGTGCCCTTCGAAAGTACCTTGATTAAAGCGATAGAGCAGGAGCTGCTTAAGCGCATCCTCACTATCAGTGGATGAGAGAGCAGCCAAAGACTGACGTAGATCGCCCACCGGCTGGAAGCCAAATTCGTCGCGTAAACGGCCAGTTGATCCGCCCGAATCGGCAACTGAGACCACAGCGGTCAGGTCGACCGCGTGCTCTTTGAGACCGGCCAGGACGACAGATGTGCCTGAACCGCCACCAACAACCACAATCTTGGGTAGAGGCATTATCTAGTATATTGCCCGACAATGGAGTTGTTTGCCAGCACTTCGGCTCTCAATCGCTACCGCGTTAATGAGGGAACTGTCTGTACGAACCCAGCTCTTTAGTCGTGGGTTCGAGACCTGCTAATAAAAATGATGTTTACACTGCGAAGCTCGTCGTAGTCGAGCATGGTGCGTGCACTGCGAAGCTCGACGTAGTCGAGCATGGTGCGTGCACTGCGAAGCTCGACGTAGTCGAGCATGGTGCGTGCACTGCGAAGCTCGACGTAGTCGAGCGTAGCAGTGGTCGGGGTGGCGGGACTCGAACCCACGACCTCGGCGTCCCGAACGCCGCGCGCTACCAACTGCGCTACACCCCGATTAAGTTAACCTCTGAAAGTTACCACACCAAAACAGATTAGGCAATGAACTCAGTGACTCAAAACTTAGGCGGTGAGGGCTGCTTGGCACTCGGCGCAGGTGCAGTCATCGCCGCAATTGCACTCTGTGCCGCCGTTGTGGACGGGGCAGCTCTCGCACGAACAGGTGGGAGTTTCCATCGTGGTAATTACTTCTGTCCCTTGTAGTTTAACTCATTTCGATAGAGGTCGAAGAAATGGGGTACCTGGGAATGAACCTGCTGAGGTAAATCGTCAAATGTAAACCAACCGATCTCATCAAACTTGTGCGGCTCGTTATTTTTCACCTTTTTGGCATCTACCAGGACTTTGAAATCGAGTGCGACCCAGTGGGTGGGCTGTCCATTATTAACGCGGTGTACGTCACGGTGGCCCAGGAATTCATAACTGATAATGTCTGTGTTGTATTCCTCTTTGATCTCTTTATGGATGGTTTCGTCGACAGTGTCGCCAAACTCTAATCCACCACCGCCAATGTCCCAACAACCCTGTTCGTCCCGAGCCTGCTGTGATCGCTTGGCCATGACGAACTTGCCCTGGCCGTCGTGACAGAAGTAGACAATGCAGACCCCGATGTGATCAACTCCCTTTTTCATGGGATTATATTAACAGTTGGTAAAAAAAAGTCACCGCGGTAGGAACATACTGCTCCGTGCGGTGGCTTTATGAACATATTTTAGGTTAAAAGGTCGCTAATGTCAATTACCTCTCGTTTTCTATTTACAAATATGAGATTAGACACTTGTTTGTTTAAACGACAAAGCCTGCACAGTTCACGCTGAATATTTTTGTCCGGCAGGTGTTTCATACGTTGAGAATCAAAGACAATATTTGTTGACTGCTGATAGGCACGTTTAATGTTGCGCTCGATTGAAGATGGGCTGCTGGCCTTTGGCGATTTGATCTCCCACTTTTTATTGTCCATCAAGATGTCGGGACTCTTGCCCTGTGTCCCGTGTCCATGGATCGGTAAAAACTCCACTCGGTGACCCGCAGACGCTAATGCTGTGGCCGTGGTTAGCTCGTGTGGCCAGACCGAGATGCCCTCGGGAATAATTATTGAGCCTTTCTTTCGCATGGGAATATCTAGTTCCGAAGCGCTTATATTATAGCCATACATGGGTTTTTGTGGTACCGCAAAAACCGAACCGCACCCCCTCACCACAACCGACCTTTATCGAGGAACAATGTAAAAGCAAAACGGCTGGGCCAAAGGCTTCAGCCGTTTTGCGTCGTTCCGAGATAAAGGTTGGTTGTGGTGCCCCCAGTAGGAATCGGACCTACATCTACAGCTTAGGAGTCTGTAGCTCTATCCATTGAGCTATGGGGGCGTATGTCTGTTGTACCAGAACCGGCGGCACTCTGGTACTCTGAATGAGATGCCACCGACAAAAATCCACTTACCGGCACCCTACTTAACACAGGTGGCTTTGATTATGGTACTGGCGGCGGCTGGCTATCTGGTTTCGGCGCAGTGGCAGACTCGGCCGACACGGGTTGTGAATCCACTTCAACCTTATACGTCGTTGAGCGACACACGCGAGGCGCTAGTTGAGGAGCAAAACAAGCTAAAAGCGCAGCTAACCGCCACTCAGGTAAATATCGATAGTCGCACCCAGACCCTTGTCAGTACTCAAAAACTAGACCGCACCCTGGTTGACGAGGGTGGCCAGGCCTCTCTGGCCGCTGGCTTGGTGGCACTCAAGGGGCGCGGGGTGGTAATCACGATCGATGACGCTCCGCAAGGTGATCTGACCGAACAGGCGATCGCTCACGCCGCCGACCTCCGTGACTTGGTTAGCCTACTGCGCGGTTCGGGTGCTGAGGCAATCTCGATTAACAATGAGCGGGTTATCACCACGACGGCTATCGACTGTATTGTCAATACAATTTTAGTGAATGAGACCAGGTTGTCCAATCCGTTTGTGGTGCGGGCCATTGGGGATGCCGATAAGCTGGCGCGGTTAGCAAACGATCCACAAATCATGCAAGATCTGCACCGTCGGGTGTTGTCTGACGGGGTGATTTACATGGTTGAGCCCCAGAGCGAGGTTGTGGTTCCGGCTTATCAGGGCACGTTACCGGGCAAGAATATCAAAACGCCGTCATGACCATCGCGCACCGTATCAAACACGACTTGCAGCGCTTGGGACCGGTGGCGGTCGCCGCGGTCATGTTGGGTTTATTAGGATATTGGCAGTTCAACCTGCGCGATCGAATTGGGGCGGCGACAACACCAGAGTCGCAAGAGGTGTTAGCCATTGAGGTCAGCCGATTGATTACGACCAGCGATGGCTTGCGAGCCCAGCTGTCAGATCTAACTCAGCGCGAGTACGCTTTGGCGAGTGCTCTGACTGATCGGCAATCAGCGGAGAAATCCCTCAAAGAGCAGCAGCATCAGGCAGATATTCTGAATGGCGCCACGGTCGTGACGGGCCCCGGCATCCGTATATTTGTCGGGCAGACGATGACGATTTCGCAGCAGATCGACATTCTGAATGCTCTGAACAATATCGGTGCTGAAGCGGTGGCGGTCAATGGTCACCGAGTGACCTGGCAGTACTCCCCATGGGATACCGAGCCAAAAGCCCCGTTCGCGATTGAGGTGATCGGCAGTCCGGCCGCACTCGAGAGTGCTTTAAAGCGACGTGGCGGCGTGATTGATCAGCTTGAATCAACCACCGGCTTGCTAGATATTCAGATTGAACAGGCTGATTCGTTGACCTTACCGGCGGGACAGGCTCAGAGTATTGTTTATGGCCAGGCGGTAGAATAGATTAAACTGAAGAAAAGTAAGCCCTCTGATGACGGGAGAACCTAATATGAAACTTGACATTAGCTGGCGATCAATTTGGCGCGTGTTCGCGTCTTTGGCTTTGCTGTGGTTCCTTTTCCAGGTTCAAGACATTCTCGTTATCCTTTTCCTGGTGTTTATCTTTGTGGCCGCGTTGAATCCGGTTGTGACCCGCTGGCAGAAAAAGATGCCGCGCATACTGGCGGTGACACTAATCTATCTGATCTTCTTTTTGGCCGTGACGATCTTCGCGACGATCTTCTTCGCGCCGCTGATTGAGCAGGTTAACGTGCTGTCTCGCTTGGTGCCTGAGAAGATCAACACGATTATCCCCTTCTTCAAGCAGTTGACAGACGGGCAAGAGATTGTGAGCCAGCTGTCATCAGGTTTGCAGCAGTTCTCGGGCACGCTTTCGAGCTTCTCGGGTAATCTGGTCTCCACGACGCTGGGCGTGTTCGGGGGTTTGTTTACGGCGTTCACCATCTTGGTTCTGACTTTCTACCTGTTATTGGAAGAGGATGCCGCGAAGCACTTTCTCGGCAACCTTCTGCCGCCCAAGACGAAAGAGAGTGTTTTCTATCTGTTGAATAAGATCTCCAATAAGATGGGCGCCTGGGTACGCGGGCAGCTAATCTTGATGCTGATTATCGGCGTGCTCGACTATATCATCTTGCTGATTATGGGTGTGCCGGCGCCGTTGGCTTTAGCGATGTGGGGTGGATTGATGGAGGTCGTGCCATTCCTGGGTCCAGTGCTCGGTGCGGTTCCGGCGATTGTGGTGGCGCTGGTGGCGACATCCCCCTTAAACGCCCTGATTGTTGGTCTCTTGATGATTGTGCTTATTCAACAGCTGGAGGGTCATTTCATCGTACCGAAGGTGATGGAGAAAGCGGTTGGCATCAGCCCGGTGAATGTAATTCTGGCCTTACTGATTGGTGGCAAGCTGTACGGCATCGTGGGCGCTCTGCTGGCGGTGCCGATTGCGGCGATTATCGCGGTTTTAGTGCAAAATTGGACGACGGTCGACAAGGTCTTTCGCGGTAAAGGCGAGTAATGAAGCAGCCGCGGCGTCGGGTGAAAGGTGAGGTGCGCAACCGAACAGCTCGGCATGAGTTTGCGGTTTCTGATGCTGTCACGGCGGGCGTCGTTCTGACAGGGCTACAGATTAAAGCCATTAGAGCGGGCAAGATTGACGTGACCGGAGCCTACGTTCGGGTGTTGGCTGACCGCAACGGCAAGCTCGAGGCTTGGGTGCACGGTCTGACGGTGGGCAATGAGACGCAATCTGTTTTTAAGCTGCTGCTGACCCGTCCGCAGATCGATCATTTTCTGGGGCTGTCACAGCAGAAGAAAGCGACCTTGGTTGTCACCCGCGGGCATTTTCTACACGGCTATTTTAAGTTGGATGTCGCTCCAGGTAAGCGATTGAAAACACACGACCGACGTGACCTCTTACGGGCAGCTGACCTTAAGCGAGACGCCGAACGCGAACTTTAGGCGTGTTAGAATATGTGAGTGCAGGAGCTGAATGACTCGTCTTTAACTGGACTTTGGCGACAGCGAGTTGATCGTGCTCGAAGTGTGGCGCGTCTGCTGTCTGGCATCCCTTTTATTAGACTCGTGGGGCTGAACGGCTCTCTGGTCACGGGTCGAATGTCCCGGGAGAGCGATATTGATTTCTATCTGGCGGTGGCGCCGGGTCGATTGTACACTGGGCGGTTGTTGGCGACTCTGGCAGTTCACCTGACCGGCTGGCGACGGTACGGCTGGCGGGTACGCGGTCGCGTCTGTCTGAACCGTTTCGCGACCACCGAGGCGCTGGATATCACGCCTCATAACGACTACCACGCCCGGGTCTTCTCTGGATTAGAGCCGCTGTGGGCTCATGAGGGCGTCTATGAGCGCTACCAGAGTGTGAACCAGTGGATGACGGTCTTCGGTTATCAGGTGGGCTGCTCGCGGCGCTCGTTGCGTCGAGAGGGGTGGCGAGGGACAGTCCAGCGGGTGGGGGAGTGGCTGTTGGGCGGCCTGATCGGTGATCGTCTCGAGCGCTGGCAACGAGATTGGCAGCGGGCGCGAATTAAGGGCGATCCTCGTACAAGTGAAGAGGGAAGTCGAGTTTTTATCAGAGATAACGAACTGTGTTTTCATGCCACCAAAGATATCTCCTAAGGTGATTGCGCCGATTCTCATCTTCTGGGGAGATGATGATTTAGGGGTGTTTGGTGATCTTGTGCTGTGGCGTGATCGGTTTCGTCAGAAGCAAGACGAGGCGTCAATTGTGGAGGTGGATGGCGAGGCGCCAGGCTCAGATGTGCAGGCGGTGCTTCAAGATGCCGCGGGTTCGCAATCCTTATTTTCGACGGCGAAATTAGTGATCGTGAAGCACTTTCTGAACATTAAAGATGAGAAGGCTCAGGTGAGGCTGACCGCTTTGCTGGCGGAGGCGCGGGCGGGTGAGATGGTGGTTTTTCTGTGGCAACGTGGTAATCCTGATCGGCGGCGCAGTTTGGTCAAGCAGCTGCTCGAGATGGTCAAGAAGGGACAGGCGACGCTGTTTGAACGAGTGTCGCCGAGTAAGCCAGCTGATCGTCTGCAGTGGCTGCAGCGTTACTGGCAGGCGGCGGGCTGTGCCTTCGAGTCGGCGGCAGCGGACGATGTCGAGCTGGCGACTCGGCAATTGCCGTTCGGCTGCCTGCGTCAGCTGGCGGATATCTGTCTGTTGGCGGGCTCTCCTCGGTTAGATCGATCTCTGGTTAGCCGATATCTGCCGGCCCATGAGCGGCCGGAAGACTTCGCGATTATCAACGCCCTGCAGGCGGGCGACCGGCGAGCGGCGTTGAGTCAGTTGGCGACGATCAGCCTAAGACGAGATGAGAATATCGAGCAGGGCGTGCTGAACTTCGGCTCGGTCGTTTATTTTATCGAAAAGGGTTGGCAGCTTCGATCTCTGGCTGATAGCGGATTGCCGCCTAACGCTCTAGCCGGAGCTGCCGGCCTATCGCCGTTCGTGGCCCAACGCATGTTATCAGCTATTCGTCAGCACGAGTCTGATGTTTGGCGAGTGTGGTATCGCCAGGCGGCTGATCTGGAGTGGCAGGCCAAACACGGGGAAATTGATCTTATCTCAGCCGCGGAGAAGTTGATCTGGATGATTACTAAATGACGAAACCCGCGCACGGTGGCGCGGGCTTCTTGTCAGCCGCGAGCGATCTTCTCGCGGGCTGTGTTGGCGTAGTCGATGACGATCTCGGTCAGCCTATTGGGGCTAGTGATGGTCGGCCAGCCGAAGTTTGGCTTGATGCAGTCCAGGGCTGAAACCTCCACGATCACGGGCGCCTGTACGCCTGCCTTGTACAGCTGGCGCACTGCGAGCAAGGTGTTGCTGGTGGCGCCGGTCTGTAGATCTTCCAGAAAACCGTGTGGATTTCCGCGATCAGGCTGTAGGTGAATCGCCCCGACGTACGGAGCGACCCGACAGTACCACGGCCCTTGCTTTCGCCAGCTGTTGCGACGAGCGTGGTAGGTGTCCAAGGCGCAGACACTAGCCCGATTGTTGGCTTCGGCCAACCGTCCCAAGAGGCCGTGCACCTGCTGTCCGGTCCCAAGTCCGGGGTGCAGCTCGACCGTTTCTTGCGGATGCAGCTGCAGACTTTCAGGGATGTCGTGCCGCGACCAGTGGCCGCCGGCCGCTCTCTGTTGTTCTGTCCAGCGCCAGCAGGCCTCGGCGGCCGGGAAAGCCAGCCGATGGATAAGATCGGGCCGCCGCTCGTAAACGTGATGGCAGTTCTCGGGCCGCATACCGATCCAGGGCCCCTCGAAATGCTCGAAGGTGCGCTCGTCACGGGCTAGCCCGTGAATGGGTAGGCCGGCGACCTTGAACCCGGCCGTCTCGATCATTTTGATCACGATCTCAGTTGCGCCGGGGCGTAACACCGCCGGCAACATCGAACCAATGGAGATGAACCACTTGCTCATCACCGTCCTCCTCTCGAGAGGAGGATATCAGGTTGGGAAGTGTTTGTCAATCAGTAAATACGGAAATCCGCTGCCCCGCGTTTGCAGACAGGCAGCGGACTTCCTAGGTAGAAGAAGGTTGGGTCCCACCTCGATCGCTAATCGACCGAAGCAGTGGCTCAACTGCTACTCAGTGAGCCACTATTTATTACGAAAAGCAACATGTTAGATCGTTGTTACTGTAGTGGCCTATCACAATATTGGCTCCCCAAAAGGCATACCGAACAATTTTAATGAATCCATAAAAAAGCGTTGCCTGCAGATGGTTTTTGATGAAATAATGGATGAAATAATAGCGGATTATATGAAGATTAGTTGGACAAGGCGGTCGTTTATTTTGGGGGTCGTTGGACTACTTGTTATCGGACTAGTTGGATACTATTATTGGCGGTCAAGGGCCTCAGCAGATGTTGTTGGTGTCGCTCCACAGATAACAGGTTTGGCTGATTCATATATCGCACGCTATCAGTCTGGGTCAGCAACTGCTTCTATTGAATATTCGGTCAACGATTCGGATGCCGATTCGTTGGCTATCCCAAGTGACATGATCAATTGGGGTGATGGAAATACTGATTACTTGAACTTCTATAGTAATCCTCGAGACGTTACTCGCTATAAGGCATCTGGTTATTCTGGCGATGCGGCCTTTGCCGTGCGACGACGTCACACCTATCGCACACCGGGAAGCTACAACGTTCACATCACTACCTACGACAGTAAGGGCAATTTGGCTGAGCGATCGACGAATATCATTGTCACAAGCGAAGCAGACACGGGTTCAGTGAACTATGCCCCAAGCATAACTTTGACCCAGAAACCCGACCTGACGTTGAATAATTACCAGATCATGGTTGTGGCGCAAACGGATGATTATAGTGAACTGGGTTCGACTCGAACTATCACGGCGGACTGGGGCGACGGCACATCTCTTGAGACGATACCGGTTGTCTGGTCGGCCGATCGAGCGGCCAGTACCGTACTTCAACACTCTTATGCCTACATTGGCAATGTCGAGCATCGGGCGACTTTTCGAGTAACCGATGCGTCTGGTGCTTCTAATACGGTCAGTCACATGATTCTGGCACGAAACGATTATCAACCAAAATTACTGGTTGACCAAACAAATAGTCAGCTGATCTCAACTGGCGGTAGTGTTTTACAAACGCATGTAGTAGCCACGAGTGAGAAGGGTGCCGATCTGACGGCGACACAGAGTCTTATTTCGAGTGATGGCTCGGTGATCTCAACTCAACCAGTTACACCAAAAACCAGCACCATACTGGGTGATTACTATGATTATAGCTCAGGGGTTTATGTTCAAAATGTCAGGTTGGTTGAATATGATCTCCGCTTACCCGTTCCATCAACGGAGTCATTCTCTAATTGGAAGCTAGAGGTTAGTGATATGAATGGCAAGACCACCAGCGCGGTGATGCCGGTCACAATTCTTGGTGCTGGCGATCGGGAGATACAAGACAATTTTGATACGATACTCAGCCGCAATGGGATGTACGCCCAGTGTGCAGACTACGACACGCGTGGCTGGCAGGTTGGTGGTAAAGAGTCTAGAGGCGTGATTACCAATGATGCGAATCCTAATTGGTACGATCAGATTGGTGAGACGCGTTTTCAGGAATATAACTGTCGCTTGTATTTTTCAGCTATTCGATCGGCCGGCCGAAGCACGTTGAACCGATCGTTCACAGCGAATTATAAATACGAGTTTGGCCAAGGTGGCTCAAATGATACTCGACTCGTAACAGAATTTGATCTGTCAGATGTCTACGCTGAATATCAATCAGTCGCCTATATCGGCCTCGCCGATTATGGGGATCTGACAGCTTTGCCAGCAGTGGGCATTAAGTTGAGTGGTCAGTCTGAAGGTTACGATACCCAAGTAGCTTTATATCAGGTCAATGCGCAAGGTGAACCACAGGCGGACACAGAGTTCACGACTCTGTCGCCAAACAAAAAATACCGGGTGTCAGTGGTTGTTGATCACCAGACGCGTCTCTTGGTTCGAATTAGAGAGTACGGCGCACAAACCAGTCCGGTTTGGTCTGAGCTGCAGCTAGCGGCAAAGCAGTCAGTGAATAGTCTCCGTTTATCAGATGATGGCACACTGGATGTGCCCGGCAGATCGAGTAGTCTTGTTTATCGTCTCGACAACTTGTCTGTTGTTGGTCGGGGCCGAGTGGCCACAAGCACGCCGACGGTTACGACACCTACTGTCACGACGCCCACTGTCACGACACCACAGGCAACAGACAGACCAGTCCCCTTAGAACAACAGGTATCGACGCGGTCCCAAATGATCACAACCGCCGAGCAGCACGCGATAACTCGCTCAATCGGTGCTAATCAGCAGCTAGTAGATTATCGGTCGCAACTAGAAGCCGCTCGTCTGAACTATGTAGCAGCGGTAAAGTCAGGCAGCCGAAGCGAAATTGCTAAAACCAAAGCAATCCTCTTAAAAGCCTATAGACAGGTCGTCATTGCCCAAAGGAAAGCACGTGTTTATGTTGAGCGGTTGCGTCTGGTCAACTACTCTAAACAGCGCATCAGTGGCCTTGAATCAGCAAATGTTGCCAAGCAACAGGAGTTAAGTAGGGTTCAGGCCAGTCTCTCGACAGCACGAGCGACTTATGCCCAGAAGAGAACCTGGTCAAACTACTATCATGTACGCCGTCTTGCGACACGGGTCACGGCTCTAAATTGGCGCATTAACTACAATCTGCGTCTGGTCAAATTCCACGAAAACCGTCTGCAGACTGAGGCGGCAGAGTAGACCGGGGCCATCAATGCAAGTCTGGATGCGTCCAAATCGCTTCGACGGGCCGTTTATCGTTGTAGGTCAGGCGGTGCTTTTGGGGTGAGCCTTGCTCTGAGCTGTTGCTGATCGCTGTCTGGGCATCCTGATAAAAACCGATGTGGCGGTGGCCGTTGTCGCCTGCTGGCCAGAAGACAACGTCACCCATCTGGGGTTTTTTGGTAGGCTGCCAGCCTGACTCTGAAAGATCGCGCTCGCAGCCGGCGACAGTAGCATGCATCCCCTTTATTAAACCTGCCGTGAGTAGAATTGAGCTGACGAAATAGGCGCAGCTTAGGTTGCCATTCTCGAGTAGATCGTGGCCGTCAGTGTCGTAGAGGTGACGCCAAGTTTGGCTGTCAATAGAGCCCGAGATGAGCGAATTTAGGGTTTTAGTGCGGTCAATTTCCATAAAGTCATTATAATAGAACTTGTGTTAGAACTTATTAAGCTCGCGCAATCGGTTCGGCAGAACGCCTACGCGCCCTACTCGCATTATCAGGTGGGGGCGGCTTTGGAGACGTTGGATGGAGCAACCTACACCGGCTGTAACGCTGAGGTTGCCAGCTATTCCGAGACAGATCACGCCGAGCGGTCAGCGATTAGTCAGGCGATCATTGCCGGGGCGGCTCGCGACAACATCCAGTTTATTAAGAGGATTGTTGTGGTGCATGAGCAGGGCACACCACCGTGCGGGGGATGCCTCCAGCGCATCGCTGAATACGCCACACCTCAGACGGTGATCGTCACCGCCACACCCGATGGCCAACCAACAGGCGAGTACACGCTGGCCGATCTGTTACCGCATTCATTTAAACTATGATGTTGACGTTAATCTTGGGGCCGATGAAGAGCGGCAAGACTCTTGAGATGGTGCGCCGGCTCGGTCACTTGCGTTTCAGTGACGTGAAGTTGGCCGTCTATCAGCCTGTTAAAAATGTGCGGGATATGGGTCTACTGTCCCGCAGCGGCGCCGGTCTGCTGTCATGCAAAATTGAGAGTCTCGACGAGATATCAGATACGAAGGCCGAAGTGGTCGGCATCGACGAGATTCACATGTTTCCACCTGAAGAGATGGGTATAATTGGCGACCTCCTCCGTCGCGGGGTGGCAGTCGTCGCCTCGGGTCTAGATCTTGATTATAAAGGTGATCTCTTCCCGACGATTCAGAAGCTGCTTGAACTTGGTCCAACGGAGGTGGTTTATCGTCAGGCAGTCTGCGAGAGCTGCCGCCAACCGACAGCAAGTTTCACCCAGATCGAGCAAAATGGCGAACCGGTACTTGGCGATCTTCCCTCCGTCATTCCCGAGGATGGTACCTATCGCTACTCACCCCGCTGCCGAAATTGTTATAAAAAGCGGCCTAAAGTTTAGACAGATCGTCTTTTGCCTTCTTGAGGAATTGGCCAAATTTGCGGTCTTTCTGGCGGCGGTCAAGGTCGGACATCTCGTAGTGGGTGGTCTCTTTGCGCAGTTTGAGGTAGTTGGCGTATTGAGCAGCGTTAATCTCGCCAGATTTGAGGGCGGCGGCGATGGCGCATCCTGGTTCGCTCTCGTGCTGGCAGTTCGAGAATTTGCAGCTGGCGGCCAGGTCAGTGATCTTGGCGAAGACATCTTGCACGCCAGATTCAGAATCAATCATGCCAACCTCACGGCTACCTGGGTTGTCAACGATGATGGCGCCGTTGTCGAGGGTGTATATCTGACGGGCGGTGGTGGTGTGTTGGCCGCGACCGGTTTTGTCGCTGATGATTTTGGTCTTAATCATCTCTTGGCCGATCAGTCGGTTGATGATGGTCGATTTGCCGACGCCCGACGAGCCGACAAAACAGTAGGTGAGGTTGGGTTTGATTGAGGATGTCAGCGCATCCAGCCCATTTTCAGTGACGGTGCTGGCGGTTATGATCTCGACACCGTCAAAACGCTCGTGCAGCTGATCAGTGATCTTGGCCAAACCCTCGGGCGATAGTAGATCGGCTTTATTAAGGATTAAGATCGGCTGCGCCCCGCTGTCCCGCACCAGAACCAGGTAGCGCTCAAAGCGGTTGGGGCTGAAGTCGCCATCTAATGATTCGACAATGAAGACGACGTCGATATTCGCCGCGATCGGCTGCTCTTCGTCCCGCCCGCTGTGCTTTTTGCGCAACAGCGTTCGTTGGGGCAGAATGTCGGTGATGATTTTGGTTTCGTTGTTGTCGGCCTGCAGCACGACCCAGTCGCCCACGACCGGATAATCAGCGCGCCCCGTCGCCGTCAGCATGCGCTTGCCCGTAACCGTCGCCCGCCAACTCTCTGCCCCAGTGGCGACCTCGTAAGCGCCCTTATGTTCAGCCGTCACCCGCGCAACCTGCTCTAAACTCGCCCCGAGCTTTTCCCGAGCGTCGTCAAAGAACGAATTGTAGCCTAGGCTGGTGTTTATGATCTGATACTTTAAAGGCAATCTAATCTAAGGTCGGCTCGCTTCAACGCAGATTGTAGTTGATGTCTCATATGTTTATCGGTGAATGTGTTGATTGCGTCACTCATGCTTTGCGTTACTGCTTGTGGAAGAGTTGAACTGCCTCTTTGTACTTGCGCGTAACAGTTGCTGCAAATTGTTTATACTCTTTGTCTTCAAGTCCATTTATGTGTGCCTGATCGTAACGACTTTGCCAATCGGCGTTATAAGCCCACTTGAGAAAATCAAGGCACTGACCTTGTAACTCGTCATCTGCTAAATATAGATTCTCACCAATGATCTTGGTGATTTTGTTAATCAGTCTGCTTGGAGTGTCGGCAATGTATTCATATGGATCGCCATACTCAATAGTTACCAGAAATTTTAAGTCATCCTCATTGAGGCAAAAATAGAGTGGCATTAGTAACTTTGTAATTTTAGCCTCAAGAATCTCTTTACGCGCGCTTAACTTATTTTGGTATTTGAAATAAATAATGTTGCATAAAACACCAATAGAGGCCACTAGAACAGCGCTGATAAATGATGCTAAATATCCGTTCACAGAAGTATTGAAGCTTATTAGAATTGTTGTTTTGTTAATTATATCGACTAGAAAGACATTTATGTAAATATCTGATTAATCGATGGGGTTATTGTTCAAAAATACCAAAACCTCCGGAAAGGACCATCGTGTTTTTATTGTGTAACACTATTAATTCATTCCAAAATATTGGGTTCCCCACATATTTTGGAATACCTAATTTACAAACAAACCGAAAAGCCACTCAGATTTTTTGATTGTGAGTTTCCTCTTAGGCAAAAAATCAGGTGGCTGATTCGAGTTTGTTTGATTCTTGGTGGAGCCGGCGGGAGTCGCACCCGCGTCCGACCCGGCAACCCAGTCATCCGGCCACGCTCGCCACACTTTTTCGTTAAGGTCGTTAGCCGAGGTGGCGAACGTCAGACGACCCGATCCTCATTAATACGAGACACACTGGCGAGGCAACCAGTAGTGTTAGATCTACCGATATTTAGCCCGACCCCGACTCAGATAGATAGAAAGACGGGCGGACTGGTTGCGGTTATTAGGCCGCGACCGGAGCAAAGGATGGGGCGAAAGCCGAAGCAATCATTCCCTTCACCTTTGACACAACGCTGTTGGCGTGTGAATTTGTGGCATTGAGATTTTACGCAGCATAATGCCAAGCTGCGACGTGCGAATAACGGGACTGCGTCGTGCCGTCAAGCTAATACGGCCCCACAGTCATTGTTCAACATCCATTCTGTCTTCTTGAAGCAATGATAACATACTCTATCTGATAATGAGGATTTTGTCAATGGCAAATTGGCAGTATTCCGTTAGTTTTGCAGATTGACACATGCCGTCAAAAGTGCTATATTGCAGATGTGCTTGCGGGCGCAAGCCGTTCATCGGCGAAGATATATCTTAGCTGAGAGCGCAAGCACCTAAAGAACGCCTTATGGGCGTTTTTTAGTACTAGATTTTTTCGATTTCTTGTTGTGCGGCATGATGCTGACGAACTTGTGTTTGCCTTGACCGACCTGTTCAATAATCACTCTAATCTCAACATTTTGGCGAACTTTGTGCGTTAGCTCATACTGCAAAACTTGTTTCTTTCGACCTTTAATAATCCTGGTGGATGATCTTATCTGCGTGACTAGTGAACAGTTGGCAATCACTGCCGGTGCGTGCTCGAGGCACATCAGCTTCATATATTGTTCCGTAGGCTTTCTTGGATAGCTTCGGTGCGCACGACTGTTTGGCTTGTTGATCAGATGGTCAAAGCCTTGGGCGGTGAAGTAGACGGTTTCCTTTAAGATCGGACAATACAAAGAGATGATGCTTTTGTAGAAACGCCTGGCCTCTCGTTTGAGTGAGCTTAGCTTGGGCATATCAGTTTTTTACACCTAAATTATATCGAAAATGACCGGGTTTATACATATAAAAACGTACTCTAGTACACGATATTAGCCCTTTGTGGTTGCTTGGATGATTGTCGTCAACCTGGTAGTATAACCCCGTGGCCCACGAATTAGACGACATCTTTCTAAAACCCTACGACGCCGCTTCGGAAGACGAGGCGTATTCGGCGTGGGAACACAGCGGCTATTTTGACCCGGATTTCTGTGTTGAGAAGGGTGTGACAGATAAGGATGCCGAACCGTACACTATCGTTCTCCCGCCACCTAACGTGACAGGTTCCCTGCACATGGGGCACGCCGCCATGCTGGCGATCGAGGATATTATGATTCGCTACGCCCGTCTGCAGGGCAAGCGGGCTCTCTGGCTGCCGGGTACAGATCATGCCGCTATCGCCACCCAATCAAAAGTCGAGGGCATCATCTACAAAGAAGAAGGATTGCGCCGTCACGACCTGGGGCGCGACGAGCTGCTGCGCCGCATCGACGAGTACGCCAAAAACTCCCACGACACGATCGTTGGTCAGGTGCGCAAGATGGGCGCATCCATTGACTGGACTCGTGAGGCTTTCACCTTTGATGAGCCGCGCAATCGAGCGGTTCGCACTGCCTTTAAGAAAATGTATGACGACGGCATAATTTACCGTGGTCACCGCATTGTGAACTGGGACCCGAAAGGTCAAACTACCATTTCGGACGACGAGGTGGTTTATCAAGAAGAGAAGACGACTCTTTACTACTTTAAGTACGGTCCGTTTGAGATCGCGACCGCTCGACCGGAGACGAAGTTTGGTGACAAATATGTTGTCATGCATCCTGATGATGCTCGCTACAAACAGTATCAGCACGGCCAGACGATCGACCTAGAGTGGATTAACGGACCGATCACCGCCACGATCATCAAAGATGAGGCGATCGACATGGAGTTTGGTACGGGCGTCATGACGATTACGCCGTGGCACAGCACCATCGACTTTGAGATTGCCGAGCGGCACAAACTAGATAAAGAACAGATCATCGATCAGTACGGCAAGCTGCTCGATATCGCCGGCGAGTTTGCCGGGCAGAAGATCACGGCGGCCAGGCCACTAATTGTGGAGAAGCTGCGCGCCAAGGGTTTGGTTACCAAAGAGCAGTCGTATGTTCACCAGATTGGCACCGCTGAACGGACAGGCGGCATTATTGAGCCGCAGATTATGAATCAGTGGTTCGTGGCTGTAAACAAGCCGTTCACGACCAAGGGCGGCCGACAATCCACCCTAAAGGAAGAGATGCTGCAGGCGGTGCGGGGTGGTGATATTGAGATTGTGCCCACGCGCTTCGAAAAAACCTACTTCAACTGGATTGAGAACCTGCACGACTGGTGCATATCCCGTCAGATCTGGTACGGCCACCGTGTGCCTGTGTGGTACCGCAACGGTGAGGAATTTTGTGGCGTTGTCGCACCCGAAGGAGACGGCTGGGCGCAAGACGAAGACACCCTCGACACCTGGTTCTCTTCAGGCCTCTGGACCTTCTCCACTCTAGGTTGGCCGGACGACACACCCGATCTCAAGACCTACCACCCGACGGCGGTGCTGGAGACGGGCTACGACATCCTCTTCTTCTGGATTGCCCGCATGATTATGATGTCTACCTACCTGCTGGGTGAGGTGCCGTTCAAGACGGCGTACCTGCACGGGCTGGTTCGTGATGGCCAGGGCCGGAAGATTAGCAAGAGCCTGGGCAACAACATTGACCCTGTGGAGCTGGTTAATAAATATGGAGCCGATGCGGTGCGATTGGCGCTGATTATCGGTACGGCGCCGGGCAACGACATGAAGATGTCTGAAGAGAAGGTGCGGGGCTACCGCCTGTTCTCGAATAAATTGTGGAATATCGCCCGGTTCATTCTAACCCGCACGAGCGAGATAGATTACGATCCGTCATTTTCGGACTGGTCAGGTGCTGATCTGGAATTGATCGCTGAACGCCAGAAGCTGCTGTCGGAGATCACCGCCGAGATGGATCAGTTCAAGTACTACCTGGTTGGCGAAAAGCTCTACCACTACGCCTGGCATCGGCTGGCCGATGAGATCTTGGAAGAGAGCCGAGCGGTTCTAGAGGCCGGTGGGGCAGAGGCCGTGTCGCGTCAGCAGTTCCTACTTTCTACTTATGAAATGCTGCTGCGCACGCTGCATCCATTTATGCCTTTTGTCACGGAAAAGATCTGGTCGCACTGGCCGCATCCAGATAAGGCCGAGTTCTTAATGATTGAGCGCTGGCCCCTTGCCAAAATGTAAAGGATTCTTTACATTAAAGGCGTGAAACACCGCATCCATATTCGCATTCGTGATCTGCGGAAAGAGCGGTCACTGACCCAAGAGGGGTTGGCTGACCAGCTTGGTATTAGCCGTCAGACGGTGATTGCCCTCGAGAGCGGGCGTTGTCTGCCGTCGCTGCCGCTGGCAATTCAGATCGCGAGCATCTTTGGCCGGCCCATGGAGCAGGTCTTTTTATTGGATGAAGCTCTGGCTCAAGAGATGATGCGCGCGCACGAACTTATGGATTCTGAACAGATCTTGCTAGCAGCCGAAGCGACCGTGCCGGTGGCTGTTGATGTCTATCGGCTTGAGAATGACCTGATTGTTGAGGCGCTCGTGCCCGGCTTCACCAAAGAGGATGTGACTGTTGAGATCGAGTCAAATCGGCTGATCTTGTCCGGTGAGCGCACACTATCTGAAGAAGGGGATGAGTATCTTGCCCGCGAGCTGGCTTTGCCAAATCGCTTCTCGCGCACCCTGACTCTCCCGGTTGATATCGACACTGAATCTGCCTCAGCCGAGGTTAAGGATGGCCTCTTGCGCATCAAAGCGCCACTTCTGCGCCGCGGTCCGCAGAAAATTACGATCTCATAAAAAAAAGAGAGCGCCGCCGGCCGAAGCCGGGGCGCTCAGTGGATAGGTCATCGCGGTTGACGCTCGCTATCCATCACCCACTTCCAGGTTGGGTTCACCTTAATCTGTTTGGGCCGTTCTACCAGCCGGGCACCTTGGCTACTCTTAGGGCGGTCAGGCGCAATTGGCCAAGGCGCCGGTAGGCGCCCCGGGCCATCCGGCCCAGGGCCCGGTAGGCCAGCGCCCGGCGGCCGCCGTCACGGGTCGGCGGGGTGTAATCCTCGCCGGTCCATTCGCGGCCCTCGAGCTTGTTCGCCTTCTCGGCGAACCGGCCCGCCGCGCGATTCGCGGCCCGCTCGGCCCGCAGGCCGAGCCCCATGACCAGCGCGTCGATGGCACTAGTCATGACCGACGCGCCAGCGGCGCGCGAACGATTGTAGCGGTAGCTAATCATCTCTGTCTCCCTCCCACCTTGCGGTGGTTGACCAACTTTTGTTGCCTTCCCTTGCGGGTAAGGTATTCCTGAGTTGATCCTCCTCGCGCATGCCTGTCCAGGCGGCGCATCTTCGATCTTGCGAACATGCCTGTCCAGGCGGTGAGAAGAAGAGCTGTCTCTTCCCTCTAGAGAGCCGCATCCTTTGGCCTCCTTTGTTTTAAGTGAAGGTAGATGTGGCCCGTTAGAGAGAAGAGATCTTCGCTGCAAATTGTTCAGGAATGCTGTCCAATTCGAGCTTAACAGGCGCTAATATAGCACAAAAAGAGGGTCTTGTCAAGGTGTGACCAGCGCTAAACTTTAGTAAGTCAGAACGAGATAGAGAAAGCCGAAGCTGCAGATGACGGATAGAATCGTCAGCAGGCCAACGAAGGTTCGGCGCACTGGTGAGCGGAAATTCGTTTCCAGCGAGACGACTCTGGCGAGTAAGAAGATGGGCATGAGAACGACGATGATATCCTCAAACACCGTGGGCAGATTGCCGTAAGCAACCCAGATCAATAACGCAAGGTAGAGATAGAAAACAGCGTTCGCGGCTCGAATAACCTTGTTCGCACCCCCTTTCTTTTTGGCCATGGTATTTATTTAGTAAGCTTTAACAAATAAGGCGATCTGGGTGGCGGGCGCGTTATCTTAGAATAAAGAAAAGTATCCAGGGAGAGATCACGAGTAAATTCACACCAACAGTAATGGCAGCCCGCCTGCCTTGTGTTTTGCTAAAGAGGTAGTTTGGCTTGAGTGAATTAATAAACATGGACGTGGGCAGATATCCAAGAATCAAGAGTGATACTATGACGCCAACCGCACTTCCTTCAGAGCCGCCAAATAAATATGAGGTTGGGAAAAAGATGGCTATTGTAGGGATTATTCCGTACATGACAAATCCGTATAAAAACAGACGCATGATTAGCGCCCAGATTGACATGTCAGACAAAGGTCGATTAACCATGGTCCATGTTTTACTAGTAGGCTTTGGCAAATAAAGCGATCTGGGTGGCGGGCTCGCCACAGTGAATGCACGAACCCTCGTGCGTGTCGGCCTCTTTGTCGAACGGCAGACAGCGGACGGTGGCCTTCGTTTCAGTCTGGATGGCTTTTTCGCAGTCGGTTTGGCCGCACCACAATCCTTCAACGAAGCCGCCCTTCTCTTCCAGAACAGATTTAAATTCCTCCCAGGTGGCGACGGGTGTGCGGTGGTTGGTTAAGTAGGATTCAGATTGGGACAGCAAATTCTGCTGAATTTCGTCGAGCAGCTCGGGCAGTACAGTGCCGGCGTACTGAACGGGAATAGATTTCTTCTCACCTGTATCGCGGCGCGAAACTACCACGGCGCGGGCCTGCAGATCGCGCGGGCCGAGCTCAACCCGCAGAGGTACGCCCTTCTTCTCCCACTCGTAGATCTTTTCGCCCAGGCGCAGGTGCTCTCGATCGTCAATGTGGCAGCGTAGCTCTGGTGGCAGGCTGTCGATAACCTGGCGGGCCGCCGCGGCAGTCTCTTGTCGTTCGGTCGCATCTTTGCCAATCGGCACAATTACAACCTGGTAGGGGGCGACGGTGGGCGGCAGAACTAAACCGGCGTCATCGCTGTGGGCCATAATTAATCCACCGATTAGGCGGGTCGAGACGCCCCAGCTGGTCTGCCAGCCGAAAATCTCCACTCCGGCGGGGGAGAGGAATTTGACGTCAAAGGCGCGGGAGAAATTCTGCCCCAATTGGTGGGATGTGCCCGATTGCAACGCCTTGCCATCTTGCATGAGCGCCTCAATTGACAGAGTGTAGACGGCCCCGGCGAACTTCTCAGCTTCAGATTTGCGGCCCGGAACAGCCTGAAAAGCGAGCCAATCGCGGACGAAATCGTGGTAAACACCCAACATTTGGTGGGCCATCTGATCGGCCTCCTCTTCGGTGGCGTGCACGGTGTGGCCTTCCTGCCACAAGAACTCAGATGTACGGAGGAACAGGCGGGTGCGCATCTCCCAGCGCACGACGTTTGCCCACTGATTGATCTTCAGGGGCAGGTCGCGGTAGGACTGAATCCACTTACTGAACGAATGGTAGATGATTGTCTCAGATGTGGGGCGGACGACGACGGGCTCTTCGAGTTTCTCACCTCCGGCGTGGGTGACGACGGCGACTTCAGGGGCAAATCCTTCAACGTGGCTCGCCTCTTTGTGTAAGAAGGATTCGGGAATGAAAAGAGGGAAGTAGGCGTTGACGGTGCCCGTCTCTTTGATGCGCTTGTCGAGTTCAGCCTGCATCAGCTCCCAGATGCGGTAACCCCACGGCTTAATGACCATGGTGCCTTTGACGGGGCCGTAGTCGGCCAGATCGGCGGCAGCAATAACGTCGAGATACCACTGATTGTAATCGGTCGCGCGGGTGGTGATAGAGGAGCTCATATGTCTCTAAATTACGGGAAACAGGTGGGACATGCAATCTGGCAAAAAGACGGCCGCCTCGTCCCGTGGGGCGAAGCGGCAATGCGTCTGTTCGTCTGAGCGTCTGTTCGGGCCTAGGCTGCCTCGTCGATGGGGCAGTCAATCTGTACGGCGGGCAGAACCAACCCCTGCGCGTTCATAGATGCAGTGAATTGGTCCCACATGTCCGTGTAGCACACGAACGTGCGGGCGAGAGTCAGGGCGATGTGCGGCTGCTCTGCATGGTGGGCTCGGCCGATGGCATCGACGGCCGGCGCTGCGATGCACTGGGGCCATTCACCATTCAAGCCAACCGAGGGGCCGAACTGGGTCACCAGCAGATGCACCCGTCCCACCTGCAACAGCAGAAGGGTCTGCTCGATGGCTGCCCATAGCTGCCGTGTCTGATCAGCGGTCACGGTCGAGCCGTTGATGCGGCACTGCAGTATGCCCAGTCGCTCGATGTCGCTCTGCTTGAGGCTCGGCAGTTGACCCTCTTGGGGGGTGAGAAGGCGCGTCAGCTCACGCACCATGGTGGCTAGCGCCACCGTCGGACTATGCGGCGATCGCCGCAAAACAGCGCAACCTGTCATGGCGTCCTCCTGGGTCAGACGTTAGTCCAAATTACGGTACAATACAAGCATGGAGATTCAGAGTTCCAATTACGCGATTCAGAACCCGCAAATCGGTCTGCCGTCAGGCCAAGAATTAACGTACCAGACTCCCGTCAATCAACCAGTTATCAACTCTGTGCTAAATGAGTGGTTTGGGCTGACCTGGCTGGTTATTATCTTGCTGTTAATTGGAATCTATCGATGGCTCAGGCGCTAGTGGTTTTGGCCTGGTCGTTGTTTGGTGTGGCTGCTCTAACTTTAGTTTTGGTGGTGATCGAGGTGCGTCGTCGGCGCTGGCGGTGGCTAATCTTGCCTCTGGCTCTAGCTATGGGTTGTCTGATCTGGGCTTTTATCATTATGTTGCGCTGGCCAGCTGTAGCAACGGTTCAGATTAACCAGTCGATTTACGAGGCTGAACCGATTACCTCAATACCAGTTGTGGGCACGTTTTTTAGCCTGGCTTATCCATCAAACTGGGAGCTTGATTACCATGATCAGACTGCCTCAGCTCGATTTCGGGAGAAGTTTCAGGTCAGTGTCGCCAAACCTCACCAATATCGGTTTGTGGTGTCCGTCGAGACACCAACAGAGGCTTTTGACAGCATTCCGGCTATCCAGTCGCGCCGACTTGATCTGTCAGGCGAGTATGATGAGGGATTACGGCAGGTAGCCGGACGAACGATGACGGAATTCTGGTTGGAGTCAGGCGGCTTCGAGCGGACAGTTTTCTGGCTGAATAGCGGTAAACTATATGTAGCATCCTTAACTTCACCCAATAGGACAGGTGAGGGGGATGCGCTCTTCGATCAATATGTGGCAACTCTTTCGCTCAAATAAGTGGCGTCAACAGGTGTGTTCGGCCAGCTTTGTGCTGCTGGCGATGAACAGCGCCAATTTTCAGATGCAGGGCTATGGGGTGAGTAGTGGTGCCGGCACGGGAAATTCCAACGCTTACAGCTCGCACACGACAGTCGGTGAGACCAGTGGGGCGAATATGAACGCGGCGGGTAAGCAGACGAACCCCGGGTACATCGCGACGATTCAGGCTAATGTGCCCGCGGCGCCTACGGTGACTAATCCGGCCGAGTATTATAACAAGCTCAAGGTGGTAATTGATGCGGGAGGTAATCCAACCGATGCCCTGTTCGCTATTGCGGCCAGCGATGATGCCTGGTCGACCACGAAATATGTGCAAAATGATCTGACTTTGGGAGCGGTTTTGGGAGCGGAAGATTGGCGAACGGCGGCGGACTGGGGTGGAGTGAGCGGTTTTGAGGCGATCGGTCTGACGGCGGCCACGACCTATTCGTTCAAGGTGAAGGCGACGCGGGGTGACTTTACGGAATCGGGCTGGAGCGCGGCGGCGGGAGTGGCGACGGTGAATCCTTATTTAACTTTTGATCTGGATGTGAGTGCGACTGACGCTGAAACGGCCGCACCCTACACGTTATCGATGGGTGATCTGGCGGCGGGGTCCGTGACGACGGCCACTGATTTGGTCTGGATTGATTTTGGTACGAACGGGCTATTTGGTGGGGATGTCTTTATTTCAGCCACGACAGCCGGGTTGAGCAGTGCCAGCACGAGCACCACCATTACTTCGGCCACGGCTGATCTGGCCTCGGGGGCGGTAGCAACCGGTTTTGGCCTGCGCAGTAACAGTGTTAGCCAGGCGAGTGGTGGGCCGTTGGCCGCGGCCAGTCCTTATAACGGAGCAGCTGACAACGTCGGCGTGGTTAACACAACCTGGCGGCGGGCCTATAATAGCGCAACACCAATCACAGATGGGCGGGCGTCGATGTTTGTCAAAGCCAAAATCTCGGCCATGACACCAGCGGCCACTGATTATGTCGCAACTTTCACCCTGATCGCTTCGGCAACATTCTAGTCTGAGAGCGAGATTATAAGCACTATAAGTAGCATCCTTTTTGACAAGTCATATCTGTAGAGACGATAATTACGTTGTACACATGAGAATCAAGCGTGGCATACCTCTGATCATTATGGTTCTGCTGGTTGGGCTTTGGCCTGGTCGGCCAGTTTTGGGAGCCGACCTTGAGGAGGCTCTGATTCGGACAGATCGCATGAAGGCTTCGACGGCCACAAATGTGCGGGTGGTCTTTAAAGTACCCGCCGGAAATACAGGTACAGAAGCCAAGGTTAAGGTGAGTTTCGGTGCCGGCATGACAGTCGCCGCGGCTACTGTAAATACCACGGGCATAACCGGATCTTCAACAGGGTCGATGGATAATCCGGTGGCTCTACCGGGAACATTAACAATTGCCAACAGCAGCCAAGATCTAACAGTATCTGGTGTCACTGAACTGGCTGAAAGCACCTGGTACGGTTTTAATATCGCTACTGGTGTTACTAACGGTTCAGCGGCTCAGTACGTAAACACGATATCAACCCTAACGTCTGGAGACGCGGTGATTGACACAAAGCAGGTCGCGACCCGGGTGATAACTGATGACCAGATCGTTATTACGGCGGTAGTTCCGCCAACGTTTTCGTTTGCTCTGGGTGCGAACACGACATCCTTCACTACCAACCTAAGTGTTTCCGGCGTTGTTTCAACAACGGGCGTGACGGCGACAGTTATCACGAACGCCGCTAACGGCTGGGTGGCCTGGGTAAAAAGCGCTAACGCTGCTCTCTCTTCGGCGGCGGCTAGCTACACAATCGATTCGGCTGGTGATGCCACAAACGCCACGCCAACAACACTGTCGACGGGGTCAGAAGACTACGTTTTAGATGTGGATGAGACCACAGACTCGGCGACCGCAGGCTCGGGCACGGTTACAGTGGCCGGCGAGTATGACGGCGACAGTACGAGCAAGGGTGGCACGTTGACAACTGGTTACACCAAAATTGGTTCGGCTGACGGTCCAACCGATACAGACGTTCTGACGCTGATCGCGCGCTCAACTATTAGCGGCATGACACCGGCTGGCACAGACTATACCGATACTTTGACGGTGGTTGGGGCAGGCAACTTCTAGCTCTAGTTCAGGCTTTTTATGTATAATGAAACGGTGAAACGTTTTTGGTTTGCTCTCTTATCCATAATATTATTGCTTCCTTCTTGCGTGTGGGCGGCTGACGATTTTAAACTGACGCTGTCGCCGGTTTTTTTGAACGCGGCTACCGACCCTGGCAAGTTGGTGACGTCCAACGTTAAGGTGACTAACGGTGGGGCCCAAGAAGAACGGTTAACGATTGGGGTGATGAAGTTTCGCGCCTTTGATGATTCGGGTCGGCCGGAGCTGCTTGAAATGGAGCCAAACGATGTCTATGCCCAGTGGATATCATTCAGTCCACCTGAACTAGTGCTGGCGCCTGGTCGAAGCGAGCAGGTGGCGGTAACATTCGCCCCGCCGGCTGAGGCAGCTCTGGGCTACTACTACGCGATCACCTTCCGTCGCGCTGGTGCTCCGGCGGCCCCGACTGGGCAGGAGACGCAGCTGCTGGGAACGGCAGCCATATTGGCGCTATTGGAAGTGAACAGTCCAGATACAGCCCGACAGCTGGCGGCTGTCGAATTCTCAACCGATCGTCGGTGGTATGATTTTCTGCCCGTGAAGTTCAATGTCAAATTACAGAATACGGGCAATATACACCTGGCACCACGGGGCAATATCTTTATTGATAAAGGGGCCAAGACCGATCTAGCCATTCTGGATATCAATAAGGCTTACGGTAATATTCTGCCGGGGGCTGATCGTAGTTTCTCGACTGATTGGGTGGCTGGCTTTCCGGTTCGAACCGACGGCGAGCTGAAGTGGAATTTTAACGACCTGTCGAAGCTGCGGTGGGGTAAATATACAGCCCATCTGGTAATGGTCTACGATAATGGCCAGCAAGACGTCCCAGTTGAGGCGGCGGTGTCTTTCTGGGTCATTCCGTGGCAGATTATTGTAGCATTGCTGGTAATCGTGCTCCTGCTTTTACTGGGCGTGCGATCGTTCTTTAAGGGATTGCGCGCTCGTTTCCGTCGCCAGCCAAAATCCCTTCAACCATGAAGTTGTGGTTGGGCTTAGGCCTGTTAGTGGCGCTTTTTTCGCCTCAGGCTGTTCGGGCGGCGTCGGCTATTAATCTCTCGCCGGCCAGTCATGATGTTGTGCTGACGAGTGAACAACCAATTCAGAATCTGTCCTTTACTCTAACCAATCAGACTTCAGATAAGGTTACGGTCACTCTATCAGCGGTGGACTTTGGACCACTAGATGAGACAGGTGGCGTGGCCTTTTTGGGCCAAGACAATACCACCTGGCAGCACCGTCTGACGCCCTGGTTGACGATTGACCAAGAGAGGTTGACGATGGCGGCTGGCCAGAGCGTGACAGCGACGGTCCGCCTGGAAAATCGACTTGATCTAACACCCGGTGGGCACTACGCCGCTGTGTTGGCGCGTCTGGCTGATGACGAGCAGCCAGTGCCGACGGGTGTCGGCTGGCAAGGGGTGTTGGCCTCACAGTTCTATGTTCTAAAGAAGGGTGGTGAACAGTATGACTTAAGACTGCACGACATTACACCGACTGGCTTGATGTTGACGTGGCCCAAAGAGATTAGTCTTCGGTGGTGGGCGGGTGGGAACACACACGTTAAACCTTACGGAACGATCTCAGTTACCTCGGTTCGTGGCCGAAAGGTGGCGGAGGCCGTGATCAACACCGACTCGGCCCTGCTTTTGCCTGAAGCGACGCGCGTGCTGGCATCCTCACTAATCAAAAAGGGTTTGATTTGGCCGGGAAAATATACGGTTCAGATTGGTTATCATCACCAGGCAAATTCAGAACTGATCTGGCAGACGGTCACTTGGTGGTATCTGCCTTGGTGGTTAGTGTTGATTGGATTGGCGATTGTGGGGCAAATCTGGAGGAAACGACGTGGTTAAGTGGTGGCCGTGGCTATTGCTAATACTTTTAGGGATGGCTCTTCCGGTCAATGCGGCTAGCGTGGAGACTGATCTGTCTGTTCGGGCGACGGTTTCGTTATCGCCGGAATATGAGTGGCTGGTGCGCCGACAGAGTCCGGCGGTTGTGGTCGATAGTTTGCGAGCGGGTGACATATTGACGGTTGCGGGTCGGCTGCAACGTGCCCCGCAGCAACCGCTGGCGAAGCAGACTGTCGTGCTGTTGTTGGGGCGTCAGAATGAGGTTGTGCATAGTACTCAGACGGTCACCTCTGCTGAGGGTGGCTATCAGTTATCGTTGCCGGCCGATCAATCTTGGCGGGGTGATTACTGGGTATCGGTGGTGGTGATGACTTATGGTCGTCCGCTCTGGTTGGTCAACCGCCAGACGGTGACGTGGTTGGCGCCGCAGATGGGACAGCCGGCGCGGCAGGTAACGTGGCAGATCGATGGTGTTTTGACAGCGGTTTGGAAAGGGGATAATACACAGCCTGTAACAGATGGTTATCGTGCTACAATAAAGCCAAACGCGAACATTATCAATGACGTTGAAAGGAGGGTTTGTCCGAGCTTCGTTACTCCGCTGGCGCGGGGTCGCGACAGCCCTGTTACTGACAGGTATTTTGGCGTTGGGTAGTGGTCGGTTGGTTGAGGCAGCGGCGGGCATAAATCATCAGATTAGTTTCCAGGGGAAGGTCGTGAACAGTAATGGAACGAACGTGGCTGATAACAGCTATACGTTCGTTTTTTCTATCTACTCGGTGGCATCGGCCGGTACGGCTATCTGGACGGAGACGAAATCCTTAGCTGTTGCCGACGGAGTATTCCAAACCAATCTGGGCAGTGTCACGGCGCTACCTGGTTCGGTTGATTTTAATTCGGACTCACTTTATTTGGGCGTCGAGTTTAATTCAGATGGCGAGATGGCGCCGCGGGTTAGGCTAACGGCGGTTCCGTACGCCTTTAACAGCGACGCGGTGGGTGGTGTGGCGGCGGCTGATCTCTTGCGCTCGACCGCTTCAGATACGTTTGAGGGGGTTGATACGCGAACGCTGACTGTCCAATCAGCCCTGACGGCCGGCGACCGAACAGCTAATCTGTTAAGTATTACGCAGGCGAATGATACTACCTACAACATGACCAGCGGTGCGTTACTCGGTATTACCAATAGTGATGCGGGGTCAGCAGGTAATCTTCTGTCACTAAATAATAGCGGTACGGGTGCTGCCTTGCTTTTTGCCGAGGGGACAACAGTCGCGAACGGAATTCAGTGGGGTACAGACACGAATCTATATCGTTCAGCGGCCAATGAGTTGAAGACCGAAGACGCTCTAGTCGTCTATGGTGGACCAGCAGTTTTGGGAAACACTGATACAGATGCTAACTCATTGGCGACAACCTATACGACATCGGTAATTATCGGCAACACGTCGACTTTTCTTTCTGGAAGAACATCGGTTTTAATCGGTCGAACAAGCGGTAACGGCACAGGCTTGTTTAGTACTGCCGGCAGTATTGTCATGCAACCAAGAGACGGACTGGCCACGATATTCCTGGAGGGAGGTGGAACTGAAGCGATGCGCCTGACTGACGCTGGCCAGCTCCAGCTCTACAACACGGGCTCGACCGGTGGGTTGGCTTTTGGCGACGGCGCCGGTGGTTATGACACTAACCTGTATCGATCGGCCGCCGATGCTTTGAAAACCGATGACAACTTCACTGGCTTGCGTCTGTCGAGTGAACAGAGCGCCTCTACATCGCAAAGCTTTTCTTCATTGGTGACGGGTGATACTTTTGCGCGCTACCTAGTGACTACTGCCGGTGTTATAAACTGGGGCGATGGCACTAACGCACGTGACACCAACCTTTATCGATCGGCTGCGAATTATCTCAAGACAGACGACAACCTGGCATTAGCGGGCAGCTATCTTGATCTGCTGACGCAGGCTGATTTACGCTACTACGACGCTGATTCATCCAATTACGTAGCGTTCCAAGCGCCGGCGACGATTGCATCAGATATCGTCTGGACACTGCCGGCTAATGACACGGCCGGATGTCTGTCGACTGATGGTTCGGCGACTTTATCTTGGGCGGCCTGTGGTGGTAGCGGTGGTGCGCCGACAACCGCTCAATATTTAACGCTCGCTCTGGACGGTACCCTCTCGGCGGAACGGGTGCTGACGGGCACGGCCAATCAGGTAGTTTTGACTGATGGCGGAGCGAACGGCAATCTGACACTCTCAACACCACAAGATATACACACGGCGGCCAATCCTCAATTTGCGAGTATCGGCTTAGGCACGGCGGCTAATTCATTGATGATGGCGTATGCTCTGAACAACGCCTATAACTCAGCTTCAGGAGTGTATGGATATTTAGCTGACATATCCAATCTCGGCAGCGGTGCCGCCTATGGTCTGCAGGCGGCGGCTAGGGCGGTCGCTTCGGGCACGGGGGACCTAATCGGTGTCTACGGTGGCGCAGTCAAAAACAGTAATGTGGCGGCGGCGCTGGTGAACATGGTTGGTGTTCGAGCAGCAGTGACAGTCGGTACAACGGGTTCGGTTGGAACGATCAAGGTTCTTGATGTGGTGTCACCAACATTTAGTGCTGATGGTTTAGTTACGGACGCTTACGGTATTTTTGTCGGGGATGTCGGGGGCATTGGCGCGGCCAATGATTATGGAATTGCTATTGCTGGGGCTGATACTCAGGCGCTATGGATCTCATCGGCGGCTGACACCACAGACGCGGCCAGCGGTATAGCTTTTGGTCTTAGCCGAGACGCAAATCTGTACCGTTCAGCGGCCAACACCTTGAAAACAGATAATCTCTTAGCGATTGCGGGAGTAAACGCAGCTGGTGCAGGCGCTAATGCACTGTCGTTCACAGGCACACTTGGTATTTTTGATGGATCGGACACTTTCTCAGCTATTAACATGGCCTATACTAACGCGAATCACACTGGGGCATCCAACAACTTCTACGGGGTCAATATCGGCAATATCACGGGCGACACTGAAGCGAACGAGCGAGCGTTGAATATTGGCACTGGTTGGGATTATGGCATGGTCAGTGGCTCATCCTTATACGTTTCTAAGGTTAATCCAGCAGGCACGGGTTCAACCGGCCTGACCTTCGGCGGCACATTGGGTATAATGAATGGCTCAGATACGGTCCACGGCGTAAACGTCGCTTACGTAAACTCGAACCACACTGGCGCGAGCAACAGTTTCGTTGCCTATAATGTGGCGGCTATTACGGGCGATGCCGAGGCGACGGAAACGGGTCTTAGCGTCGGCACGGGCTGGGATTACGGCCTAACGGCGGCGCTGGCAGGTACCGCGGCTGTCAATCTGTCCGACACGGGTGGAACGGCGGCAGGTGGCCTTCTCTTGGGTGCGGACACGAACTGGTATCGTGGTGCCGCCAACGAGCTGAGGACTGACGATCTGATCTCGTTCGGATCCACCAAAACCAATACGGTAGTCGACTTTAAAACGTACAAAACAGATGGTGGCATGGGCTTCATCTTTGATACCAGCTCGACCTACTCGACGGGCTCGCTGATGTCCGTACGTAACAATACGGGCGCTAAGTTCATGATCGGCGCTACTGGAAACGTGATTATCTCGGGCACGCTAACGCAGAGTAGTACGCCGGCCGACGTCGCGGAGAACATTCAGGTTTCGGACAGCACTATCGGTGGTGGGGATATCGTGGCGATTGATACAAACAATCAGGAGACGGCGCGCAAAGCCGTGTCGAGTGACGCGCGCGTGCTGGGCGTGATCTCGACCGAGCCGGGCATCCTTATCTCTGGTGGTACCAATGGCAAGCCGCTGGTCTTGAATGGCCGTGTGCCCGTGAAGGTGGTGGGCGGAGCCAATATTCGGGTGGGGGATACAGTGGTCGTCTCCAGTGTGGCCGGATGGGGGACTAAGGCGGGCGATAAAGTAGCGCCCATGGTCGGTGTGGCTCTGACCAATCAGCAGGCGGGTGTCGACACAGTCATTATTCAGGTTCAATCTGGTTTGTACATTCCACAGCTCGGCAACACGCTGGCTGATTCGGCGTTGTCACCGCAGTATCAGAGCATTCTTAATTCCTTCACGTTGCTTGATAATGGATTGCTCAAGATTGCTGATCTGACGGTGGAGCGGCTGCAGGTGGCGAGCCTGACGGTTAATGGCCAAATTGTAGCGGGCAGCCTCGACCTGTCAGATGAGGCGGCCGGACGAGGTGTGATTGCGGCCGGGCAGACGTCGGTGTTTATCAGTACGCCGCTCGTTGAGACAGCTGACAAAGTGCTGATCTCGCCGATTGACCCAGGTGTCGAGGGAGCAGAAACGGCAAATCTTTATCGCGGCACAATTCAGTCGGGTGTCGGCTTTACGGTCAAACTACGACCGGCCCAAGCTCTCAGCTACGACCAGCCGTTTGACTGGCTGATCATTAAATAAAAAAGATCACCCTTGGCCGGTTTGGCCTTGGGTGAGTACGGCACTCGCAGTCCCGCTCGTCATATTGCGAACAGCTTACTGGCCTTCGCGATCAGGTCGGCGTGTTTGGTTTCCAAACGGAGCGTTGCCTTGCCCTGACCGGATGCGTAGACTTCACCGACGATGATGCTGCGGAGCAGACCTCGTCGCATTGCCAGACGGCCGCTATCGGTCAGCTTCGCGCCAAGCTGTTCGGCGATCTCCTTCGGTGTCAGGCCGCAGGTAAAGCTCTGCATGTCACAGCCTTCCCACAGTCCGCGGTGGTCACTCATGTCTGCCTCCTCGTAGGGCGATAGTGCCCGTTTAATGATCGGCTGTCAATAGATCGAAGCGCAAATGCTTTACCAGAGCGGTTAATTCGGCCTGATCTTTCGTTTCGCGCAACACGTCATTAATAAGGATGCCTAACCGTTGGCACCATTTCGGACCAGCGCCCAGAGTGGTGACAGCGGCGGTGCCCAGACGAAGACCAGATGGATTGAAAGCGGTGCCCTGATCAAAAGGGATGCGATTGGCGTTGCTAATGATGCCGACAGCCTCAAGCCGCTGTTGGGCGGTGGCGCCGGTGAGTTCAGTGCCTGTGAGATCGATCAATAAGAGATGATTCTCCGTGCCGCCCGTGACTAGCTTCCAGCCGTTAGCGGTTAAGGATTTCGCCAGGGCGGCGGCATTTTGTCTAATGGCGGCGGCGTAGATTTTGAATGAAGGCTGCATTGCCTCGTGTAGGGCGACGGCAGTGGCGGCGATCTGGTTTAGGTGAGGACCGCCCTGAAGGCCGGGGAATACCCCTCGATTGACGGTTACGGCAAGATCTTGTCGACAGAAGATTAGGGCTGCTCTGGGCCCGCGTAGTGTCTTGTGGGTGGTGGTGGTCACGACATCCGCTTCTGGAAAAGGTGAGATGTGCTCACCAGCCGCAACCAGGCCGGCGATATGGGAGATGTCAGCGAGCAGCAAAGCGTTGTTGTCGTGAGCGATGGCCGCCAGCCGCTTGAAGTCGATCTCGCGCGGATAGGCCGAAGCGCCCGCGATTAGAACCTTCGGTTTTAGCCGCGCTGTCTGTTTGGCGATTTTGTCGTAATCAAGCAGGCCGGTTTTCTTATCAACGCTGTAATGTTTTACATCAAACAGCTGCCCGATCAGACTGGCCGTGTGACCGTGGGAGAGGTGACCGCCCGCGTCTAAATCCATTGATAGAAGCCGCTGTTTGGGTTTTAGCAGGCTGGTGAGAACAGCGAGATTGGCGGGGGTGCCAGATAGGGGTTGGACGTTCACTGCCCAATCTTGCGGCTTGAGATCAAAAAGGTCGAGGGCGCGCTGCTCAGTTAGTAATTCCAGCTCATCAGCGATCTGATTGCCAGCGTAAAACCGCTTTCCAGGGCGACCTTCGGCGTATTTGTTCACAAAAACACTACCGAGCGCTTCCTGAACATCGGCCGAACAGTAGTTCTCGGACGCAATCAGAGGAATAACCGCTTGCTGACGGTCCTCTTCCGCGATGATCAGTTTTTCGACCTGCTTATCGTCCATGAGCGGTGCTGGCAGCGATTACGGTCTGATTGAACAGGTGAGTGATGGTCAAAGGGCCAACACCTCCTTTGGTTGGTGTGAGGGATGTGGCCCAATTCTCCAGATCAAGGTGATCTATCTCTTGGCCGGCGGCGATGATCTGGGCATCCTTTTTAACCGTGGTGCGATTGAAGATGGGTTTGTCGGTGTCTGTGCCGGCCAAAATAACGTCAGCCTGGGCAATTATGGTGGCTAGATCTGGTGTGTTGAGGTCAACAACCTGGTGCTTGATTTTGAGCTGCTCTAATAGTTGGTGGAGCGCCTGACCAACCAGGCGGCCATTACCGACAATAACCGCATTGTGGAGATCAATCTGATTGTGGTCGGCTAAGCTCAGCATGGCCCAGGCGGTGGTGGGTAAGAAACGATGTCGCAGATGAGTGGCTCGAACCAGATCAGACAGACTTTTGGCGGGCTGCTTATCGCGACCGGCGCTTAATCCATCCACATCTTTAGCAGGAGCGATGGCGTTAATGATCTGATCGGTCTGTTCGGTTGTGAAGGATTTCGGCAGGGGCAGCTGAACTAATATGCCGTGAACGGCTTGGTCGACGTTTAGAAAGCCGATAACACTGATTACATCTTCGGGCAGCGAGCTGGCAGGCAGACGATAGATGGAGGTCTCGATGCCCAAAGGCCGTCCCCGGCGTTGTTTGAGTTCGACAAAGTGGTCATCTTCACCAACAACGATCGCCGCGAGGTGTATATCTACCCCCTCGCTTTTCAGTTGGCGAACCTTGAGAATTATCTCGGCTTCTAGCTTTTCGACGAGCTCCAGACTGTTGAGGCTGTGTGTCATATCCTTCTCAACATGACCCGTTGCTCAGGTGATGTCAATCTGTTATCATGTGAACCGTGGGCACGTAGCTCAGTTGGTTAGAGCGCTACCTTGACATGGTAGAGGTCAGAGGTTCGAGCCCTCTCGCGCCCACCAGTTTCTTCTTAAACTTGAAACGACGCAAAATGGCTGTACCGTTAGAGGTCAGCCATTTTGCTTTTAAATTGTTTCAAGTTTAAGAAGAAACTGGTGGGGTGGGTTAATGTAGGCTCGAACCTAGGTTCGACGGCGGTGGTACAATTTTACTCACCGCCGACGGTTGAGCCGTCAAAATCTTGTCCTGCGTAGCTCCGAACTCCGAGAGCAGGAATTGTCAACGCGTGAGGAGTGAGGAGCGAAGCAGGACTGAATTGACGGCTTAAAGCACTCTCGCGCCAATACAAAACGAAGGGGCTCGGACCTGAGTCCGAGCCCCTGATCGTCACCCTTTGTCTACTCCTCGATGACCGTCTTCGGGCGGCCGCGCCGCCGGGGCTTGGGGTCCACAGCGGCTGCGCCGCCGCGGTCGGCCGGCTCCGGGGCCGACACCATGGGCTGGTCCTGCTGCCAGAACCAGAGGAGGTCGCGGGCCTGCTCTGCGGTGAGCAGGCCCGCCCCCTTCACCGCCTCGGCGAGGTCTTCGACCTCGCCGTATCCATGGACGCCGACATCGTTGCCGTCGGCGTCCATGATGACGCTGTGGACGCGGAAGGTGCTACCCTCCCCCGTGTTTCGGCGGAGGAGGGTGAGCCCGACGGCGGCGAAGGCCGCCGCCAGGTCATCCTCCACCACGGTCAGGCTGGCCGTGGCCGGCCGTCCAGCCAGGTCGGCCTGAACCGTGCGCATTTGCGCGTCGTTCAGGCCCATCCTTTCATACGCAGCATGGTGCTGCGTATCGCTGGCGCCGGCGAGCACCAGATCACTACCACGCATAACTTTTTCCGTCATCGTTCTCTCCTCCCACCTCGCGGTGGTTGATCAACTTTTGTTGCCTTCCCTTGCGGGTAAGGTATTCCTGAGTTGATCCTCCTCGCTAACGCCTCGGTAGGCGAGCACTTGTCGGCCACGAGGCCGGTTGCCTCGTTCGAACCAACCTGCGCAACGCCTCGGTAGGCAGCAGGTGAGAAGAAGATCTCTCTTCCCTCTAGAGAGCCGCATCCTGTTGCCTCCTTTGTTTAATTGAAGGTAGATGTGGCCCGTTAGAGAGAAGAGAACACTTATGTTCGAGTTGTTCAGAAACCTCAACGTTTCTCTGTCCAATTCGATCTTACGAGAAGGACTATAACACAAATAGAGCTTCTTGTCAAGGTGTAGGTAGGGATTACCAGGTTTGATCAGTGTGGCAATTCGCTAAAGTATCTGTTATGAATAGTGAAATGTCGCCACCGTGGTTCTGCGGAGGCGACATTTCTTTGTGTTGAATAAAACGAAGAGCACCCCGGCCGAAACCGTGGGTGCTCCTATTCGCTACGCAGCCTGGGCGATCTCCTCCGCAGATCGCAGTGTGACTCCCTCCAGAACGAGCAGACTGTCGATGCTCGCCTGAACCATCATCCTCCGAACTAGGTTCTGGCTGAGCCCAGTGACCTCTTCGGTCCGAACGATGATGGCCATCCGGCCGCTCCGGTCGGTGATGGTCTCCCGGAGGGAGCACGACCCGCCGTCGCAGCTGGTAATCCAGGTCACACGCCGCAGGGCGCGTCGCGCGACCAGGTTCTCGATCTGGTCAGCGTCGGCGATGCCGACGGTCTGCCAGAAGGCATCCAGCTCATCAACCATGTGATCCCTCCTCAGAAATCAAGCAATGTAGACTTTATACATCATTTCGGGCCTCTTGTCAAGGTGAATGGCGCGTTCTTCAGGTTAAATGAAGGGCGCCCGGACCGCAGTCCGGACGCCCTATGCTCACTCGTAGACGCTCACTGGGAGACGCAGCGTGAGTAGCTGCTGCCTCCCCGCCTCAATGGTACCGAGGCGGAACTCCGCCCCATCCTTCGAGACGTCGATGTAGTCGCTCTTGCCCCAGGCCTGGATGTTGTCCAGAACCTGCAGTTGGGGCCAGAGTAGCCACCGGTCGGCGGCGATCAGCACCACACCAGTCACCGGGGCGACGCCGTCGCCGGTCACGGATGCCCTGATGCGGCCATCCGGGGTCTCTGCCAGGCGAACGATCACGTTCGTGGTCTCCTGGCGAGCACCAACGGTCACGCGCAGCAGCGCTTGATTGCTGGTGCCGACGACCTGACCCCACTGGGTGCCATCGTAGCCCTCGAGCAGCACCTGGCCGCCGGTGTTGAACACCGCGGGCAATCCGCCCGGCGAGCCGCAGCCCGTCAACAACATCATCGCCGCCACCACGCCCGCCAAAAACAACTTCGTCATCTGCCTTGCGCCTCCTCGCGCTCAGGCATTTATACCTGGAGTCGCCTTACCTGTCAAGCAGGCGGTTGCTTTGGCTAACCTGGGCTGATAAGGTGGAGATAACAAATTGGGACGTGCTGAAGGGAATTCACCAACCCCGGAGCGTCGAAGGCGCCATCCTTCTCAATCACTGGAAGAGCGCCACCATCCGGTGGAAAGCAGGTGGAACCACCCTCACGGGTCCTGCTAACCTGGAGGGCGTTTTTTCATTAATAAGGTACCCCTATGGCGACAATCGACGATCAGCGGCACTCCCTCTCCCATCTGTTGGCGATGGCGCTACTCAAGATACGACCGAACAGCAAGCTGGGCATCGGTCCGGTTATCGAGAACGGTTTCTACTACGATTTTGATCTGGTTTCGCCCCTGGTGCCGGAAGATCTACCCAGATTGGAAAACGCCATGCGCGAGCTGATCAAAGCCGATCTGCCCTTCTCCTCTTCAACTTTGCCGATTGCCGAGGCTCTAGCCTGGGCGAATCAAGAGGATGCGATCTACAAGCGTGAACTGATCGAAGATCTGGCAGCGGCGGGAGAATCTGAAGTCTCCTTCTTTCAGACAGGCGACAGTTTTAAGGATCTGTGCAAAGGGCCGCACGTGGCCCGAACCGGCCAGATTACAACTGCCTTCTCGCTGACTCATATGGCGGGGGCCTACTGGCGTGGAGATGAGCGGCGACCGATGCTGACCCGCATCTACGGTGTGGCCTTTGCCTCGGTCGAAGATCTGGCCGATTGGCAGAAGCGGCAGGAAGAAGCCGCCGCGCGTGATCATCGCAAACTGGGCCAAGAGCTCGATCTCTTCACCTTCAGTCCGCTGGTCGGCTCGGGTCTGCCCCTCTTCACGCCCAAAGGCACGCGCCTGCGCGACCGGCTGACGACCAAAATCATGTCTCTGCAGGAGCCAAAGGGGTACGAGCGGGTAAACATCCCGCATATCGCTAAGAAGTCACTGTACGAAACCTCGGGTCACTGGGCGAAATTCCAGGAAGATCTCTTCAAGGTGCGTGGTTCTGGCGAAGAGGATTTCTGTCTCAAACCGATGAACTGCCCTCATCACACCCAGATCTACGCCAGCCGACCGCGCAGCTACCGCGATCTGCCGATTAGATATTGTGAGGTCACAACCTGCTATCGCGACGAGCAGGCGGGTGAGCTGCACGGCCTGACCCGGGTTCGGTCTCTGACCCAAGATGATGGCCACGCCTTCTGCATGCCGGAGCAGGTGGGCACTGAGGTATCCTCAATTTTTGACATCATTGAACAGTTCTATGGCGATCTGAAGATGGAGCTGCGGCCTCGCCTTTCTATTTCCGACCCGGCGAACATGGATAAATATCTGGGCGAAGAAGTGTTGTGGAAAGAGGCGGAATCCACCTTAAAGACCCTTCTGGAAGAGCGTTATGGTGAGGATTACGATCTGGGCGTCGGCGAAGCGGCCTTCTACGGCCCGAAGGTTGATTTTATGTGCCGCGACGCGATCGGTCGGTGGTGGCAGCTGGCGACGGTGCAGCTCGACTTCAACCTGCCGGTTCGGTTTGGCTTGGAGTACACCGATCGGGATGGTCAGCTGAAGCGGCCGGTCATGATTCACCGGGCGGTCATGGGCTCGCTCGAGCGTTTCTTGGCCGTGATCATTGAGCACTTTGCCGGGCGTTTTCCTTTTTGGCTATCACCGGAGCAGGTGCGCATTCTACCCATTGCCGATCGTCACTTTGATTTCGCTCATGAGGTGGCAGCACAGCTGACGGCCTTCTCCGTCACGGTTGATGACAGTCAGGAGAAGCTGGGCTACAAAATTCGGGCGGCTGAAACACAGAAAATACCGGTGACACTAGTTGTCGGCGATAAAGAGGTCGATGAGAAAAAGGTCAGCCTGCGCTGGCGATCTGATCTGGAAGGTCCTGAATCAGCCTCTTTGGATGAACTCTCATCTGTTCTAGAAAAAAACTAGCCGGTCACCTGGGAAGGTGCCGGCCGGTAGCGCATCTATGCGATGCACATTGTGCAGCTTTGCCCCTAGAGGCCATCCCAGCTGCGTGATAGTGCGTCTCCGACTCGTTGCCGAATCGGGCTTTAGTTGGCGGGCCGCAGCCCACAGTCGCGTTATGCGTCGTCAACTTATAGCTAGGCTATTCCAAAACCGGTGTTGTGTCAACACCTGTTGACAATCTGATCTGGGGATAACCGTCTTTAGGGCAAACGGTCGCCGGTTGCGGGGTTGAGAGCGGTTTTTTGTTTGTTGAAGGCATCCTCAATCTCCGCCCAGCGGGCGTGCTTGGTGGTGGCGGGCACGTCATCCTCATATAGCTGAGCTGACACTGTACCGGGGCGGGGTGAGTAGATGCCGGTGAAGACCTTGACGTAGTCTGATTCGCGGGCCACGCGCATGGTGGCGGCGAAGTCCTCATCTGTTTCCCCGGGAAAGCCGACGATGATGTCGCTGGAGAGTAGCAGATCGGGTACGGCCAGGCGCAGGCGGCGGACCAGCTCTTGATATTCAGCGATGGAGTAGCGGCGATTCATCCTCTTCAAAACAGTGTCGCTGCCTGATTGCAGGGGAAGGTTGAGGGTGCGTGAGAAAACGGTTGATTGCCCCATCCACTCGATTAGATCATCGGAGATGTCTTGTGGGTTGGGGGAGAGGAAGGCGAGGGATTTTAGGCCGGGCAGCTTCTCCAGATCACGCAACAGTTCAACAAAAGGTGAAGGATGCTCGCTGGTCCAGGCGCGACCACTTTTGTCCCGGTTTTTGCGTAGATCGCGGGGGGTGAAATCGGACAATCCATATGAATTGACGTTCTGACCCAACAGGGTAAGGTGGGTTGCGCCCCGGTGCAAGGCAGCTCCAGCTTCGGCCAAAACCAGAGTCTTCGGGCGCGACTGCTCGCGGCCACGAGTGTGAGGCACGGCACAGAAAGTACAGAAATTGTTGCAACCTAGAGTGATGGGGATGAATGCGTGCTGGCTGGGGTGTTGGGTATTCGTGCCGTTGCGGTGCGAGCCGATCTCGCCGGTTAACGATTTGCCGATGAGCTTTGATAGGTGCGCCATCAGGTCAGCCTCTTTGACGAGGGCGTCAGCTTTGGCGGCGACTCGGGCCTGATCAGCTGGCAGAACGCAGGCCGACACAATAATCTGTTGCGCTTTCTTGTTGCGCCACTTATCGATTAGGCCAAAGATGCGATCGACAGCCTTCTGACGAACCGAGCAGGCCAAGATGATAATTAGCTCGGCTTCGTCGGTTGAGGCAGGAAAAAGGCCCGCGCTATCTAAAGCGTGGGCGACTTTTTCCGCGTCATACCAGTTTTGTTGGCAACCAATGGCGTAGACAGCGTAGGTCGAGAGCATCTTTACTCGGCGTCGGCGGCAGGCTCGTCGTCTTTGCCCTTCTCTTCGACGGCGACAGCCTCTTCGACATCCACCTCTTCAATCTTCTCGTCGAGAGCGGCCAGCTCTTCTTCAGAGCGCGGCTCTTGAACAGAGGCGATAACCTCGTCTGGCTCAGAAATTAGCTCGACACCGGCCGGCAGGGTGATGTCAGAGATGCGGAGGACGTCATCAAAGGTGGCTAGGCTGGTGATATCCACCTCTAGCTCGTGCGGTAGATCGGTTGGCAGACACTCCACCTCGACCTCTTGCTTGGATTCAATCAGGGTACCACCCAAACCATCAACGGCCGGGGAGACACCAACGAAGGAGATTGGCACCTGGGCGGTGACCTTCTCTTTCAGGTTCACAGCGTGTAGATCGAGGTGAACCAGGTTGTGGGTCATGGGGTGAATCTGCGCTTCCGTAAAGAGAACCTTCACTTTATTCTCACCTTCAATAACCTCAATTAGGGTTGTCTCGCCGAAGGTTCGGTATAGCTTAGTGACATCTTTAACCGGAGCCACTAGGTGACGGTTATCTTTGCCGTGGCCATAGAGCTCCATCGGAACGAGACCTTCTCGGCGAAGGGCTTTGGTTTTGATGTCGCCGCGGAGGGTGACAGTCAGGGTTGGGGTAATCTCTGCGTGGGTCATAGAGTGATGTGACTAACAGGACTCACGATACCTATTGACAAAGAGGATGTCAACCTGTTGGTTTCTGTAACTCCTGAATTTTGTCGCGTAGCTTGGTTGCCTCTTCGAAGTTGAGCTCCAAAGCGCACTGTTCCATCTGGCGGCGCAACTCTGTGATGAGAGCCTGCTTCTGTCGTGGCGTCAGTCGGGCGGCCAGCTCAGCGGGGTCTTCGCGGCCGGCGGCCTTGTGCAGTAGACTGACCTCTTTGATCTCCTTCTGAATTGATTCGGGGGTAATGTCGTGCGCCTCGTTATACTCAGTCTGTTTTTGGCGACGGCGGTTTGTCTCGGCCACAGCGATCTTAATTGAATCTGTTAGCTTGTTGGCGTACATGATTACCTGACCATCAACATGGCGGGCGGCGCGACCGATGGTCTGAATGAGGGATGTGCGGGAGCGCAAAAATCCTTCTTTATCGGCGTCGAGAATGGCGACCAGGCTGACTTCGGGCAGATCTAATCCTTCGCGCAGTAGGTTGATGCCGACGAGAACGTCATATTTGCCGAGTCGAAGATCGCGCAAAATCTCACTGCGTTCGATGGTGGCGACATCGGAATGCAGATAATGCACCTTGATGTCTTGCTCCAGCAGATATTCGGTCAGGTCTTCGGCCATGCGCTTGGTGAGGGTGGTGACGAGGACTCGCTGGCCCTGGGCGGTTCGGGCGCGAACCTCTTTAATCAAATCTTGAACCTGGCCCTCGATCGGTCGAATTGTGACGACGGGGTCAAGCAGGCCGGTCGGTCTGATCAGCTGTTCGACGACTTGGGTACTGCGTTCTAGCTCATATTGGGATGGCGTGGCCGAGACAGCCACAACCTGGCCGATGCGAGCCGAAAACTCCTCGAAAGTTAGGGGACGGTTATCGCGGGAGCCAGATAGGCGGAAGCCGAAATTGATCAGATTGTCCTTACGGGCCCGATCGCCGGCGTACATGGCGCCGATCTGGGGGATAGTAATATGGCTCTCATCCACAAACAACAGGAAATCTTGGGGGAAGTAGTCGATCAGAACGTGTGGTGGGGAGCCTGGCTTGCGGCCATCGAAGTAGCGGCTGTAGTTCTCGATACCCTTGACCGACCCGACATTACGAATCATCTCCAGATCAAATTCGGTGCGTTGTTTCAGTCGTTGAGCTTCGAGCAGCTTGTCGGCGGCTTTAAAGTCGGCCACTTCTTTGGTCAGATCTTTCTGAATGGCCGCGAGAGCCTCTTGGACGAGGGCTGGGTCGGTCACGTAGTGCTTGGCCGGAAAAACCAGACCGACGTCGAGCGTCGCTTTAATCTCGTTTGTTACGGGGTCGCGGCGGGTGATCTGGTTGAGCGTGTCGTAATCGAAGGTAAAACGTAGATACTCTTCGTCGTAGGCAGGGAAGATGTCGATAACCTCGCCCTGAACGCGAAAACAGCCCCGACGGAAATCGAGGTCGTTGCGCTGGTAGAACATCTCGGTCAGGCGGCGCAGCAGATCGGTTCGACTGACGGTTTGGCCAGCTTCGAGCCGCAGCTCTTGGCTTTTGTACAGCTCAGGCGAGCCGAGGCCGTAGATGCACGAGACGGTGGCGACGATAATGACATCCCGACGGGTTAGGAGAGCTTGGGTGGCGGCGAGGCGCAGGCGCTCGATTTCGTCGTTGATATCGGCATCCTTCTCAATGTAAGTGTCGCTGGCCTGAATGTACGCCTCGGGCTGGTAGTAGTCGTAGTACGAGACAAAGTAGTGGACGGCGTGGTTCGGGAAGTACTCTTTGAACTCGGCCCAGAGCTGGGCGGCGAGGGTTTTGTTGTGGACGAGAACGAGGGTCGGTCGGTCGACAGCAGCAATGACGTTGGCCATCGTAAAAGTTTTTCCCGAACCCGTGACGCCGAGCAGAGTCTGCCATTTATCCCCACGTTTCAGCCCCGCGGTCAGCTGACTGATCGCGGTTGGCTGGTCGCCCGTTGGCTCGTAAGGTGCAGTAAGTTGGAACACGGCCTCCAGTGTACCAACAATTATACGTTCGGTCTATGTTCGGTTGATGATGGATGCGATCATCGCACCAACTGCGGCGACATCCTGCTCAAGTTCACGAATATCAGCGACGTGCTCGTCGATCGTCTGGTAGTCTTTCTTTGCGATCTCGCGAGACCTGCCATTTAGCCTTTCGAACTCGTCGATCACCTCATTTAGAGCTGTTGATATATCTGAATTGGCTAGCGAGGCTGATCTTAAACCGTCACCCACTAGGTAAAGTGCCAGGTTCAGATGGTTTAGGCTGTTGCGGCGCAGTTTATTTCGATCGAGATTTGCCTGGTAATAATCAAAAGCTCTACCTTCAGGGGTGTCAGACCCGGCGGCGATGTGTAGACGTTGACGGAGGGCTCGTCTTGCGATGTGATCTGTACCAAAGCGGTCAGTAATTATTGGGCATTGAGACCATCGACGGAGGGTTTCGTAATTACTCGGTAGCTTTTCAAGATGTCTCAGTTCAAATTCAGTCAATTTCGAGATGTCAGAACCATCAATAAGTGGCTGGAAATCGATCTCTGGTAGCTCAGGTCCAGGCTCCAAGCGCTGTTCGCCCCAATCAAACTCTGCCTCTGACTCAGCGAGTCGCGGCTCGGTCTCAACAGTATCGCTCATAAGCTCGATTACTCCTGCGCGGGTTTGGCCTGAGCGTGACGCCATTTTTTGATCTCGGCGTGGTGACCGGAAAGCAAGACATCAGGCACCCTATGTCCATCATACTCCTCAGGGCGGGTGTAGTGGGGATACTCCAGCAGCCGATTGCCCGCTTCATCTTGTAGGGAGTGGCTCTCTTCAGTCGGTGAGGATTCATCAAGCACGCCAGGCACGAGTCGAGCGACGGCGTCAGTGAGGGCGACAGCGGCGATCTCGCCACCCGTCAGAACAAAATCTCCCAAACTTATTTCGTCATCGACGTACGATCGAATGCGCTCGTCGAATCCTTCATAGTGGCCGGCTACCAGGAGCAGACGGGGCTCCTGGGCGAGTTCCTCCACCAGAGCTTGGGTCAGGCGGCGACCCTGTGGTGTCAAAAGGATGATGCGTGGTTTGACGCGACTTTTCTTGGCCACGGCATTAATGGCGGGCACGACGACATCCACTTTTAACAGCATGCCGGCACCACCACCATAAGGGGTGTCATCGACGGTGTTGTGGCGACCAAAGCCCCAGTCGCGCATGTTCCAGGCGCGTAGATCTAGCTTCTTGGCGGCGCGGGCGCGTTTAAGAATGGAGTGGCTAAACCACTCCATTGCTTGCTCCGGAAAAAGGGTCAAGATATCAATGCGCATGATCGCGTTTAGGCGAGCGGCTCGGGAATATCGTCGAAGTTAAAGTAAGAATCAACGGTCATCGGCGCGGGCTGCTCAGGCTGGGCGCGGGTGATAACCGGCTCTTCGTCAACTGGCGCCGCAGCGGGCTGCTGATTGTACTGGGGTTGCTGATTGTACTGTGGGGCTTGGGCAGCGGCTGGTTGAGCTGGAGTGCGCTCTTCAGCGCCGTAGGGCTCCACAATCTTCAGATTGACTCGTTCGTCGTTCTGAGCGCCAATCACGCGCAGGAGGGTGCGAATCGCTTTGGCGGTGCGACCCTCACGACCGACAATGCCGGCCATGTCTTCAGCGTGTACGCGCAGGGTAAGTAAAACGCCCAGATCGTCGATCGTGCGAGAGACCTCAACTGACTCGGGGTGGCGGACTAGTAGCTTAACAACGGCGGTAACCAGCTGCGCATCCTTGTGTTCGTTATCCATCAAGGGGATTTTACTGATTGAGCAAACAAGATCTATTTGGTTTCTTCGGTCTCGGTCGGCTTCTCTTCGGCTGGCGCCTCTTCTTTGGCGACTTCCTCGACGACCGGTTCTTCAGCGGGAGCTTCCTCGGCTGGGGTCTCTTCGGCTGGCGCCTCTTCTGTAGACTCTTCGGCTGACGTTTCGGCTTTGGTCTCAGCCGGCTCTTCAGCTGGGGCTTCAACTACAGCCTTTTTGGTCACACCGAGACGGACGATCTGTCGGTCGGCAGGCAGGAAGCCACCCTTGACTAAGATGTTGGTGACGGTGGGCGAGAGCATGGCACCCTGGCTGAGCCAGTACTCCAGGCGCTCTTTATTAACCTCCAGTTTTTTGGCGGCGTCGGTTGGGTGATAGTGACCCAAATTCTCAATATACGCACCATTAAGTTTGGAGCGCTTTTCCTGAGCAACTAAGCGGTAGTGCGGATCGTGTGTCCGGCCGCCGCGGCGAAGTCTGATTACAACCATGCTTGTTCGGCAATTACTTTGTGTCTTAGCCCAAATTACCAGGTTACGACAATCTGGTCAACTCATTAAGGGCGGCGGCTTCGTGGAGCCGCTGTCCGCGGCAGAAATCGACCCAGGGCATGGCTCGTCGTCCGGCGGGTTGAACGGTCACTGGTTCTAGCTGCCCATCCACAATTTTGGCCTCTAAAATCAGTAAGGATTCACCGTGCCAGCTCGCTCGGGCGCGCGGCCAGGTCAGACAGGCTCTAACCTGTCGCTCAATCTGTTCAGCTGGCTGTGACCAGTCGATTTGGCCGTCTGTTGAGGCTAGTTTGCGGGTCAAAGTCGCCTCGCCGCGTTGTGGCTGGGGTGAGAGTTCGCCATTCAGATATTGCGGAAGTGATTCGGCCAGCAGACCAATGCCCAAACCGATCAATCGATCTGTCAGGCGCTCGGTTGTATCTGTTGGGGCGATGCAGGTGGTCTGTTGCGCGAGTAGCGGGCCGGTGTCGCATCCGGCATCGAGGAGCATGATGCTGACGCCCGTTTCGGCATCCCCATTAAGAATCGGCCAGAAGACGGGGGCGGGCCCGCGGTATTTGGGTAGAAGTGAAGGATGCAAATTAACGATGCCCTGCGGGAAGGCGCGGAGGACCTCCGGCGGCAAAATGCGGCCGTAGGCCAGCAGCAGACCGAGCTCGGCGCCTTGAGCGGCGGCGACTAGTTCGGCGCGGTTGGCCGGTTCAATCACTGTCAGATCAAGTTCTTGTGCGGCGATTTTGACAGGTGAGTCTGTCAGTTGTCGGCCACGACCAGCTGGTTTGGCCGGCTCAGTAATTACAGCAACAATCTCCAACCACGGCCAACCGGCGGCCTCGCGCAGTAAGCGGGCGGCGATCTCAGGTGTGCCAAAGAAGATGGTGCGAGTCGGTTTCATAGGCTGATCATAACAAAAAAGACCGACCCCCGGCGCGCGGTGGCGCCGAGGGTCGAATCGCTAGGGTAGGCAGTGCCGTTGTGCTTCGGCGCGGTTTGCCTGGGTGACCAGAGCCCGTAAGCGCTGAATGAGCGTCCATTCGTGATTGGTCAGAGCGGTGTGGTCGATGAGCGCAATGACAGAGGCCCAGAGCTGGAGTAGCTGTGGATGAGCGGCACAGATCAGACCGCGGTTGTTGCAGTCGATCAGGTGGCTCCAGCCTGTTGACGGATGAGGCCAGTTGCTCAGGTGATTGTATCTGACAATCAGGCTGTCGAGCAGCTCGTCATTGCCGATTGTCCCTGATGAGTGTTGCGAAAGTTCCACCAGGAGGTCCGTCTTGTGTTGTCCTTCGACAAAGCCATCGTGCGGGTCTGAGCTGCCCCAAGATATAGTGGCGATAACCAGTGGCCGGTCGCTGCGGGCTGACCGAGTCAGGATACAAAGGTTTGCGTAGCTCAGAACCAGATTGTCCCTTCCTGTGCCGACGCGTCCCACGATGACGACCTGGTTAGGCGTACGCTCGTTCAAGAACGAGAGAAGCGCTCGGTTGGTCATTTCTGTCTCCAATTCCTATGGCGTAACGCCAATCGGTATGGTTTGTGGCTCCCGATTGAGCCGCTAGCATACTAGACTATAACAGATGCCGTGTCAAGAGCGGTTACTCCTTTACCGGAGTCGGTTTCGTGCCGGGCGCCATCAGGTCGGAGTACAAAACGCCGTCAAGGTGATCAATCTCATGCTGGAGGATGCGGGCAAAGAGGCCGCTGGCGCGAATCTCCACCTTCTGGCCGGTTAGATCTTGGGCTTTGACCCGCACGCGACGGGGCCGCTGCACCTCGCCTTCGAGGCCAGGGAGAGAGAGGCATCCTTCAAACATTTTTATGCGATCGGGGCTAGACCAGGTAATGCGCGGGTTAATCAGTGCTGTAAAAGGGATGATCGCTTCATCGCTATCTTTTGGCGCGTATTCGAGTACAACCAGTCGCTGCTTCAAGCCAACCTGAGGGGCAGCTAGACCCATGCCGCGTTTGGCGTGCATGGTCTCGCGCATGTCGGCGACAATCTGCACTAGAGCATCATCAAAAACCTCCACCGGGTCACAGACCTGGCGCAGCTGCGGGTTGGGTTCGGTGATGATGTCAAAAATCATTGCTGGACGACTGTATCAGATATGGGCGGCCATGTCCACTCATCCGACCAGACCTTACCGAGTGCGCGGGCGTCGGCTAGCCAGGTGCGTTCAAGTGGTTTTAAAACCCGAGGTGCCTGAACATACTGATCGGTACCGTTTTGTTGGATGACTGCCCAGTCGGCAGGCAGTGTCAGTTCAGATTTAAGCTGAAGCTTAAGCAAACGGCTAGAGAAAGTTGGCCAGTTCAAGTCGGCTAAACGGGTTGGGTCGAGCTGGGCGACTAGCGCCTGATTTAGAGCGGATGACATATCCCGTCCTTGGGCGATCAGTGGCGCCCGTGAGGCGAGCGTTCCGAGAGCGTCGAGAGCGGCGAGGTGTGACCAGGGCTGATTGGCGGAGGCTAATCCATCAACATCAGGTACGACAATCAGGTCGAAATGATCGGTGAGGCGGTAGAGGCTGGTGGCGGTGGCGACCACGACGGGCGTGTCAGGCAGCTCGGCTCGGGCGGTGACAACGCCGACGGTCTGCTCGAGGGCGCTGCTCAGGCGGGTGGCGAGCTGAGTCAATCCAATTGGGCGGCCATCACTGGCGACGCCGGGCAGGTGATTGTGGTAGACCAGCACGCGCTGCTTATCCTTCAAGGCCCGCTTCAGGGTGCCAACGAGGTCGTCATTGAGACGCCCCCGATCTTTCTGGGGAATAACCTCGATCGGGTGGTAGTGGGGCTGCTGAATGACTGTTCGCTCAGGTAGAGGCAGCCGCAGCCGGAGTTGATTAAGAGGGATGCTCGTCCGGAGCACCAGTCGACAGTCGTGCGCCTGAGCTAGAAGTGAGGCAAGCACGGCGGTCTGACAGCCGGGAGAGCGATCGCTGTAGTACGGACTGGCCAGGGGAGCCTCCAGGGTGATCTCCTTTAATTGGCTGAACGGCAGACAGACGGCGGCGGTCGTACCGACAATTTTAAGATCACAACCAGCGGCGGCGCGCTGCCACTGCTGGCGGCGCTCAGTTTGACTGAGGGGGATTGTCTCGGCTCGGGTCTGCAGATACTGCCCCAGGGGAGTGGTGTCGGCGGGTGTCAGCCAGAGATGTTGCTGGCCGTTTTTACATAACATCGTGTTATCAATTAGGTAGCGTCCGTTCAGATTACTAGCCAACTGGGCTACAGTGGGAGAGAGCGGCAGGCCGTACCAATCAGCGACCAGAGTCAGCCATTTTACGTAGCTGGTCGGTAGAGGCTTGTCAGATTGGGACAGAACTGGTAAGATCGCCTGGCTGGTACCGGCGGGTACGTCTGTCCGAATGACGACGCCGGGCACGCGCCGACCGCGTAATCGGACCATCACTAATTGGCCGACCGCCGCTCCCGGCGCCCGGTACGTTAAAACCCCTTCACCCCCAGAAATATTGGCTTTACAAGCGACATGAACGAGCATCTTGAGACCATTATACTTGTCGGACGGCCAAACGTGGGGAAATCCACGCTCTTTAACCGTTTGCTGAAACGTCGTCAGGCTATTGAAGATTCAATTGCGGGCACAACTCGAGACCCCGTCGGATCTGTGGCCGAGGTCGCTCCGGGCAAGGCTATCTGGTTGGTTGACACCGCTGGTGACGAAGCGAAGCCGCTTGATCAGCTAATTCGTGTAGCCAGTGAGAAGCGTCGCCAGTGGCTGCAAGACGCCGCTCACATTTTAGTACTTTTTGACGCCCGTGAGGGCATTACGGGTGAGGATGATCGAGTCATTCGGGCCACGCGTCGGACGGGCAAGCCGTTCACTGTTGTGGCGGCCTGTGCTGACAATGATGGCTTGATTGAGGCCGCCAACGAAGCGGGCATCTCTCTGGGCGTGCCTGTTTTCCCCGTCTCTGCCCTGCACAACAAAGGCATGAAGGCGTTGCGGGAGCATCTGCTGCCGCTATCTCGATCGTACGAGGCACCGAAGCCGTTCGGTGTGGTGCTGATCGGTCGGCCGAACGCGGGCAAATCCACACTTTTCAACCGGTTGGTGGGCAGTGAAACGGCGATTGTGTCGGAAATCCCCGGTACGACCCGTGATGTGTTGGCTTTTGATGAGCCGCTGCCGAACTCAGATGAGACGGTGCGATTTTACGACACGGCTGGCATGGCTCGCCGCTCCCAGATGATGAAAGGTCTGTTGCGCTACGCCACCTTTCGATTGGAGGATACTCTCGCCCTGGCTGATGTGGCACTGCTCTGTGTTGACCCGACGGCGGGTGGCTTTCACCACGAGACCCGTCTGGCGCAGAAGGCAACCAACGCTGGTCTGTCGATCGTCATTTTGGTCACCAAATGGGATCTGATGGGCGAGATCGACCAAGATGAGTGGCTCGATAAGCTGCGTTCCGTCTTCCACTTCATTCCGTGGGCGCCGGTGATCTTCGTGTCGGGTCAAGATGGATTAAACATTGATCCGCTCTGGCAGACTCTTCTAGCGATCAAGAAAGCTCGCAGCCAGCGCATTTCGGAGGCTGATCTAAAAGAATTCACCGAATCTCTCATTGATTACGACAAGCGTCTGCGGGCGCTGCAGAAGATCGAGCAGCTTGATACAAATCCGCCGCGGTTTATCGTGGTGATGGCCCAACCAATCCATCTTTCACTGAAGCGACAGATTCAAAATCGGCTGCGTGAGCAGTTCGAGCTGGGTCCGACGCCGGTTATCTGTGCGTGGCGAGCTGGTCGGGCGCGCCTTTTAAGACGCTCAAAGAAGTAAGGGGATAGAGCCGCAAGATCGGTCGGCCGATGAGATACTGCCGGTCGAGGGGACCAAAGAAGCGCGAGTCACTGGAGGCGTGTCGGTTATCGCCTAAGACGAAGTATTGGTCATCCCCTAAAGTTGTGGTCATATCTGTCGCGAAAGGGGTAGGGGCGTCGCCAATGTTCGCGTAATCTTCAGCGAGAGTGATGCCGCCTGGGTTGGCGGCGTTTTTTATTATGACCAGATCACCCTTAATCTCGACGGTCTCGCCGGGTAATCCTACTACCCGTTTGATGTAGTTCTCGGCCGGATTACGGGGGTAACGAAAGACAACCACCTCGCCTCGTTTCGGATCACGAAAACGATAGGTGAGCTTATCGGTGAGCAGATAATCGTTGTTGTGATAGTTCGGCACCATGCTCGAGCCATCCACAATGAACGGCTGAATGAGGAAGGCGCGAATGAGTAGCGCTAAACAGATCACGACCACAAAAGTCTTGACCGTCTCGAAGATAACGCCAGGTTGCCACCAGTTGGGTTTCACGGCTTTCATCGTAACAGTTTGTGAGGATATCAGAAACGCCGCCCGGGTGGACGGCGTCTCACCTGGGCGCATAGTACTCCTGAGCAAAGCTGTTGACAAGTAATTGAGGCATTGCTAGTCTCTGACGAGCAAGGAGGCCCGTTATGTCACGTCTTTCGACGAAGCAGCGGCGCGCCCGCCGGCGTCGTTTGCTCAGGTACTGGATGGACGGTGCCATGAGCCGCAGCGAGCGGAATGCGGCTGATCTGCAGCGCCAGAGTATGGACCGAAATCGGCGGGAGTACGGGTATCGGCCGGTGCGGCTGCAGAGCGCTCCCAGCTGGTGGTAGTTCTCCGAAGTTGTGCATCAGGTGCCCGTCTCAGCTGAGACGGGCACCGCTGTATTTTGGCAACCTTAATTATAAGTGGCAGCGATTCTGCTTGACAGGTAAAAAGCTTGTGCTAGTGTGTGGCATAACTGAGGAGGAGGCCGATGAGAACGTTAGTCTGGATGACTCGAGCTGAGCAGAGGGCTCTCTCTGAGGAGGCTAAGGCGTGGATCGGTGTGGGCGGTGTGATCAGCGAGATTCCGGTGGCGACGCACGATCAGGCGCGAACGGTGGTTCGGCCATGTGCGGTGATCCTAGTGCGCGATGGTCGGGCAGCGTACGTGGCGACGCATCAAACCGATTTCTTCCTTCCGGGGGAGGTTTGGGTGCCGCAGGGGTGTGAGGGGCGCGAGGCGCATCCTCATCGGTGGGTAGTGGAGGATGTGGACAGGGTGTACTGGACTGCCCACATGCCGGATGAATCTCCACGATGCGAGGTCTTGCTGGATGCGTTAGCGAGCCTGTCCGACCAGCCACACCTGTTTCGGCTGTGGTGTCTCAATCGGCGAGGCGAATCCTTGCCGAATGATCTGCTTGTCGCCGCCCGTTGCGAGTGGGCTGACCTGGCGGTCAACGATCAAGAGACGCTTATCGATCTCCAGCCGCTCGTGAACAGCGAATGACACCGAGCGGTAGCATCACAGGCCGTGAACTAGAGCGCCAGGGGTAGACCTTGGCGCTCTTCGTTTAATTTGACTGCTCACAACAGCATGGTGCAGAAAATTGCACCATGCTGTACGAACCAATGGTTCGAGCCTTTGTTCTCGACAGGCTCGACCAGATTTTGACGTCTCGTTCGACGGTAGTGATAAAAATGTACCACCACCGTCGAACCATGGTTCGAATCTTTTGATTAAAAACCAAAGGTCTGCCAACAAACAAGTCGTTGCCAGACCTTTGGTGGGCAATAGTGGATTCGAACCACTGACCTCAGCCGTGTGAAGGCTGCGCTCTAACCAACTGAGCTAATTGCCCGTCGGTTGCTACAATAACAGGAATGATAATCAATTTCCATAGCGCGCTGTTTGCTTTGGGAGCGCTAGCGTCTCTGTGGCTCTACCGCTGGCTAGTCAAGGACGAACGATCAGCGGCCTCGGCCTCAGTCGATCTACTGCTGGTCTTTTTGGGGGGATTACTGGGTGCGCGCTTTCTCTGGGCAATCTGGCAGGGTGGTCAGCCGCTGGGCAGCTACTTCGCGTTTTGGGATGTCGGCCTGATCTCCTGGGGTGGCATACTGGTTGGCGCGTTGCTAGCTTGGGGGCGGCTGGCGCGGCATCCTGATAAACAGAAGCTGTGGGCGGCTCTATTGGTGGCAATTTTGGTGGGTTGGACGATCGGTCG